>Ga0114967_10005329_pt1 | contig 10208 bp, 19 predicted proteins | sample M_130628_MF_Meta_FD_92639 | JGI IMG/M metagenome (GOLD analysis project Ga0114967, IMG submission 92639) | Freshwater microbial communities from Lake Montjoie, Canada to study carbon cycling - M_130628_MF_MetaG | ecosystem: Environmental > Aquatic > Freshwater > Lake | place: Lake Montjoie... | reverse complement strand
AAGAGTTCAATCTTGAAGATGTTAGCCCAACGACTACCTAACCATGTGCCGTGCTACTTTGACTGCACGACTAAGGACTTGGGCGACTTGATGCTACCTAAGATACTAGGCGCAGATGACGACAGCCAGTATGTCAAGTTCGTACCTAACGAGGAGATGGGTATGCACCATGACAAGCCAATCATCTTAATGATTGATGAGTTCGGTAAGGCGAATCCATCCGTGAAGAACGGCATGATGCGTATTATGTTAGAGCGCACCATGAGCGCTAAGGCATTGCACAAGGACTCGATAATCTTTGCGACTACTAACCTAGGTGCAGAGGGTGTGGGTGACTTGTTACTACCTCATCACCGCAACCGTATCACGGTCATCCGTATGAAGAAGCCTAACGCTACATCATGGATAGAGGACTTTGCATTGAACGCGGGTATCCATCCATCTCTAATCATGTGGGTCAAGGAACATGGCGAGCAACTATTCCAATCGTTCGAGGACGTAGAAAAGCCCGACGACGATGTAGGTGGCAATCCGTATATCTATCATCCGCAAGCACAACGCCCCGCATTTGTCACGCCTCGTTCTTTGGAACTGGCATCTCATTGGCTGTGGGCTAAAGACAAGCTGTCTAAAAATTCGTTGAAATCCAACTTGATGGGTACGATTGGTGCTCGTGGTGGTATGGACTTGGAAGCATACATTGACTTGGTAGACCAACTGCCGAGACAAGATGAAATCAAGACTAGCCCAACAACGGCGAAAGTACCTACAACATCATCTGCTGTGGTCATGGTTGTGTACCGTGCTCTGGCGACGATGAACAAGGAGTTCATTGACCCATGGATGGAATACTTGAATCGCTTGGACAAGGAAGCGCAGAGTTTGTTTGTCATGCAAGTGCGCAACCCCAAGTATCAAAAGCAATCTATGGTGATGAACAACGGTAAGTTCACTAAGTGGTGCATGGAGAACAACTTCATGTTTGGTGCTGATAAGAAGTAAGAGTAAATCAACTAAGGAGAAAACATGTTAGTAATAGGTAAACCATTGACAGCCAATCAGCGATTGTTCAAAGCAACGACTGACCTCATTGGCAGAGACGAGTTCATTGCGCTTGCGGGTGTACTCATGGTAGGAACTAAACAGGTAGTCGACGGGCTACCTACGGCGTGTACCAACGGACGTGATGAGATGTATGGGCGTGAGTTCGTGGACTCATTGACTGATGCGGAGTTACGGTTCTTGATGTTGCACGAGTGCTATCACAAGATGTATCGTCACCTGACAACATGGGAACATCTGTATGAGATAGATGCGGGGCGTGCTAACAAGGCATGCGACTATGTGATTAACCTCAAACTCATGGAGACTGACGCGGGTAAGTCGGGGTGGATTGTTATGCCCAAAGGTGGGTGCTATGACCCGCAGTATGCAAACATGAGCGCAAAGCAAGTGTTCGATTTGCTCGACGCATCTGACGATGAAGATGGCGGTCAAGGTGGGAACACTGGTTTCGATGAACACGACTGGGAAGGGGCGAAGGAACTCTCCAAGGAAGAAGCTGAAGAACTTGAGAAAGAAATCGACGAAGCCGTACGCCAAGGTGCATTGCTTGCGGGCAAGATGGGGACGGGTGGACTACGCGACATAACAGAACTTCTTGAGACAAAGAAGAACTGGAAGGAGTTATTCCGCGACTACATGACTGCCACATGCTCAGGCAAGGACTACTCGACATGGCGCAGACCTAACCGCAGATATGTTGGTCTTGACATGTTGATGCCAAGTTCTGTCAGCGTATCAGTAGGAGAGATTGTGTTGGGTATCGACGCATCGGGTTCTATCGGTGTGAATGAGTTGAGCGCGTTCTTGACCGAGGTCAAGGGTATATGCGACCAAGTGCATCCAAGCAAGGTTCATATCTTGTATTGGGATACCGAAGTATGCGGACATGAAATCTATCTGCAAGATGATATTGGGAACATAACCAAGTCTACTAAGCCCAAGGGTGGTGGTGGTACGGCGGTCGAGTGTGTGCCCATGTACTTGAACGAGCACGGCATCAAGCCCGAGTGTGTTGTTGTGTTAACCGATGGCTACTTAGGTGGGTCATGGGGTCAATGGTCTGTGCCCGTGTTGTGGTGCATACAGAACAACAAGTCTGCCAAGCCCGACACAGGCGTGGTAATTCATATTGAGTAGTCGACCGACTACATAACAGGAGAAAACAAATGATTGAAGTATCTATAACTGAGATGGTCTTGTTTGTGTGGGCGTCTATCGCAACGGGTCTGTATTTCAAAACTAAGCATGAGGAACACATGACGCGAAAAGTATTCATGCACTTGATTGAGAACAAGGAAGCGCGTGAGGAAATGGTTAAGCAATACGAAATGGCACAACAAAGGGGGGATATATGAGAATAAGTTCTTTTGACGAAGCAGTCGCACATTACAACACCGTGCGCCCAATCAGAGGTGCACGACTATCCGAGGACTTGCGTCCAATGAATGAGCGTCGCCGTTGGTGGGAACGCATAGCCAAGGTTGACGAGAACAAGTACGTGTTACTTGACGGTAACTGGGTATGGCGTAACAACAATACCGATACATGGTTAAAGACTTGCCCAATCATGTGGGAACGCAAGGAAGATGGTGACTTCATCACGATACGCAATCACCCAAACGATGCGTATGGCGTATCACGCTATATCTTCTTACAGCGATTCCTACCAAGAGAGATGTGGTTTCACTACGGCAGTGATGGTAAGCATTACGTCGAGTATGGTGGTGTCAATAACTTCCTTGCTAAGTTCAAAGGCGATTTTGACTCGCAAACAAATGGGTGGATAGTAGAAGCTGACCACAAGATTGTGTTCAAGAATGAGGACGGCAAGTTCATTCGTGCCAACGAACTACAACCTAAGAAAGTAATGCGTCTAGACAAGGAGGTAGATGCGCACTACTCAGGTAAGTTGCGAGAGATGTGGGACTGGATGGGTGTAGTGTTACCAATCATGGGTGAACAGTTGCGTGCCAACAGAGATGATTATGTCAAAACATTGACTGAGAAATCTTCAACCTATTGGCGATGGGAGAAAAACTTGAATGTAGATGAGATGCGCGCAATACTAGATGACGCAGAGCATCCTAAGCGCGTGGCATTAGCCGTGGTGTTAGCCAATGTTGGTGACGCGGTAGTAGATGGACGATTCGCCCCGCAACCTGACTCATTCAAGAAAGCACGCAATGCGGTGCGCAAGGTAGCAGACGTATATCAAACAGAGATGTGTTAACAAACTAAAGGAGAATGGAAATGGCTAAGTTAAAACAAATGAAAGAGTTACTCGCGGATACACATGTCCGTGGGAAGATTGACCGTGCAGTAGAGACTGCCAAGGAGATAGGGTGGACGAGTTGGTTCAACGGCGTGCCCGTACAGCCGGAACTTGAGACGTACATGAACATGCTGTCTAACAACATGAAGCGTATGAAGTTCTATCCCGTTGAGTTCACGCAAGTATGGAAGACCCATGTAGACGGTACTCATACACACCACTTCATCGTTGACGAGTTCAGTGCGTACATGGACGAGTATCCATTCGACTTAGGTCGGGTGGGATATAGGAACTACTCAGTAGATGGGGATGCCAACACTTATGGTGTATACAGCCGTAAGATTACCAACGCCAAGTACCGTGGTAACCGTGACCAATATCACATGATGCTGACTAATGATATGAAGAAGGCGGTCAAATTAGCCAACACGTATCTTGTGCCGTACGCAACGAGAGAACTTGCTACGGCGTACTACAAGCACATGCAAGCCAATGTCGAAGCCGTGCATGAGCGAGCACGCAATGCCGCGAATGAGGTGGTGTCTAACATCCGAGGTGACTCCAAGGTCATACTGGCAGAGTTGATGCACTTGAAATCTATGGGCGTCAAGTTCAAGACAGATGAGTTCATCAAAGCATCCGAGAAGGTAGAGGACGCATACAACCTAGCACGAGAGGAAGCACAGCGCACAGTCATGGCATTGTTCGTGCGTTTCCGTAAGGTGGGTGAGGATACCTATGCGGATGTACAGCAAGCAGACGACGTACGCAAAAGCTATAACGCTCCAAGGATAAGTAGCCCGTCGACTACATACTCTATGTCGGACTTACCAGAAGATATTGTTAAAAGCATATCTGTCCTTAGTATCTTAAATGATAAGCAGTATGTACCCCGTGTTGGGCAGAAGATAGACGAATACACCTACTGGATAGAAAGGGGTTAATCATGGCAAAACCTAAAGACAAGGACATGCACGGTCGTATTCTGTATGACCTAGTGTTCGAGGAGAAGCGCGAAGGGACACATCTTATAGTCCCTCAGAAAGAAGTTTTACGTATTCTTTCCATGATTAAGGAAGAACCAATTTACCGGATTAGGGTAAACGACGACACAACGGTTGATATAGATTGCTATGATTTACTAGAAAACTTTGCACCGGAACTAGAAAAGTCGTATGATAGCGTTCAAGACTTACCGGAATGGGCACAGTCGAAACTAGCAGTTCTTATGGTGCTAGACGTCACTAAGCGGAACGAAGAAATCCGTGGTGTAGGTAAGCGTATCAATAACAATATATTTTGGGTTTTCAGAGGAGAAGATGATGGCGTCAACGCCGGAATCGAGAGTTAAGAAATCCGTACGCCAAGTGCTTGATGCGCTTGGCGCTTACTATGTGATGCCAGTGACAGGGGGTTACGGCAATCAGGGTGCGCCCGATTTCTTAATTTGCCACAACGGACTTTTTTACGGCGTGGAATGCAAAGCCGGAAAAGGTAAGACGACTGCCCTTCAAGACTTGAACTTAAAAAGGATTGTTCAAGCGGGGGGTGTTGCCTTAGTAGTGAGGGAAGATGACGTCAAGTATCTTTCTAGTCTTTTAACAACAGGAGAAAATAATGTCAAAGCGAACAACGAAGATTAAACAAGTTAAAACTCTTATTGATGCTAACCCAAGCATCACGCCTAAAGAGATTGTTGAGCAGACGGGTATAAGTCTCTCGCATGTGTATGCCATACGGCATGTTATTAAAAAGAAAGCAAGTAGCCCGCCGACTACAAAGAAGGCTCGCAAGCCCCGCAAGAAAACATTCACATACAAAGCAACAGGTATGGGTGGTGTGCCATTCGCTAAGAACGTAGAAAACCTTGAAGAAGAAATCGTGCGCTTAAACGATTGGTGCTTGCAATGGCGTAGGAAGTGTGAAGACTTGCGTGAGGAGAACGAGAAACTTAAAGCGCGTGATAGCTACGAACTGAAGTACATCGGGACTTTAGCAATCATTGCGTACCTTGAGGAGAGACTCGATGGGAAGGCTTAAAGAGATGCTACTAAACACACAACCACTAGACCCCGTAATGACACTTGATGATGCAGTCAAGGGGTGGAAAGTAACTATTGCCGACAAAGGGGGCTACTGCCCCTGCTGTGGGAAGTGGGGCAAGGTATACAGGCAGAAGTTATCCGAAGCCATGGTTAAGTCGCTATTGTGGATGGCGAGTAATCATGGCGAGGACTGGATTGATATGCCACGCCAAGCACCACGGTGGGTGATACAGACCTACACATTTGCAACTATGCACTGGTGGCACTTGATTGAGCGCATGCCAATGACAGAAGGCGTAGCTGTGGGCGAAGATGGTGTAGGACAGGAGAAGAAGTTTAGTGGTTACTGGCGCGTAACAACTAAGGGCATGCAGTTTGCTCGAGGACTTCTCCAAGTGCCTAAGTACATCTATGTCTACGACAACAAGTATATGGACGCAAGCACCGAGACTATCTACATACGACATTGTTTTGGTGAGGAGTTCAACTACGATGAAATCATGTCTACAACTTGGACTGATGGGAACTACCAATGAATGACGAAGACTTTAGAGATGCGTGTGCAATGCTTGCTATGTTGGGATGGATTATCAATGGTGACTATGCACTTGAGGTGATTCCCCACATGGCGTGGCGTACTGCTAACCGCATGGTCGAGACACGCTACAACCACGAAGATGAAGTGGACGAAGGTATCGTTGCTATCAAGAAACGTAAATACACACGAAAGGGGGAAGCATGACACTAACAATGGCGTGTATGAAATGTAATCGCATGGTTGAAGTCGGGGCTCTGTGCCCCACATGCTCAACACCCGAGGACGAAGAGTTCAACCGCATAGAGCGCGAATCTCGTGTTAAGCAAGACTATGTGCGCGACATAAAACTACCAACGAGAGAACAACTAATGGCAGAGGTTACTGTGCTAACTGAGTTGGTGCGTGTCTTGTCTGACAGAGTTAAAGAGTTGGAGGGTAAGCAATGATTAAGTACGACAACTACGATGAAGCAATCATCGGTCCTGCCAACATATGGCGTGATAACACGACAGTAAGTGTTCTAGTTTATGACGCAGAAAAGATTAGAGCGATTCTTATGAAGAGAGATGGCATGGAGCCGGACGAAGCTAGAGAGTTCATTGAGTTCAACATTGAAGGCGGGTACTTAGGTATTGAGACTCCAGTGTTGGTATGGACTGAGGACTTATGGGATGAAGAATCATGACTGACTGCCCTAACTGCGAGTACAACAAGAAACGCGCACAGAACTGGCGGGAAGAAGCATACAGACTGGCGGGGCATCCGTTGCCTGAGCGTGAGTGGGTAGGTCTGACGGATGAGGAGATTGATGAACTACATGGTTCTCCAATGAGTCTTGAGCATAGTGGCGAGTTGAAATGGGTGCGAATAATCGAAGCCAAACTCAAGGAGAAGAACGCATGAACGACTTATTTAAACCGCACCAATGCCCACGATGCTTTGGTTTATTTAAGGTTGGTGACAGGTTTTGGAATGACTCTGGAACTGTTTATCACTGGGTGTGTTGGGTTAATAAATCAAAGGAAAAGAACACATGACTAAACGCATAGTATTAGAGTACGAATTAAAAGCAGAAGAAGACGATGACATCCAAGACTACAAGCGACCTTGGGTTGGGCTGACACACGGGGAGGTTATAGATATTTATGAGAAAGTAATGAAGGCAGATGTTGCCGAGTTAGTTGATAACTTTGCCCGCGCTTTGGAAATCAAATTAAAGGATAAGAACACATGACACACGAAGAACTGATTGCTAAGTTGACAGAGATGTTGGAGATTCAAACCAAACTGACTGAGACAACGGTGGATATGCTTAAGCCAGCAGTCGATGCGGCGTATCAAAAAGGCTACGCCGATGCGATGGGGTGGAAGACACAAAACCATCTTGAACACTTACCCCCAAAGGAGAATACATGACTAAACGAGAAACCATAGTGGCATTCATTAAAGATATGTTGCGCCCAAGAACGCTAAAAGAAATCATTGACATAGAGATGCGTGATGCAACTATATGCAAGATGCAAGCAGAGAAATCGCTTGAGTACGCAATGAGCGTTGTCGAATACAACCGTCAGCGCATTCGTAGACTGGAAGAGAAACTTTTAGAGATAGGAGAACAAGATGCTTGAAACAGTTGCATGGGCAGTATTACTAATGTGTTTAGGTGGGATAGTTGTAGTGGTTGTTGGATTAGCCATAGTAATTTTGTGTAGAGAAGATATATGAAGCAACTACTGATTGGGTGCGGGTCACTCAAGAACAAGCGCTTGTCTCTTGACGGCACGAAAGAGTGGGAAGACCTGACAACCCTTGACTACAACCCTGACCACAGACCTGATGTGGTGTGGAACTTGATGGAGTTTCCTCTGCCGTTCAAAGACAACAGCTTCGATGAGGTGCACGCTTACGAGGTACTAGAGCACACAGGCGCACAGGGAGACTACAAGTTCTTCTTTAATCAATTCTCTGAGTTCTGGCGAATCCTTAAACCTGATGGTCACATGTTAGTGACATGTCCATCGCGCCACTCAGCATGGGCATGGGGTGACCCAAGTCACACACGCGTGTTACAGCAAGAACATCTGATATTCCTGAGCCAAGCGGAGTATGACAAGCAGATAGGACAGACAGCCATGTCTGACTTTAGAAATATTTACAAAACCGACTTTAAAACCATATGGGTACAAGAAGACAAGAACGCTTTGATGTTTATTATTAAAGCCATAAAGGGAAGCGCATGAAAAAAGAAGACCTAGCAAACTTGTTACGAATAACAGGCGTAGACGGAAACGCTTTTACTTTAGCTATGAATGCCTTTGATATTGGGTATGAAGAAGCAAAGTACGAAGCAATAAAACAGTCCCCTATCTTTAAACAACAGGAGAACAAAGATGAAGTGCCCGAAGTGTGAGGGTAACAACATAGCGATTGTTGAAACCATACAGAACGAAGAGTTTACTTATCGCAGAAGGTATTGCAAACTTTGTTTTTGTAATTTCAAAACAAGAGAAGAAGTATTTGCGGGGGCTGTGCCAAGTAAGAAGCGATTGACGCAACCCCAAGATACTGAGTATCAAAAGACTTTTACAACCGACAACCTTAAACGATTTTGGAAATAACTATGAACATAATAACAGTGGATTTTGAAACCTATTACGAGAAGTCGACATTTAGTTTGTCGAAGATGACGACAGAAGAGTACGTGCGTGATGACAAGTTTGAAGTCATTGGCGTAGGCGTTAAGTTAAACGGCGGAGAGACTGAGTGGGCGAGTGGTACACACGAACAGATTAAGGATTATCTTGATTCATTCTCGTGGGCTGACTCCATGATGCTTGCACACAACACGGCGTTTGATGGGTTTATCTTGTCGCAGAAGTTTGGCATCTATGCAAAGGCGTATGCTGACACTATGTGTATGGCGCGTGGACTGCACGGTGTCGAATCTAGTGCGGGCCTCGGGTCGCTTGTTGAAGCATACAAAATAGGTGTTAAGGGTGATGAAGTAATCGCTGCTTCCGGGAAAAAGCGTGAAGAGTTTACTGAAGAAGAACTTAGCAGATACGGGGACTACTGTATTAACGACGTGAATTTAACCTACAAGTTGTTTAACGTCATGGTGACTCGCGGGTTTCCAAAGAAGGAAATGAAGCTGATTGACCTGACCTTGCGGATGTTTATACAACCCAAACTCGATCTTGACTTGAACTTACTTGAGATGCACTTGCGTGACGTACAAGATAAGAAGAACATGCTGTTGTTGCAAGCAGATGTTGACAAGACCGACCTCGCCAGTAATCCGAAATTTGCGGCTTTGCTTGAAAAACTAGGCGTTAAGGTTCCCATGAAAGTTAGCCCGACGACTAACAAAGAGACTTATGCACTTGCCAAGAACGACGAAGAGTTCAAGGCATTAGCGGAACACCCTGATGTAAGGGTGCAAGCGTTAGTCGCGGCTCGCCTTGGTACGAAGTCAACACTAGAAGAAACTAGGACAGAACGATTTATTGGTATTGCCAAGCGTGGGCTTATGCCTGTGCCGTTGAAATACTATGCCGCACATACTGGGCGGTGGGGTGGTAGTGACTCGTTGAACTTGCAGAACTTACCCTCGCGTGGTGACAATGCGGGTAAATTAAAGAAGGCGATTGTTGCACCGGAAGGTTACGCAATCATTGATGCCGACTCAAGTCAAATTGAAGCGCGCGTGCTTGCTTGGTTAGCGGGACAGAACGACTTAGTGGAGGCATTTAAAAATGGCGAGGACGTATACAAGATCATGGCATCGGCTATATACGGCAAGGATGCAACAGAAATTACAAAAGACGAGAGGTTTGTTGGCAAGACAACGATTCTCGGCGCGGGGTATGGAATGGGAGCGATTAAGTTTCAAGCACAACTCAAAACTTTTGGTACTGCGATTACAGAGGGAGAATCGCGCCACATTATTCAAGTCTATAGAGAGACATACCCACACATCGTAGCGTTGTGGCGTCAAGCACAACAAGCGCTGGAAGCAATCAGCAAAGGCTATACAACATCTTTAGGACGTGAAGGTGTGCTCTATATTGACCCTGTAGAAAAAGGCATTCGCCTACCAAGTGGGTTGTTGATGCGCTACGAAAAGCTAGTACCTATCCGCGATGACAAGGGCATACAGTACCAGTACAAAACACGCTATGGTTGGAACAAAATCTACGGTGGTAAAGTAATCGAGAACGCATGCCAAGCGATTGCCCGTTGCATCATCGGAGAGCAGATGATTAACATATCAAAGCGTTATGACGTT
>Ga0114967_10005327_pt1 | contig 10211 bp, 8 predicted proteins | sample M_130628_MF_Meta_FD_92639 | JGI IMG/M metagenome (GOLD analysis project Ga0114967, IMG submission 92639) | Freshwater microbial communities from Lake Montjoie, Canada to study carbon cycling - M_130628_MF_MetaG | ecosystem: Environmental > Aquatic > Freshwater > Lake | place: Lake Montjoie... | reverse complement strand
GGACCACCCCCGCCTCTTCTACAATGCCCGTGAACATACTCTTACTTCGCCCTTCCGAGCTTCCCACGCAAGCACAGGCCTTTTCCCGCGCAGGAGCTGACCATCTCGCACCACCCCCAATCCGCCCAACCTTTGATTTGAGGCAACCCCTACCCGCGCTCCCCCACCAGAATCGGAGCCAGATAAATCACTACCTCATTCACTTTTCCGGCTTGGATGAGTCCACCCGCCACTTCCGCCCCACCCTCGACCAAAAGGCGCGAAACTCCTCTATGGTGCAGATCCTTCAAAACATCCGACCACTTCTTTTTCCTGTACACCAACGTCCGATCTTTATACCGATCCCGGAAAAGATTCGATCCCTTAGGTAATTTGCCCGACCTCGTCACCACCACTCGCCATGGCTGTTCCCCCACCCGCCCCGTCCGCACGGTCAACTTCGGGTTGTCCTTTCTCAAAGTCTCTGCCCCCACAAGGATCGCATCGCACTCAGACCTCAACCTCTGAACATCCGCCCGTGCAGGCTCTCCCGTCACCCACCTCCTTCCTGGAACGACCAGATATCCATCCAACGTCATCGCTAGCTTAAGAATTACCCACGGCTCCTTTTTTGTCGTCCAGTGCCGGTAATCCTCATTCAACTTCTCACACTCCTCCCGCAAGATCCCTTTTACGACCCGGATCTTTTTTTGAGATAGAACTCGCCCCGCAGCTCCCCCATTCCTCCGATCCACATCACCCGCACCGTAAATCACCTCCCGGATCCCGGACCCCACGATTCGATCGGTGCATGGAGGCGTCCTGCCATGGGTCGAACACGGCTCCAACGTCACATAGAGATCCGCTCCTTTGGCCTTCACTCCAGCTTTCCGCAATGCCTCCACCTCGGCATGGGCTTCGCCAGCCTTGCGATGAAATCCCTCCCCCAACACTTTTCCTTTTTTTACCACCACCGCACCCACTCGTGGATTTGGCCTTGTTGAATACCCTGCTCGTTTTGCCAACCCTACCGCCATCCCCATAAACTTTTCATCCAACCCAATCCTCATTCTTATCGAATCCTATGTTCCAGAAGGAGTAATCGAACGCTCGGGTCGGCTCAACCCCTGCCTTGCCTTGTCCAGTACTCCGTTCACAAATTTTCCTGATTCCTCAGTACTCAACGCCTTTGCTACCTCGATCGCCTCATTCAGTGCCGAAATCGGTGCCACGTCCTCCGCAAATTTCATCTCCCATAATGCCAACCGCAGAATAGCCCGATCGACAGGAGCCATACGACCCGGCTCCCAATTCGTAACCAGTTTCTTTAACTCCATATCCACCTCCGCCTGCTTCTCAAGCACCGCACGAATTCGCCCTTCGGCAAAAGCACATGCTTCTGGCTTTGCCTCCGTCTGTTCCCACAGATTTTTCAAAGCCTCATCCAGCGGAATACTCGATGTCCCCACCTCCCGCTGATACAGGAACTGTGCCGCCAGAATCCTCCCTTCTCTGCGCTTACCGGCCACGACCTACCCCCTTCAGTTTCCACATCCGCAACGCCGCCTCCGCGGCCTCTTTCCCACGATTCAATTTCCCCAAACAACGCTCCCTCGCTTGCCTCTCCGTCTTCACTCCCACCAGATGATGCAAAACAGGAATATCCGTCTTAATCATCATGCACATCAGTGCCTCGGTAGCCGACTCCAAAATCAGATCCGCATGAGCCGTCTCTCCCTGCCACACCAAGCCTAAAGCCAATACCGCATCCGGCTTTTTCATTAACGCACGCTTCACCATCAGCGGAACTTCAAACGTTCCCGGAACCCGCACCTCCTCTACCTTGTGCCCGCTAAAAACCTTCCGCGCTGCCTTAACCATGCCATCGGCATACTTTTGATGATAATCCGCCACCACGATGATAAATTTCCCCTTTTTCACAACCGATGCCCCATTCTTTTTTTCTTCGTCGCAAGATACTTTCGATTGTGGGCATTCGGCTTCGTCCTAATCGGCACCTGATCCACTAACTCCAATCCGTACCCCGCCAACCCCACCACCTTCTTCGGATTGTTCGTCAGTAAACGCATCCTTCTCACGCCCAGATCAGTCAGAATCTGCGCCCCGATTCCGTACTCTCTCAAATCGGCCGAGAAACCTAGCTTCCGGTTTGCATCTACCGTATCCAAGCCCCTCTCCTGTAAGCGATACGCCTGAATCTTTGCTGGCAACCCGATCCCACGACCCTCCTGCCGCATGTAGACCAGAACTCCCTTTCCTTCCTGAGCAATCCTTCTTAAGGCATCGTGTAACTGGTTCCCGCAATCACACCTCCTCGAGGCAAACACATCCCCCGTCAGGCATTCGCTGTGTACCCGCACCAACACCGCATCCTTAGCTTTCGGTTTTCCCTTCACTAGCGCCAGATGATGACTCCCATCCGTCACCGTCCGATACAGATACAGATCAAACATCCCATACTCGGTCGGCAACTTCACCACCTGCTCCCGCACCACCAACCGTTCCTTCCTCCTCCGGTACTCGATCAGATCCTGAATCGTCCCCAGCTTCAGTCCGTGCTTCTTTTTAAAATCGATCAGATCCGCCCACCTCGCCATCGATCCGTCCGGATTCAGAATTTCGCAGATCACCGCCGCATCCCCCAACCCCGCTAGTTTCGCTAAATCCACCGCCGCTTCGGTATGCCCCGCCCTCACCAGCACACCGCCTTCTTTCGCACGCACCGGAAAAATATGTCCTGGTTGAACTAGATCCTCCGCTTTCGGACTCGCTTTACCCAAAACCCGAAGAGTGGCCGACCGGTCATGAGCGCTGATTCCGGTGGTGATTCCCTTGGCAGCATCAACCGAAACGGTGAAATCGGTCCCAAACCTCTCCTCATTCCGCGGCACCATCCGACTCAGCCCCAGCTTCTCTGCCCGGGCTTGTGAAACCGGGGCACAGATCAAACCCCGCCCCTCTCCGGCCATGAAGTTGATTAGCGCTGGAGTCACACTCCTCGCCGCCAACACCAGATCTCCCTCGTTTTCCCGTTGGGCATCATCCGTCATGATCACCATCCGTCCCTTCCGCATGGCGGCAATCACCTCTTCGATCCGATCCGCCCCCTGTGGTTTTTTCATGCCCCGCCCCCCAGAACCGCCTTCACCATCTTCTCAACAGCCGCCAACGCTTTGTCGATTCCCGAGGCATCCGCTCCCGAACCCTGCGCCATATCAGGTCTTCCCCCACCCTTCCCCCCCACTTCCGGCGCCGCAGTCTGGATGATCTTTCCCGCCTGAACCTTCTTAGCTGCCTCGGCCGTGCAAAGTGCAACCAAAGGTACTTTTTTTCCCTCTTTCCCAATCAAAAACAGAACCGCCTCCCCCTCCCTCTTTAATCGATCTGCTAACACGGGCAAATACCCGTTCGGAACTTCCCCCAGATCCACCCCCAACCACTTGATCCCGTTCAAAACTGTTCCTTTAGCCCACAACTCCTTCGCATCCTGCTCCGCCTTCTTCTGCATTTCGGCCATTCGATCTTTCGCCGCCTGCTTGTCCCCCTCCCGCAACGACTCATCCGCTTTCGAGATTTCTCCATCCCGTTTCTTCACCAGATCCCAAAGCTGCTCCGGTGTCTCCTTCCCGCTCCCCATCGAAAGCTGTCCAGCTCCCGCTTTTTTCTTTTCAAAAGAAACCGCTTTTTCATCCTGTTTCTTCATCTCTTCACGGCACCAATCGGCCAACGCCGCTCCCGAGACCGCTTCGATCCTTCGTACCCCTGCCGCGATCGCCGACTCTCCCACCACTCGGATAGCACCGATCTTCCCTGTCGATCTCACATGGGTCCCTCCGCACAGCTCCTTCGAAAAACCACCGATATCCACCACCCGTACCGTCGTCCCATACTTGTCGCCAAAGAACTGCAGGATCGTCGAGTCATCCTTTACCTCGGCATAAGGCCTCTCCCCCCACTTTACCGCCACATCAGCCTTCACCTTCTCGTTCACCTGAGACTCCACCTTCGCCAACTCCTCCACACTCATCGCCTTCAAATGGGAAAAATCAAACCGCAACCGATCCGGCCCCACATACGAACCCTTCTGTCTGACCCCTTCTCCCAAAACACTCCTCAATGCCCAGTGCAAAAGATGGGTCGCACTGTGATGACCCTCGATTCTCCCCCGTCTCTCCGTATCCAAACTCACCTTCACCGGACCTTTTGCATCGACGACCGAATCGGTTAGATGGACGGGAACTCCACCCGCTCCACGGATCGTCGCCACCACCTTCACCTTCTTTCCATCCCACTCAATCCAACCCGTATCCCCCACCTGTCCTCCCATCTCGCCGTAAAACGGTGTCTGCCCCAAGAATACCCGACCCTTCGCACCAGCCGGCCCCACCTCTTTCAACGCCTCGGCCGCCAACCTCTCCACCTTCGGCTCCTCCGTCTTCTCATAACCCGTGAAGACGGTCGGGAAATCCGGTCCTACTTCATCCTCCACCTTGATCGTTGTCTTGTTCTGGGACTGACGTGCGCGCGACCGCTGTGCCTCCATCGCCTTTTCGAATCCCGCGCCATCGACCTCCATCCCCCTTTCTCTTGCCATCAGTTGGGTCAGATCAAGTGGAAATCCGTAGGTGTCGTAAAGCGTAAAGGCATCCTCTCCCCGAATCATTTTTCCACGCTCCAACGTCAATTTATCGAAAATCATCAAACCCCGTTCCAATGTCCTGGAAAACGATGACTCCTCCGCCGCCAAGACGTCTCGAATCTCCTTCTCGCGCGTTTTGAGCTCAGGAAAAGTCTCCGCCATCGTCCGGATCAACGTGGTCGATAGCTCCGCTAAAAATCCATCGGGCAATTTCATGCGGCGACCGAACATCACCGCCCTTCTCAGAATTCGCCGTAAAACGTAATTCCGCCCCTCATTCCCTGGAATAATCCCGTCCGCAATTGAAAACGAGAGCGTCCGCACATGATCCGCCAAGACCCGGAAGATACAGTCGTTCATCTCCTCCCCTGTTAGATCACTGCGCTTACTGGGAACCCTCGCACCATACTTGTGACCCGACTTCTTTTGAATCTCCGCAAAGATTGGGGCAAAGAGATCACTGTCATAATTTGAGGGTTCTCGTGAAAAATTCTTAAATCCATTGGTAGTGGCCATAATCCCTGCCACCCTCTCGAGCCCCATCCCTGTATCCACATGACGCTCGGGCAATGGTTTAAACTTACCGCCCGGCTCGGCGTTGAACTGAATGAAGACCAGATTCCAGATTTCCAGACAGCGCGGATCGCCCTGATTCACCAGCTTTCCCTGCGTCTTTCCTTCCGGCGTCAGATCCACATGCACTTCAGAGCACGGTCCGCACGGACCCGTCTCTCCCATCATCCAAAAATTGTCCTTTGCATTCCCCATCACCACGTGAACGGCCGGATCCAACCCCGCTTTCTTAAATTTCTCGACCCAGTACCCGTGCGCCTCGGAATCAAATTCGGCCGGATCCCCGGGTCCAGGCTTGTAGACCGTCGCATAGAGGCGGGAGGGAGGAAATTTCCAGATATCAACCAAAAGTTCCCAAGCCCAGTCGATCGACTCCTTTTTAAAATAATCCCCGAACGACCAGTTCCCTAACATCTCAAAAAAGGTGTGGTGGTAGGTGTCGAAACCGACGTCTTCCAAATCGTTGTGTTTACCGCCCGCTCGGATGCACTTCTGAGTATCGGCCGCCCGGGCCGGTGAGTTTGGGAATTTGGCCTGACCCAGAAAAATCGGAACAAACTGGTTCATCCCCGCGTTGGTAAACAGGAGATTCGGCGAAGTCGGCATCAAACTAGCCGAGGGCACGATCGTGTGGCTCTTCCCACGGAAGAACTCTAAGTACCCTTTTCTAACTTCAGCCGATTTCATAGAACTAATTGATGATCATATCGTAAGACACCTTTCTCCTCAAGCCTCCCGTTAGCTCATAACTTGGTAGGGACGATTATCCTTAATCGTCCGATCGTAAAGCCCCTCCATGAAAAGCTTTCGCTTCAATCGGCAAGCGGGATAATCAGGTCATGAAAAGACGCTCCTTCTTCCAAATCCTCCTTTGCTCCTCCATCGCCTCCCGCTTCCTACCCTCCTCTGTCGTTGCGACGGAACCCCCCGTAGCTCAGCAAGGCTTGCCGAGACTGAGCGAAGGAGGGCCCTTCTCCCTGCCACCTCTCCCCTTCGCCCCCAACGCCCTCGAGCCTTATATCGATGCCCAGACGATGACCCTGCATCACGACAAACATCATGCCGCCTACGTCAACAATCTCAACAAAGCCATCGCCCCCTACCCCGACCTCCAAAAAAAATCTCTCGGGGAACTTTTAGGAAACTTGGATGCCGTTCCCGCCGAGATCCGCACCACCGTCCGTAACAACGCAGGCGGCCACTCCAACCACTCCACCCTCTGGAAAACCCTCTCCAACCCCGGCAAGAAACCCGAAGGTAAACTGGCTAAAGAGATCGACGATACCTTTGGCAGCTATGAAAAGTGGAAGGATGAAATGTCCAAATGCGCGATGGGTATCTTCGGAAGCGGCTGGGCTTGGTTCGGTCGCGGCAAAGATGGCAAACTTTTCATTGAACCCTTCCCTAACCAAGACTCCCCCTTGATGACCGGCCGCACTCCCATCTATGGGATCGACGTGTGGGAACACGCCTACTACCTCAAGCACCAAAACCGCCGGGTCGACTACGTCAAAACCTGCATTGAGAATATTGCTAGTTTTTCTTAGATCCTATTTCGGTGGAAGTGCGGAAGGATCCACCGGTGGATTCGGTGCAAAAGGATCAAAGCACTGAATATCCCCATTTCCATCAACCTCTACTCCATAAACCTCAATCTCATTATTCTTGATCTGATCACTCTGAACTCTTCCTTCTTTTAGGAATTTCACGCGATAACCTTTTTTGATTAGTGCTTTTTCTTTAACAATGTTTGCGTTGGGGCCCTTGTAGATATCTCCGTAGTTATCCATCACAAACACATCGGGCGATTTGATGATCACTTTTATATAAAGAGGATCTTTTCGGTAACCGTAAGAATCCATTCCGTGGAGATAAAAAATGTCAAACTGATCATCCTTTAGTCTTAATGCAGCTTTATCTTTGTTTAGAGGATCACCTACACCTGCATTTGCAATTCCTGAGAACTCAGATCCACTGCTGATTTTATCAACTACCCCCTCAACCAGGACAAACTTCCCATTAAATTCCGCCCCTTTGTTGTCGGCAAAGACTTTTGCCAAATCCTCGGCGGTGATTTCTTTACGATAGCTACTAGTAGCAGTGTTAGTGGTAGCAGCTAATATTGGTTTTGTTCCTGAACTCCGAATATTCAGAAACACATCATTCTCGTCCCCCGATTTCGCCTTGATTCCAGAAAGCCCCCCAGCATTTAGTCCGCTCTGGAGTGTTGCTTTCATAGCCTCCGCAAAAGCAGATCCTAACGGCTCAGGAATCACTACTTTACCTAATGACACTCGATCTGCGGCAATCTCCTGCCAAGAACCAGCAGTTGGCGTTTTCCCCTCAAACACAAAAGACACAGGAATGGGGATTCCCAAAGCAGTCACGGGTTGAGTCCATGTATATCGATCCTTCGCAATCCATAACTTCCCCTCTTTCAGCTTCCCTTTAAACATTCCAGCAGCTTCCTCCGAAGGAGGAAGGGATGCGAGAATGCCAGTCGCAAAATCGTGGCTTGGAACTCGGAATTCGATGCTTGGGAAAAAATAAACAGGCTTCACACTGTTCTTTGCAAAGGTCACCACTCGCTTCATCTCAGGCGAAACTGTCAGCCCAATCGGCTCGCCCTCCCCACCAACAGGCCACCATATGGCAGTCAATCCAGCTAGGATCGCAACACCCAACCCGCCAAAGACAATTCCACCAAGGACGGCCCCCTCACGAATGCGTGTTAACCCGCTTGAAGTAAAGCTAAGCCCAAAAAGCAAACCGAAAAAGGATATCGCAAGTACTCCGACCACAACCCAAACCAGCAAATCATCGGCAACGAGTTTTGGTTGAATTTCGTTCAGCTTTACCAGATCTGGAAGCGGTCCCCCCTTTTCTTTGCCGACCACTTGAGTCACCAAGGCGAGGTAATCACGGATTTTGACTGCATCCCCAACCTCCCGCTCTAAAAACTTTTGCCCCTGTTCTCTAACTACAGCCAGATCACTCTCACTTCTCGGTTTCTGAAAATCTGCCGCATCTTTCAACCATTCGTTTACCTTCAATTCCTCCTGCTTGAGTCTTTCTGCCTCAGCCCTTAATTCTTCCTGCTTCCGCTTTGCCTCTGCTTCCTCCGCAGGTTTTCTTAGATCTTTCCACTTTTGCAAAGTCTCAGCTAAAGCTTCCGGCCTTTGCTTAAGATCCTCAGGTAAGGATTCCAACATCTGTATTGTGTCGTCCACGTCCTTCAACTGATAGATAACTGCAGTGTTAGGAAGCTTGGGCAAAATAGCAGAAACATCGGTTATAGGAAAAAGAGCCACCCCTCCTTTTGTTGTAGTGAGCTCAATCTTATCACCCACAACTTTAACCTTGGTTACTTCTCGCTCCTCAAGCCCCCCTCCAGACCCCTTTACTAATGCCGTTTTTAAGAAGGGAGATTCCAAATCCATCGGAGGCTCAGCCCACAAACCGGCTGAAATCAATCCCAAACAGAGGTACAACCCCCAACGCATCTTTCAGAATTAATGGATTACTTTCTTTCTGACAACCTAATCCTCATCCCCAAGAATCTTCACCGGACACACAGGTAGAATCTTTAAAAAGCTCTTCCCATAGGTTCGACTCAAGATCCTCCCATCTAATACCGCAATCTGCCCCCGATCCTCCCGACTCCGAATTAATCTCCCCACCCCCTGCCGAAACTTCAAAATCGCCTCAGGCAACTGCAATTCTCGAAATGGCTCCCCCCCTTTTTCCTTAATCCTCTCACACCTCGCCTCGAACAGTGGTTCATCCGGAACCGAAAACGGCAACCTAGTCAAAATCACATTCGATAGCGCCTCTCCAGGCACATCCACCCCCTGCCAAAAGCTGTCTGTTCCAAATAAGACACTATCCCGATCTTCCTTAAACTCCTTCAAGAGCCGGGTTCTCGAGCTCCCCTTGTCCTGCACCAGCAACCGGATCCCCTGCTCCTCAAACCATCCCGCCATTCCCTCCGCCGTCTTTCGCAACATCGCCCGACTCGTAAACAGCACAAACGCCTTCCCCTTGGTCATTCCCACAAACCGCTGAATCCATCCCTCTAACGCGTCCTGAAATCTCTGCCCTTCGGAAGGTTCCGGCATCCCCTTGGGTAGATATACCCGCATCTGACTCTCGTAATCAAAAGGCGACTCCACCAAAAGTGTCTCCGCTTCTTGCGCCCCTACTCGTTTTGCAAAAAACTCCAATCCCCTTCCCACATCCAGAGTCGCACTCGTCATAATCGTGGTGCAGTCAGGCCGAAAAACCAGTTCCTCCAATCTCTCCGCTACCTCCACTGGGGAAGCGTGCAGACTCATCTCCCCCCGGTGCGCTCTACCCTCCTCGGGTAGCCTCCTCTCCACCCAGTACGCGTGCCCTTCCCGGCTCATTTTCAAAAACTCCCCTAACCCAAAGGCGCTCGCCTCCAACCTTCTCGCATGATCTTTTAACTCGTTTCTCTCCTCCCCATCCCCCGCATCCTCCGCCAGTTTCAGCAACTGAGCCCGCACATCCATCAAGCGTGGCCCCAACTCGCTCCTCACACCCAAGGGTTGCCTGACCCGTTTCTGCCCCGAGGCCCCTAGACCCGCACTTTCCAGAATCTCCTCAAACGCACCCTCCAAAATCCCCAGCACTCCCAATGTGGATTTCACCGCATTTCCATCGCCGATCCTCGTCAAAACTCCCTTCTTCGTCCGGGGATGAACCAACCGCTGCAAAAGAAACCGTAACGATCCCAGCCTCACCTCCAAGCCCAACGCCTTCGCCGCCACGTCCTCCACTTCATGAGCCTCGTCCAACACTAGGAAATCGTTCGGAAAGAGATACCCCTCGCTCGGAGACTCCTCATTTTCCTCCGCACCTGCCAGCAACCCGAAAAGCAGCGCATGATTCAGAATCACCACGTTCGCATCCAGCACCTTCGTCCTCGCCATCTGGTAAAAACATCCTGTTGGTCCCCCACAATGCCTTGGAGTACAGG
>Ga0114967_10005316_pt1 | contig 10223 bp, 5 predicted proteins | sample M_130628_MF_Meta_FD_92639 | JGI IMG/M metagenome (GOLD analysis project Ga0114967, IMG submission 92639) | Freshwater microbial communities from Lake Montjoie, Canada to study carbon cycling - M_130628_MF_MetaG | ecosystem: Environmental > Aquatic > Freshwater > Lake | place: Lake Montjoie... | reverse complement strand
ATTTTAAAATTGCATTACATCACGGAGCAGTAAATAATGCTTTAACTGATATAGGATTTAGATTGGTAAATGACCATGTTGATATCGATACATTTAAAGGGTATGATTTAACACTTTTAGGAGATATTCATAAACCTAATCAATTTCTAAACGAAGAAAAAACTATTGCATATCCAGGTTCGCTTATTCAACAAAATTATGCAGAAGCTTTAATTCATGGAATGTTAGTTTGGGACACAAATACATCTCAAGCAGAATTTATGGAAATTGAAAATGATATGTGTTATTATACTTTAGAAGTTAATGATAGTAAATATAACCCAATTCCAGATGAGTTATCAGATAAATTGATTAGATTAAGAATTAAGTCTCAAAACACAGAGTCTGCCGATTTAAAATCTATAATCGGAAGTATAAAATCTAAATTCAATGTAGAAGAATATACAGTTCAAAAAATTAATGATTTAACTCAAAACAAATCTAGGGTACAAAAAATTAATATAGGAGATGTAAGGGATGTAGAATACCAAAATACATTAATTACTAAATATCTAGAAAATAAATTTACTTTAGAAGATGATGTTTTAGATGGAGTTCGTCATGTTAATAGAACTGTAAATTCAGGATTACCTACATTAGAAATAAATCGAAATGTATCTTGGATTCCTAAAAGCTTTGAGTTTTCAAATATGTTTAGTTATGGAAAAGGAAACTCTATAGATTTTACTAACATGAAAGGAGTATATGGTTTATTTGCGCCAAATGCTTCTGGAAAGTCTACGCTATTAGATGCTATAACGTATTGTATATTTGACAAATGCGGTCGAACTTCAAAAGCAGTAGCTGTTCTAAATAATAGATCTGCTTCATTTACATGTAAATTCAATTTTGAATTAGATGGTAAAAATTTCTTTATTGAAAAAATAGGGACTCGAGGAAGAGGTAATCACGTGCGAGTTGATGTTAATTTTTATTCTGTAGATGATTTAGGTCAGATAACATCATTGAATGGAAAAGAGAGAAGTGAAACTAATGACCACATTCGAGGTCTGTTAGGAACCTATGAAGATTTTGTGCTAACTGCATTGTCAGTACAAAATAATAATTCAGGTTTTATTGACATGGCTCAAAAAGATAGAAAAGATTTACTAGCTCAATTCTTAGATATTAATATCTTTGAAGATTTATATAGAATTGCTAACGATGATATTAAAGAAGTTGCTACTTTAGTAAAAGAATATCAGCGTCAAGACTTTGGTTCACAACTAGCACAAGCAGTTAATGATATTGAGGCATACACAAAAGAGCATAAAGATTATCAAATAGATAAAAGTGAATTAGAAAATAAAATAGATATTATAAATCAAGAAATTTTATCTTTAACTTCTAATTTAGTTCCTGTCGATACGTCAATTACAAATAAAGATAGATTAGATGAATTAAAAGATCAAGCTATTTTATTCTTAAGCCAATTAGAAAAAAGTGAATCTGATAAGTTAGGCGAATTAAAAGTATGCAAAGAATCGCTAGATGAATTGCAAGAAAGTATAAAAGTGTTTAACATTAACGAAATTCAAGCTCGAATTGATGTTCTTGATGGACTACATAACACAGAAAAAAATTTATATGGTCAAGTAGCAAAACTTAAAGCTGAAGTCAGTAATAAGTTAGACAAAATGAAAAAACTTGATGATTTAAAATACGATGAGAATTGTTCTTTCTGTATGGATAATGTATTTGTTAAAGATGCTATTGCTACAAAAGCTTCGATAGAGGAAGATAAAAAACATGCTCAAAAAATAGTAGATGATTTACAAGTTATCAAAGATAAAATAACTCAGTTAAAACCTTCTATACAAGAAAAAGAAGATTATAATAAATTAAATCAAGATATTCACAAAAAATCATCTTTGAAATCTTCTATTGAATCTGAATTGCATCAAATTGCAACTAAACATCTTCAAGGAGTTTCTAAATTAGGGGAAGTTAATATTAAAATATCAGAATATTTTAAGCAGGAAGCAGTTATCAAAGAAAACATGACTATAAATGGTCAGATAGATTCTTTAAATAAAAAAGTGACTGATTTAAAAGATGAATTAAGTATACTTAATGATGATATTTTGACCTGTCATTCAAAATTATTACTATCTGACAAATTAAAAGAAAAAGCTGAAGAGTCAATTTCAAAATTAAAAGACTTAGCGCAGCAGTATAAATTTTATCAATATTATTTAGAGGCTGTTAATAGAGACGGAATACCTTATGATTTAATTACTTCAGCAGTTCCATATATTGAGCAAGAAATAAATAATATCTTAAGTCAATTAGTTGAATTTAGTTTGATGCTTGAAATGGATGGCAAAAATATTAATTGTTATATTGTTTATGATGAAGACAACTTTTGGCCAATTGAATTAACTTCTGGAATGGAAAAGTTTGTTTCTTCATTAGCAATTAGAACTGCATTGATAAATGTATCTTCATTACCTAGACCTAATTTTTTAGCAATAGATGAAGGATTTGGTGTTTTAGATTCTGATAATTTAAACTCAATGTTCAATTTATTTGATTATTTAAAAACTCAATTTTCATTTATGTTAGTAATATCACATATTGATTCTATGAGAGATGTAGTAGATAAATTAATTGAAATTACTAAAACAAACGGAAGCTCAAAAATATCTTATAATTAACTGTTTTAGATATTTATTTTAAATAGATATCTACAAAATGGCTAAAAAAGAAGTTATATATCAAGGCCTTAGCGAGCTTAATGTTATAATAGAAGACACCTCAACAAACTCACCAGATTACTTTAAAGTAACAGATCTTCCTACAGAATTAACTGCTGGTTTAAATACTTTTAAATTTAAAGGAAATGTATCTTTATTTCCTGAAAACTCTGCTGTCTATATAGAAATATTAGATGCAAATGGATTACCTGTTTATTATGAAGTAGGAATCGATTTAGAATCACAAGATCAGCTGGCAATTGTTACTATATTTATAAATGAAGATACTACTCCTGGAAATGGAAGTATAATAATTTGTAGTACGTTAAATCAATCTGCGGAAGGTCAAATATTAGATCCATCTGAAATAAATGTAAGATGGCAAGTTCCTATATATATTGATATTTCAAAACGAAATGAAGATGCTATTATATTCAGTTCACTTCCTAGAGTAACTTTAACTAGCTCGACAGGCTCACATAAAGAAATTTCATATTACGGTTTTGGTTTAGGATATCCAGGTACAAATAAGTCACAAACTCAACAAGATGGATTTACAACTTTCGGAGCTAACTATATTAAATATTATTATAATAATGATACTCCTGTAATAATATTACCGCTGGATATGTCTCAAACTACATATGACGATGGAGCTCCAATTTATGGATTTTTATCACATATTGAAAATGCTACTATATCATTTACATATAGCAGAATTGTAAATTCAGATCCTACCAGACCTTCAAATATTGTATCGCAAGCAGTAAGTGCCAGCATTTCATCATATAGTGGTTCATTAATAGCATATTTATCTGAGCCATTATCTTATGCATTGTCAAATAGTAACGATAGATTTTATCCTAAATCTTTAGATTTAAATAGAATGGATATTAGCTACGTAATGCCTACAGAGCCAGATGCGTTCGGGTATGTATTTTCTAATACAACACAAAATACATATAATATTATAACTGCTTCGTTTACAAATTTAAGTCCACTTACAGGAGAAATTGCTAAAATTAGAACGTATTATAGATCGTCAGGTATTAATGAATATATACTATTAAATGAAACTGACATTACTACATATGCAGACGAATTTGGATTTAATACATCTTCGTTACAAAACACATTTTCGTTACCTACATCTCATAGAAATGAAAAAATAGATTTTAAATTTGAGTTTGTTAATCCTGCAGGAAACGCGTCAAAACAAGTTATCGAAGTTAGAGATAGCACACTGCAAGGAGGAAATACTTACATAGGCGGAGATGATAACTTAATGACTGGATCACTTTTTGTTGCAGGAGCAACAGGAACAGGGATTCATATTTCAGGAAAAGGAAATGCTTCTATGATTCGCAGTATAGGATATTCCGGATTTAAAAATGCAACAACAGTCTCTGGAGGTTCTCCGGTAGGCTACGCAGGATTTGTAATTTATTCTGGTTCTATAAAACCTTTATTAACTGCAGTAAATAGCCCATTAGGTTCTTCAGAAGAATATTCAGGAGTAGGTATTGAATTAGTCGCAAATACATCATCATACTTTAAATATACAACTTCAGGTTCTGGATTGTTAGATGTTCGAACTAAAAATTTCTTTTTAGGAGATCCAGCAGCTTCATACATTTCTGGCTCTGGAACCATATTTCAAATATCATCTTCAAATTTTTCAATATCACCTCAAGGAAATGTATATGTTAAAGGAAATATTAATGCTACCGAAGGATTATTTGAAAATATAATAATATCAGGCGTAACTCCGCAATCACAAATATCAGGTTCATCAGTAATTACTAGATATTTAATTGAACCATGGTTTACTAGCTCAGCAGTTATTGACACAGTAAATAGCATAGCAGTAGGAGCGCAAGCTCTAACAGTAAAACCACAAACCACAATGAGTTTTGGATTGTCTAGATGGAGAGGTGAAGGAACTGATTATACTTCTGGAAAAGATTTATTTACATATTCAAACCCAATAGCAGCGACTTATAAAGCCGGCTCCGGGTCATTTGATAATGTATCCTACCGTGTTAAATCTATACCGCAAGACTTTGAAAAATTAGGAGATATTAAGCAGAATTATGAAATTCCTGAATATCAAGATAAAATCACATTTGGTGTAGAAAAATCTACCGTAGCTAATTTAATCATGCCAGTAGGTTCTGACGCTTCTGTATTCTCATTAACCAGCGATAATTTTCACATTTCATCTTCTATATTAAGCAAAGCAGATGCAAATTTCAAACCTTTAGTGTTGCAATTTGCTGCTAAATTTGGAAACCTAAACGGATTTAAAGATTATACCTTAGAGTTTGGCGGTGAGCTTAGATTATGGGTATATATATATGATGAAAATAATAATGAATTATATAGAGAATTTAAAGTACAAAACTCATTTTTTGAATGGATAGATGTTAATATACCATTAACACCAGTTTTAACATATAAAGAATCAAGCGACGGTTCATTTAATGTATATTCAAAATTTAAAATTAAACTGGAATGGCAACAGCGAACTTCAGTATCAGATGGCAGTGAAGTGACACATATAAGGTTTTCAGAATTAAAAATTGTTCAATTAGCTGAGGCCGAAGGTTTAAAAACTAAAATTTTACAATTCAAAGACAGTGCGTTGTTAGGAGGTACTGCTGGAACACTATCTTATGGAAGCTTTTCACCGATATCTGATAATTTATATGATTTAGGAATTTACAATTCCAGCTGGGATACATCTAAAAATTTTAAATGGCGAAATATCTATACTAGTAATATCTATACTGGTATAATAACGTCTTCATATCAGTTAACTTATGCTATTAATAGTTCTACAATAAATAATGGATATCAGAACAGAAACCTCGGAGCGTATAACATAATATGCGGTACATATCTTTCTGGAAGTAATTCACAATTAGTAGTAGGTACATACAATAGATATTCCACTTTACAAAATTCATTTATAATAGGAAATGGTACTTCAGAGTCATCAAGAAGCAACTTAGTATTTACTTCTGGATCAACTTTTCAGGTAACTGGTTCATTAAGTATATCAGGCTCAACTACTATTAATAATATACTAACACTAACAGTTAGAACAACAACACCAACACCTGTAGAAGGAATGATAATAGCTTCAGGGTCTGCAGGAAATAGTAAACTGTTTTACTATAATGGAACAACTTGGAATGCGTTATTTTAAAAACTAAATGATTTTCCTTTTGCGATATTTATTACAAAGGGAAAGATTAAATGGCAATATCAAATTTAACAGGTCAAAAAACATATCAATCATTTCGGAATTTGATGCAAATATCATCTTCCGGGCAAGTTTATGATGGTCTAGGAAATTTAGTTACATCTTTACAATTAACATCATCTTTTGTATCAGGATCTTCTGGAGCATCTGGAGCAGGATTTCCATTTTCAGGTTCTGCAGTAATTACAGGCTCACTTTTAGTATCAGGTTCACTTACAGTAACAGGCTCGCTAAGGGTATCAGGTTCGATAACCGGTTCCTTATTCGGAACTGCCTCATTTGCTATAAGTGGAGGAAACCAAAACTTTCAACAAGTAACAAACGCAGGTTCATCTAGTACTAATACTATTACGTTAAATCCAACAGCTAGCGCAACTGGATTAAATATAAATACAACTTATGTTGAGGATGCAGGAAATTCAACAGCTATATACTTAAATTTAGCGGAATTAAGTACAGGTATTAATATAAATGCTTCTCCAAACGACGCTGTCCCGTTATATATTAATGGGAATGCTAATGGGACATCAATATATATTAATAGTTCTCATACAGGTATCCAGCTAAATAATCCTGAAACTGGATTAACTATTGCAGGAACAGATTTGATTACTGGGATTTATATAAATAATCCAAATGGAGATTACGGAATTCAACAATATATAGGATCTGGTTCTGCTAACTCTATAAATTTAGGATCAACTGCAAAAGGTATTGTAATTAACAGTGGACTATCATCAACTGGTAATTTCATAGAACTAAATAAAAATGGAGTTGATAAATTAATAGTAAATCAAGAAGGAGCAGTAACTGCAACTTCATTTACTGGTTCATTATTTGGAACATCATCTTGGGCATCAAATAGTGTAAGTAGTTCATTTGCAGTCTCTTCTTCAAGAGCTGTAACAGCTTCTTTTGCACAAGGAGGCAATGGTTCATTCTCAGGTTCATTCTCAGGTTCAGGTGCAAATTTAAACTCAATTCCAACTACAGCAATTGTAGGGAATTTTACTCAAATAGCAACTGGTTCTGTAACAGCCTCTGTTACTCCTACACAATTTAGTGTAGTAAGTGGTAGTATGACTGAATTTTTAGTAACAGGAACTGGGGTAACATTAGGAGGTGCAATAACAGATACACATAGAGTAACAGGATCTTTACTAATAACAGGTTCAAATACTGTAATAGGAAATGAAACTATAACTGGATCTTTAACAGTATCATCTTCGAATGCTACTCAATTTTTAGTAGGAAATAGCAACCTATTTGTATCTTCATCAGGTAACGTAGGAATAGGTACCACATCTCCTACAAATACTCTAGAGATATTAAGCAATATTACAGCTTCACTAAGAATATTTGGAACAGGATCATCGCAAATTCTAGTTGTTAGAGCAAATACACCATCACGAACAGGCTTTATAAGATATCCTAGTAACTACCAAATTGGTACAGCTGGCTCAGACCCTCTTCAATTTCTGACTGATAATGCTGTTAGAATGCACATTAACGATACTACAGGTTTTGTAGGAATTGGGACAACTTCACCAACTGCTAAGTTGGAGGTAAATGGCCCAGTTATTATAACAGTTTCTGCATCAGCAGCATCAACAATACCATTACAAATAACATCAGGAAGTACTTCACTCCTATTTGTCTCTTCATCAGGTAGAGTCGGTATAGGAACTACAACTCCATCATCATCATTAGACGTAAGTGGTTCAGCTAGAATAACAAATGGGCTAACTGTAACAAGTTCATTGGTAGTTAATGGAACAAGTACACTGTCAAACGGACAAACCACAATACAAGGTTCTTCTGCAACAACAGGAAATGCATTAGTTGTAAGTAATTCAACACCTTCAACAATCCTTACAGTACAAAACAATGGTCAATAATAATAACAGGTTCAACAACTTCTACTCAAGGATTTATAAAACCTGGAGCAGGTTCTCAATATCTTTTAGCAGATGGTACAACAACAGCAAGTACAGGAGGTTCTCCTTTTCCATACACAGGTTCAGCACAAATAACAGGATCTTTAAATGTAGTAGGTCCAGTAAATATAACAGGGTCTCTTACTCAAGGAGTATATAATCAAGCATCAGGATCTTATTCTCACGCTGAAGGAAACAATACAATAGCATCAGGACAAGCTTCGCACGCAGAAGGACAATATAGTAACGCAACAGGACAATCTTCGCATGCTGAAGGAGCAGGCACAATAGCATCAGGAAATGCTTCGCACGCTGAAGGAGGAGGCACAATAGCATCAGGTGCTCAATCACACGCTGAAGGATTATATACTGACGCATTAGGGTCATATTCACACGCTGAAGGACTTGGAGCTGATATAGAATATAATTATTCAACGTTATCGACAAATGCCAATATTGTATTTGGGCCTGTAAGTGCACAAGTATCTTCTATCACATATAATTCAGTTGCTGTAGATGGAAATTTTACAGGTTCAATATCTTATCCTTATACTATCAATGATTTACAACTAGCTAATACTGAAGAAAATTATTATTCTGTAGTAGTTGAGTTTGGATATCCAAGACATAATCCTAAACCAGTAATATCTAGCGCTACACACAATGCAGGTTTAAATATTACAACTTTTACTTTATCGACACCGTTTTTAGATAGTTATGCTAGTCTATACAGTTATGGGTATGCTTCTGGCTCATATTCTCATGCTGAAGGAAATTCAGCGAAAGCAATTGGTTCATATTCTCACGCTGAAGGTAGATATACAGTATCATCAGGAGAGGCTTCTCACGCAGAAGGATACCTTACCCTAGCATCAGGAGATTACTCACACGCTGCAGGATTTTATACATATGCAAAAGGAGCCTATCAGTCTGTAGTAGGTCAATATAATCAAACCTCTTCAGTAGATTCCGCTTTCATTGTAGGTAACGGTGCCGGGCCATATTCAGGAGGAACACCTTATTCAAACTTAATTTTTGCAGCTGGTTCGCAAGTTCAAATAACAGGATCTTTAAGAGTATCAGGATCAATAACAGGTTCATTATTTGGAACAGCTTCATATGCTACAAAAGCCGCTAATGGAGGAGTTACAAGTATAATAGCAGGAGCTAATGTTCAGGTTTCAAATACAACAGGCAGTGTAACAGTTTCTGCATTAATTACAAATTTAGGATTATCACAAGCCTTTTATCAAGGATTACAAAATATTTTTTAATAAATTAAAATAAAAAAACAATGGCAGTAAATACATCACCTATATTCTCATCAGTCGGAGATATTGAATGGACAACAGTACAAACAGCAGCAAATACAACATACGATGGAACACTTGGTACACCAGCAATCGTATTTTCAGCTTCTGCAGATGGAGGATTTATACAAAGAATAAGATTTAAAGCATCAGGTTCTGCAACAGCAACTGTAGCTAGAGTTTTTATTAACAATGGGCAATCAACTGGATCATTAGCAAATAATGTACTATTTGATGAAATCACTCTAGCAGCTACAACTGCAACTCAAACAGCAGCAACTGCAGTTTATGAATTACCACTAAACATTGCTCTTCCAGCAGGATACAGAATTTTAACAACTCTAGGAACTGTACAATCAGCAGGAGGTGGATGGTATGCTACAGCAGTAGGAGGATCTTATACAGCAATTTAATAAAATATAAAATCATGCAATATCAATTAATGCAAAGCGATATAGAACCGTTCGATCAGTTCTATTACGTAGTAGACTCACAAGATTGGAATAGTTTTATCAAAGCAGTTGATTTAAACTGTAATGAAATAGGATTACCAGGAGCCTTTCACATAGTAGACTTAAACCCAGAACAACCTATTTGTGCACAACCTTAACATATGTTAAACTTTACTCACATAGTATCTCAACAACAACAAACCTATACATTTTATAGTATAGGTACAGATATTTGGCAACCGTGGAATAAACCTCGTAATGCTAAATTTATAGAGATATTCTGTGTTGGTGGTGGTGGAGCAGGAGTAGCACCAACTCTTAGTACTGGAACAGGTACAGGAGGAGGAGGAGGAAGTTCTGCTGGTATTGTTAGAGGATTAATACCTGCATTTCTACTACCTGACACATTATATATTTTAGTTGGGAAAGGTGGAGTAGGATAAGCACTCCTTCACCTGGTCCTGGTGGTGGTATAAGTTACATAGCGTTACAACCCTCAACATCAGAACAAACATTAATAT
>Ga0114967_10005315_pt1 | contig 10223 bp, 9 predicted proteins | sample M_130628_MF_Meta_FD_92639 | JGI IMG/M metagenome (GOLD analysis project Ga0114967, IMG submission 92639) | Freshwater microbial communities from Lake Montjoie, Canada to study carbon cycling - M_130628_MF_MetaG | ecosystem: Environmental > Aquatic > Freshwater > Lake | place: Lake Montjoie... | reverse complement strand
GAGCGGGCGCCTTGATAGCCTCAATAGCGGAGCACCCATGAGCGATAAAACGCTGTTCACCCGAATTATCGACAGAGAAATTCCGGCCCAGATTTTGTACGAAGACGAACATTGCATCGCCTTCGCCGACATCAATCCCCAGGCGCCGTTCCATGCCTTGGTCGTGCCCCGTAAACCCATCGCTAAAGTCGCCGATGCCAGCGCGGAAGACGCCTTGCTGCTCGGGCAACTCCTGCTGGCGGCCGGTGAAGTTGCGCGACGGAACGGGCACGGTGACGCCTTTCGGCTGGCGGTGAATAACGGCGCGGATGCGGGGCAGACCGTGTTCCACCTGCACGTGCACGTGCTGGCGGGCAGGTCGTTTGATTGGCCACCGGGTTAAGCCCGGCATAGAAGACGAAGCGCCCGTTACCGCGAGGGCAACGGGCGCAGGCAGCGCTTAGCGCTTCATGGAGTCGAAGAAGTCACCGTTGTTCTTGGTGGCTTTCAGGCGCTCAAGCAGGAATTCCATCGCCGCGATTTCTTCCATTGGATGAAGCAGCTTGCGGAGGATCCACATCTTCTGCAGTTCATCCGGATGCGTGAGCAGTTCTTCGCGGCGGGTGCCGGAGCGATTGATGTTCACCGCCGGGAAGATGCGCTTCTCGGCAATCTTCCGGTCAAGGTGAACTTCCATATTGCCGGTGCCTTTGAACTCTTCGTAGATCACGTCGTCCATGCGAGAACCGGTATCGATCAGCGCCGTTGCGATAATCGTGAGGCTGCCGCCTTCCTCGATATTGCGCGCCGCGCCAAAGAATCGCTTCGGGCGCTGCAGGGCGTTGGCGTCCACACCGCCGGTCAACACCTTGCCCGAGGCCGGTACCACGGTGTTATAAGCGCGCGCCAGACGGGTGACGGAGTCGAGCAGAATCACCACGTCGCGCTTGTGTTCGACCAGGCGCTTCGCTTTGTCGATCACCATTTCGGCGACCTGCACGTGGCGGCTGGCCGGTTCGTCGAAGGTGCTCGCAATCACTTCGCCACGCACGGAGCGCTGCATTTCGGTCACTTCTTCCGGACGCTCATCGATGAGCAACACAATGAGATAGCACTCGGGGTGATTGGCCGCCACCGAGTGGGCGATGCTCTGTAGCATCATGGTTTTACCGGCTTTCGGCGGCGAAATAATCAGTCCGCGCTGGCCTTTGCCGATTGGCGCGACGAGGTCAATGACGCGCGGCGTGAGGTCTTCGGTGCTGCCGTTGCCGAGTTCCAGATTCAGTCGCTTGTTGGCGAACAGCGGCGTGAGGTTTTCGAACAGAACCTTGTTCTTGGCGTTCTCGGGCGGTTCGAAATTGATGTCGCTGACTTTGAGCAGCGCGAAATAACGTTCGCCATCTTTTGGCGGACGAATCTTGCCGGAGATGGTGTCGCCAGTCCGCAAATTAAAGCGGCGGATTTGGCTTGGTGAGACGTAGATGTCGTCGGGGCCAGCGAGATAGGAACCATCTCCGGACCGGAGAAATCCAAAGCCGTCCTGAAGAATTTCGAGGACGCCGTCGCCGGAAATGTCTTCGCCTTTTTTGGCCTGTGCTTTGAGGATGCTGAAAATCACGTCTTGCTTGCGTGAGCGGGCGACGTTTTCGATGCCCAGTTCATCAGCGATGGAAATGATCTCAGCGGCGGGTTTCTGCTTCAGTTCGGTCAGATTCATTGATATTCGGGTTACACGTTGATGGCGCGACCAGAGGAAGGTGCGCGGGGGGGGAGGTAGTGGCCGGAAAATTCGACCTGCCTTGAACGGCAGCTCAGGAAATTCGTCCGAAAAATATCACGGTGCAGTGGAGTCGTCTAGGCGCTTTTCCGTCCCTGCATGATCGACGCGGGGACGAAGCCACAGCACCCGACCGCTCAGGTGTTGCTGTCGATGAAAGCCGTGAGTTGCGATTTCGTCAGCGCGCCAACATGGGTTGCGACTACGTTGCCGTCTTTGAACAACATCAGCGTTGGAACGCCACGAATGCCGTATTTTACCGAGGTACTTTGATTGGCGTCGACATCGAGTTTGGCCACCGTAAGGCGGTCGTTATACTCGGACGCGACCTCGTCTAGAATGGGAGCAATCATGCGGCACGGGCCGCACCATTCCGCCCAATAATCGACTAGCACAGGCTTGCTCGCCTTAAGGACATCCTGTTCGAATGAGATATCACTCACGTAAACAATATTAGGGCTGCTCATGAACCACCGGTTCTCCGTTGAAGATTCGTCCGGATTGTTGAACGAACGTCGGCGCGAAAGCAAGCGCAGGGCACTGACGCTCGTTGCCCTGCTAGCCTTGGCAAGCCTCGCTCAAACAGCCTGTGGCCAGAAGGGGGACCTCTATTTGCCGGATCCCAAACCGGCAACGCCCGCCAAATGACCTGCTTTTCCTGATATCCCGACCAGAGACAAACATGACCCACCGGACCGAATTTTTTCACCGCGTTGAGGGCGACCTCCTTATCGAGCAAGTGCCGCTCAGCCTTATCGCCAATGAGTTCGGCACGCCGTGCTATGTCTATTCGCGGGCCGCGCTTGATTCGGTCTGGCAGCGCTATGACCGCGCTTTTGGTCAGCGCCGGCATCAGGTGCATTACGCGGTAAAAGCCAACGGCAACTTGGCTGTGTTGAACACGCTGGCGCGCCTCGGCAGTGGCTTCGATATTGTCTCTGGTGGAGAACTCGCCCGCGTGCTGGCGGCAGGGGGCGAAGCCCGCAAGATCGTCTTCTCAGGAGTTGGCAAGTCGGCGGCCGAACTCGACGCCGCGCTTCGCGCCGGGATCGGCGTATTCAACCTTGAATCGCCTGACGAAATGGAGCGACTGAATCAGGTGGCGGGGGGACTTGGGCTACGCGCCCGGGTTGCGATGCGGGTGAATCCCGATGTGGATGCGCATACGCATCCGTATATTTCTACGGGGCTTAACGAAAACAAGTTCGGCGTGCCAATGACCGAGGCTTTGACGCTATATCGTCGGGCCGCGAGTTTGCCCAATCTCGAAGTGACCGGTGTGGCCTGCCACATCGGGTCGCAATTGACCGACCTCGCGCCGTTTGAGGACGCGATGGCCCGGGTAATGACACTCGTGACGGCCCTTGCGGCCGACGGGATCACGCTGTCGCATATCGATGCGGGGGGTGGCTTGGGGATTCGGTACAAGGACGAAACGCCGCCTTCGATTGAGGATTATGTGGCGGTGCTATGCCGGGCAATTCCAGACACCTACGAAATCTGTATTGAGCCGGGGCGCTCCATTTGTGGCGCGGCCGGCGTACTCCTGAGCAAAGTTGAATACCTTAAAACGACGCCCGCGCGGCGCTTCGCGATCTGCGACGCGGCAATGACCGAACTGATTCGCCCCGCGCTGTACGAGGCTTGGCACGATGTGCAAACCGTGAGTGCAGAGGCTGCCCAGCAACCCGAGCACCGTTACGAGATCGTAGGGCCGGTCTGTGAGAGCGGTGACTTCCTCGCCTCGGACCGTCCTCTGCGACTACAGGAGGGCAGTCTGCTGGCCATCATGTGTGCGGGTGCCTATGGCTACGCGATGGCCTCCAACTACAATGCGCGTCCCCGTCCGCCGGAAGTGTTGGTGGACGGCAACGCGGTCCATCTGGCGCGTCCGCGAGAACGCATTGAAGACCTGTTTGCCACCGAGCGTCCGTTGCCGGATGATCCAAAGTAATCCGCGCTGACTGAGTTCATGCGCTAATTTGGGCTGTTGGGGGCGCGGATTACGCTTTCCCGCGAAGCAAAACAATAGGTTAGTGGTGGCACAGCTTGTGCTGACTGGTAGCCGCCGGCCTCGCGCCGACGGTTTTCCTGGCCACCCGCCAAGAATCGCCGCTCTTTGATGTAGCGACACCGAAGCGTGCACTGAATAGCCCTGAGTGCACGCGTCTATCCACTAGCAGGGGCCGAAACTCAGCAAGCCATGGCCTGGAGGAAATCATGTCCGTAGACAGTATTCTGAAGACTATCAAGGATGAGGACGTCAAATACGTTGACTTCCGATTCACTGATACGCGCGGTAAAGAGCAGCACGTGACGGTGCCGTATCATCAGGTCGAAGCCGAAACCTTCGAAGACGGCAAAATGTTCGACGGCTCCTCGATCGCCGGCTGGAAGGGGATTCAGGAGTCCGACATGATCCTGATGCCGGACGCCACCACCGCGGTGCTGGATCCGTTCTTCGACGACAAAACGATGATCATCCGTTGCGACATCATCGAACCCGCCACCGGTCAGGGCTACGAGCGCGACCCGCGTTCGATCGCCAAGCGCGCAGAGGCTTACCTGAAGGCGTCCGGCATTGCCGATACCGCTTTCTTCGGTCCCGAACCCGAATTCTTTGTTTTCGACGACGTTCGCTACTCGCAGGAAATGCGTGGCGGCTTCTACGAAATCGATTCCGATGAAGGCTATTGGAGTTCCAGCAAGAAGATGGAAGGCGGTAACCCGGGTCACCGGCCGGGCATCAAGGGCGGTTACTTCCCCGTGCCGCCGGTTGATTCCCTGCAGGACCTGCGCTCCGCCATGTGCAACGTGCTTGAGCAAATGGGCTTGACGGTCGAAGTGCATCATCACGAAGTGGCGACCGCCGGCCAGTGCGAAATCGGCACCCGTTTCGACACCCTGGTGAAGCGCGCGGACTCCCTCCAGATCCTGAAGTACGTGGTGCACAACGTGGCGCACAGCTTCGGCAAAACGGCGACTTTCATGCCGAAGCCGCTCGTGGGCGACAACGGCAACGGGATGCACGTGCATCAGTCGCTGGCCAAAGGTGGCGTGAACCTGTTTGCGGGCGACGGCTACGGCGGTCTGTCCGAAACCGCGCTTCACTACATTGGCGGCATCATCAAGCATGCGCGGGCCCTGAACGCCTTCACCAACGCCAGCACGAACAGCTACAAGCGTCTGGTGCCAGGCTTCGAAGCCCCGACCATGCTGGCCTACTCGGCGCGTAACCGCTCTGCCTCGATTCGTATCCCGTGGGTTTCCAGTCCGAAGGGGCGCCGCATCGAAGTGCGCTTCCCGGATTGCACTTCCAATCCGTACTTCGCCTTCACGGCGATGATGATGGCGGGCCTCGACGGCATCAAAAACAAGATCGACCCCGGCGCGCCGGCGGATAAAGACCTCTACGATCTGGCGCCGGAAGAAGCCAAGCACATCCCGACGGTTTGCCATGCGCTCGAACAGGCGCTGGACAATCTGGATGGGGATCGCGAGTTCCTCAAGGCCGGTGGCGTGTTCACGGACGACACCATCGACGCCTACATTGAACTGAAGATGCAGGAAGTCACCCGTGTCCGGATGACCCCGCACCCGCTCGAGTTCGAGATGTACTACAGCGTCTAAGCGCTGGCGTTGAGCCTGGAAGAACCCCCGCATCTGCGGGGGTTTTTTTTGGCAAGCTTACGCCCCGTCGGTTGTGGGCCGGATTCGCGGGCTCTACCCTCACGGCATGCGAGCGTTTCTTCTTTTGCTGCTAATGGGGCCATGTCTGGCATCGGCGCGCGAGATTTATCGGCAGGTCGATCGGGGTGACGGCGTTGAGTTTTCCGATCGCGCGACTCCGCGCGCCGAAAAAATTACCGTGACTGCGCCTTCCACGGTGCCGGGCGGGGACGCCGCCAGCCTGTCTAGCACTCGCCCTGCAATTCCCTTAAGCCCATTGGGGCTGACTTATTCCTCCCTGAAAGTCACTGAACCACCGGACGACGGCACCCTGCGGGACAACACCGGGCTGGTGAGCGTGAGCGTTGAAGTCCTGCCATTCCTGCAGGTTGAACAAGGTCACCGATTATTGGTGACCCTTGATGGGCAAGCTGCGACTGCGCCCGGCGTGACCGCGGTCTTCCAATTGGACAACGTAGATCGCGGGACACATCGTCTGCAGGCGGTGGTGCTCGACCAGTCGGGGCGAACGCTCAAGTCCTCCCCGCCCGTGAGCTTCCATCTTCATCGCCAGTTTGTGGTCAGGCCGAAACCCCAGCCGAAAAAGTAGTCCCGCTCTGTTGGGCCAGTTCTTGCATTTGCACGGGTGACTGAAACTGGTCGGGCAAAGCGCTGTGGAGTAACTGGTACTCCTCCTCTTAAGCGTCTGGCCGTTATCGAGTTTCGTGATTTCCACAATCCAACGCGGGTGTTGCTCCGGCTACACTGCACCATATTCGCGCATGACAATTCGAGAACGCATGTTTACAGAGCAAGATGCCCGCGCTGTCCTGAATCAGCTCGCCACCGGGGTGATTCAGCTGGACGCGTCGCTCAACATTCTTGAAGCGAATTCAGCTGCCGAGAGTCTGGTCGCGATGAGCGTGTTCAAGCTGCGCGGCATGTCGATTAATCGACTGTTCCCCGATAACGAAAATTTTGTTCAGGCGGTGCGCGAGACGGCTGCCAACCTGCGGTCGTTTACCGAGCGGGACATGCTGCTCATTCGGCCCAATCGCGAGCTGCTGCACGTGGACTGCACGGTGTCGCCGGGTCCCACGCTGTTTGGCGCCGGGCAGACGGTGGTCATCGAACTCGCGAGTACCGAAAGCCATCAGCGCATTCAGGCTGAGGAAAACAAACTGGTCCAGAACCAGATCAGTAGCGCGCTGATGCGGGGTCTCGCGCACGAAGTGAAAAACCCGCTGGGCGGCATTCGCGGCGCCGCTCAGTTGCTGGAGCGCGAGTTGAGCACGCCGGAGCAGCGTGAATTCACCCAAATCATCATTCATGAAGTCGACCGGCTGCGGAAGCTCGTCGACCGTATGCTGGGGCCGCGAGGGCAGCTGACCGCGGCCGAGTTCAATATCCACGAGGTGCTGGAGCATGTGCGCCAGGTCGTTGCGATCGAGGCGCCGCCGGGGGTTGCGATTCACCGCGATTACGATCCCAGCCTGCCGGAAGTCTTTGCAGACCGCGATTTGCTGGTGCAGGCCCTGCTGAATCTCGTTCGCAACGCGGTACAGGCCGTGCGGGAACGCGGTGGCAATGTCACCTTGCGGAGCCGCGCCCAACGCAAGTTCACGATTGGCACCGTGCTGCATCGGCTGGTGCTCAGGCTGGAGGTGATTGATGACGGTCCGGGCGTGCCGGCTGAGATCGCGGGGAGCATTTTCTTTCCCATGGTGTCGGGCCGCGATGAAGGCTCTGGTCTGGGCTTGCCGATTGCCCAATCGCTGATTAACCGGCATGGCGGCTTGATTGATTTCGCTAGTGTGCCCGGCAACACCGTCTTTACTGTTTGGCTACCGATAAGGAGCGCGCAATGAGCACGCAGCCCGAAATTTGGGTGATCGACGACGATCGATCGATACGATGGGTACTCGAAAAGGCCCTCTCACAGGCACAACTGCTGGCGCATACCTTCGAGACAGCCGATAAGGCGCTGGCCAGGCTCAAGCGTGACAAGCCGGCGGTCATCATCACCGACATCCGGATGCCGGGCACCGACGGCCTCGCCTTTCTTGAGCAGGTGCAGGCGACCTATCCCCAGATGCCGGTGATTGTGATGACGGCGTACGCCGACCTTGACCGCGCCGTTGCCGCGTTTCAGGGAGGTGCCTTCGAATATCTGCCCAAGCCTTTTGACGTGGATGAAGCTGTGGCGATCGTGCGCCGGGCCTTGGCCAAAGTGCTCGAAGACGGTGCTCCGCCGACGCCAGTGATTGAAGCGCCCAAGCTGTCGACGAACCTCATAGGCGGCGCGCCCGCGATGCAGGAGGTTTTCAGGGCGATTGGTCGGCTGTCCAAGTCCAATATGACGGTCTTGCTCACCGGCGAATCCGGCTCAGGCAAGGAACTAGTGGCGCGCGCCCTGCACCGCCATTCCCCACGCACCGGCAAGCCGTTTATTGCGCTCAATACCGCCGCGATTCCGCGGGATCTGCTCGAATCCGAACTCTTCGGGCACGAACGGGGCTCGTTTACGGGCGCGACCGGGCAGCGAGTCGGGCGGTTCGAGCAAGCCGACGGCGGCACCCTGTTTCTGGACGAAATTGGCGATATGCCGGCTGAACTCCAGACCCGCCTGCTGCGGGTGCTGGCCGAGGGCGATTTCTACCGGGTGGGTGGACACCATCCGGTGCATGCCGACGTCCGGGTCATCGCGGCCACCCATCAGGACCTTGAGCGGCGTGTCCGCGAGGGCGCGTTCCGCGAAGACCTTTTTCATCGACTCAACGTCATACGGCTCCAGCTCCCGCCGCTGCGCGATCGGGTTGAGGACATTCCCGAACTCGCCGAGCATTTCCTGCGCACCACCGCGCAGGAGCTGGATATGGAGCCGAAGCGGCTGTCGGCACAGGCGCTGGACGTGTTTCGCGTCTTTAGCTGGCCGGGCAATGTGCGACAACTCGAGAACGTCTGCCGCCGGGTCACCATCATGGCGCCATCGCAGACCATCGAACTGGCGGATCTGCCGAAAGAGCTCACCGCCGAAGCACCGGTTGAAAGCAGCCACAGCGGCGATTGGGAAGCGGCGCTAAGGCGCTGGGCGGATAACCACGCGAACACCTCGCAGGTGCCCATTCTCGACGAGGCCGTGCCCCGCTTTGAGCGTTTGATGATCAACGTGGCGCTGGCCAAGACGCAGGGCCGGCGTCACGATGCCGCCCGCCTGTTGGGCTGGGGCCGCAATACCTTGACCCGAAAAATCAAGGAACTGGGGATGGAGCCCTAAGTTGCCTCAGGCATCCTGTAACCAGCGGGCCACGCGACCCGCAAAATAGGTCAGGACGCCGTCGGCGCCCGCGCGCTTGAAGGCCAGCAAAGACTCAAGCGCGACGGCCCGCTCATCCAGCCAGCCGGCCTCGGCGGCGGCCATGAGCATGGCGTACTCACCGCTCACCTGATAGACAAGGGTGGGCATGCTGAATTCGTCTTTGACACGACGAACGATGTCGAGATACGGCATGCCGGGTTTAATCATCACCATGTCGGCGCCTTCGGCGATGTCCATCGCCACTTCCCGCAAGGCCTCATTCGAATTGCCGGGATCCATCTGATAAGTCTGTTTGCCGCCTTTGCCAAGATTGGGCGCCGAACCCACCGCATCGCGGAAGGGGCCATAGAAGGCAGAGGCATATTTGGCGGCGTAGGAGAGAATACGCGTATTGACGAATCCTTCCTGCTCCAGCGCTTCCCGAATCGCACCGATGCGCCCGTCCATCATGTCCGAAGGCGCCACGACATCCACGCCGGCTTCGGCCTGCGACAGCGCCTGACGCACCAGGATTTCTTTGGTCAGGTCGTTCAGCACGTAGCCGGTACCATCCAGTACGCCGTCGTGCCCGTGGGTGGTGAACGGGTCGAGCGCCACGTCGGTCACCACGCCTAGGTCGGGCAGCGCGTCCTTGATGGCCTTGACCGCCCGCTGGGTCAGCCCGTTGGGGTTGAACGCTTCGCGGCCGTCCTCTGTCTTGAGCGCATGCGGGGTCACCGGAAACAGCGCGATGGCGGGCACGCCGAGTTGGAAAAGCTCGCGGGCCTCTTTCACCAGTAAGTCGATGCTCAAGCGGGCCACGCCCGGCATGCTGCCGATGGGTTCGCGAACGCCCTGTCCTTCGGTCACAAACATGGGGCAGATCAGGTCGTCCACCGTCAGCGTCGATTCGCGCATCAGCCGCCGCGAGAAAGCATCGGCGCGCATGCGGCGCGGGCGAGAATTCGGGTATTGCTGGAACAGGTTCGAGCTCATCGTGTGCCTCCGTCAGGGCTGGGCGTTAGCAAAACATTCAGCACGCCGTCAAAGGGTCGGTGCTTGGAGGGAACAGGTCTTAACCCGGGGTCAGCGGGAGTTCGGCGCATTGCGCCTCGATCCATGCCTCAACGAGGCTCGTTAACTCTCCCGCCGTGCGGCCAGTGGAATCGATAGGCGCGCCCACTATCACCTCGATAGTGCCCTGCTCCTTCCGCATGGCGTTGCGCGGCCAGAACACGCCGGCATTGTGCGCGACCGGCACGATCGGACAGCCGGCCTGCACCGCGACGGCCGCACCGCCGGAGGAATAGCGCCCGCGCTGCCCCGGCGGCACTCGGGTGCCCTCCGGGAAAATGAGCACCCACCATCCTTGCTGGATACGTTCCTTGCCGGCACTCAACATGTGGCGCAAGGCGCGCGCGCCCGCTTTGCGATCGATGGCGATGGGGTTGAGGCTCGCCAGCCCCCAGCCAAAAAACGGCAGGCGCAGCAGTTCTTTTT
>Ga0114967_10005313_pt1 | contig 10226 bp, 7 predicted proteins | sample M_130628_MF_Meta_FD_92639 | JGI IMG/M metagenome (GOLD analysis project Ga0114967, IMG submission 92639) | Freshwater microbial communities from Lake Montjoie, Canada to study carbon cycling - M_130628_MF_MetaG | ecosystem: Environmental > Aquatic > Freshwater > Lake | place: Lake Montjoie... | reverse complement strand
GCCTCACCGTGGGCGCGATCCAGTCGGGCATGGACTCGGGCGAGCGGCAGGAGTCGTATGCCCGCGACATCACCTACGGCACCGCCAAGGAATTTGGTTTCGACTTTCTTAAAGACCGGCTCATGGGGCGCGAGATCGCCGAGGGGCGTGGTGATCTGGGGGCGATGCTCACCGGGCAGTCGGCCGCCGGCGGGGCCCGGCTCATGCAGCGGCCGTATTGGTTTGCACTGGTCGATGAGGCCGACAACGTGCTGATCGACGAGGCCCGCACGCCGCTGATCATCTCCTCGCCCCCGGGGGAAGCACAGGCGGTGCAGGAGGCGCTGTTTCGGTTTGCTGCCACCGCGGCCGAAGACCTGAAGACCGATGAGGATTTTGAATACGAACCACAGAAACAGTCGTGCGAACTGCTCGGCCCCGGCCGCAGCCGGGTGCGGGCGATGGGGCGTCCGGCTGTGCTCGACGGCACGAGCCTGCTCTCGCTCTACGAGGCGGTGGAGCGGGCGCTGCGAGCCCGGCTGGCATTCACGCGCGACCGGCAATATGTGGTGCGCGATGGCAAGATCGTGATTATCGATGAATTCACCGGCCGGGCCGCCGAGGGACGCACGTGGCGCGATGGACTCCATCAGGCAGTGGAGGCCAAGGAGGGGCTGGAGGTGACCGTGCCGGCAGGACACGCGGCCCGGATCACGATCCAGGATCTGTGCGCCCGCTGGCCACATCTGGCGGGCATGACCGGCACGATCGCCACCAGCGCCCCAGAGATCAGCCGCACCTATGATGTTGCCGTGGCCACGGTGCCGACGCACCGGCCGGCCATTCGGCAGCGGCTGGAGCCGGTGGTTTGCGTCACGCAGTCGGAGAAGTTTGCCGAGATCGTCAGGGAGGTGGCCACGCTGCATGCCCTCGGCAGGCCGGTGCTGATCGGTACCCGTTCGATCGACAAATCAGAGGCTCTCTCCGCCTTGCTCAACAGCGCCGACTTGCCCCACACCGTGCTCAACGCGCGGCAGATCGAGCGGGAGGCAGAGATCGTGGCCGGGGCCGGACAGCGCGACCAAATCATGGTGTCGACCAACATGGCCGGCCGGGGCACCGACATCAAGCTCGGCGAGGGGGTTGGTGCGCTCGGCGGGCTCCATGTGATCTGCACCGAACTGCACGATTCAGCCCGCATCGATCGACAGCTGGTGGGCCGCTGCGGTCGGCAGGGGGATCCGGGCACCTGGCGGCAGTATGTGTCGCTCGACGATGAGATCCTGATGGCCGGCTACGGGCCAACGCGGGTGCGGGGCGTGAGGCGGCGACTCCTCAATGGCCTCCATGGCGATCCCGAGCGGTTGCTGCGGGCGTTTCACAAAGCGCAGCAACTCGTGGAGGCGCGGCATGTCCGGCAACGGCGGGTGCTTGAATATGTGGAGCGGCAGCGGGCGGAGGCCCATATCCAGATGAGCCAAGACCCCTACCTTGACGCGGCGTCGTGAGACGGGGGCAAAAAATGGCAGCTGAGCCTCCTTATGGCCGCCAGACCTCCTCTCCCCCGCAGGTTGCCGTTGACTTGAGGGGCCTCTCTCCGCGACCTTCCGCGCTCGAACCGTTGAGCACCCTCGGCGTGGCAGGACATGATCTGGCGCGGACAGACCCATCGCATACTGCTGGTAGCTGCAGCCCTCGGGTGGGGCGTATGCACTGCCAACAGCACTGCCGCGCAGGAAGCAGGGCAGCCCCCTCCAGCTCCCCCTGCCGCCCCACTGCAAGAACTCCCGGCAGAAGTTCCTGAAGAACTCGCGGAAGAAATCCCGGCGGATACGACTGCCGCCCAGCCGCTTGCCCCGCTGCCGCAGACGCCGCTCGGGGAGCCGCTCGCCTCCGATCCACCCGTCCCACCAGCATTCGCGCCCGCAGAAGAGCCCCCTCACCCGATCGCAGCGCCGCTCCGAGCGGTGCCTCAGCAGACACTTCCTCCCGGCGACAGAAGCGACGCGGCAGCCGCTCCTTCATTTGAGTCGCCCCCTCCCACGCCGCCCGCCGACAGTCTGCCCGCTCCTCCGTTCTCTGGCGGCCGGCCCCGATCTGCCGACGGCACGCTGTCGGTGATCGTGCCTCCCGCCGCGGCCGGCCCCCCCGCTGGGTCGCCGCCGGGAACACTGCCGCAGGGAATCAACTCCGGCCTGCCGACGGCTCCACAGGCCCTCGCTGGAGAACTCCCGGCCCGGGGCGGAAGTCCGCAGCCTCCGCCCGATCCGGCACTGGCGATTCTGGTGCAGGCGTTGGAACTGCCGGCGCGGTCCCCCGGAACCGCGGCGCCTGCCGCGCTTGCCGAAGACCGGGCCAGTTCCCGCCCCCTGCCGCTCGTGGAGGCGCTCGAACGCTCGGGCGACCGGGCGCGGCGGCTATGGATCACGCAGGCCTATTGGAAACTCACCGCCGCCGTCGTGCAGGCGCGCGCTGCGGCAGATGCCCACGAGCGGCTCTCTTTGGTAGCACCGGGGGGCGATCCACACGATCAGTCGGTGCTCGATATGGCGTTGGAAACTGCCGCGGCCGATCTGGACGATGCCCGGGCCTCTCTCACCGGCGTGCAGCAGGAACTGGTCGATCTGGTACGGTTGCCGATCAACGAGCCGCTTCCCTGGCCGGCCGATCGGCCCCTCACCTCCACCTACCAAACGCACTTCAACGCCATCTTTGCAGCCCGTCCGGCCACCGGCCGCGTCCGGGCCATCAACCGGCAACTCCCCCATCGCCACGCGGCACTCCAGCACCGAGCGGCAGCGGTGCTGGCGGGCGAACAGGCCTTTGCCATGGCCGAGGCCGATCACGCCAAGGGGCAACGGCCGATCGAGGCAGTGCTGCTGGCGCACGATGCGCTGGTGGCCCAGCAACGCTCCTTTGCCGAGGCGATGCGGGCCTATAACTGCGACATCGCCGAATATGCCATGTCGGTGGCCGACCTGTCTGTGCCCGACGATCGCTACGCCGCCATGCTCATCGGCAATCCCCTCCCCTGGAGGCCACAGACGATCCCCCAGGGTCAGCCTGTCATTCCGGCCGGCGGCCTGCAGCCGCCCCCAGCGGGGGCCTTCCCCGCAGCCATCCTCGAGCCGAGGGGAACAGTGGTGCCGGTGCTCACCCCACCACCGGCACAGACCGGCTTCCGGTAACTCACTGTTCGCGGACATAGTCAGGCGCGGCCTTGGGTCATCGAGCGGTGAAGGCGGAGGGATCGGCGAACGCTTGAGGAGCGCAGGGCCGCTGCGGCCCAAGCGACGAAACTTTTGCCGTCCCGCAGCCGGCGCGCTACGCAGGGCGAACAGACTCTTTTGGGCCGTGAAAAAAGCTCCGTGGCGGTTTTCCCCAGGTCGTTCGGGTAAACTCTCAGGGATGATCAGTCCTTCGCCCACCGCCGTGCCTGTTCCGCCGCTGCATATCGGGCCGGTGGTCGTGGATCCGCCGGTGCTGCAAGCGCCGATGGCGGGCTATACCAACTTCGCCTTCCGGCAGGTGGTGCGCGAGTTTGGCGGCGCGGGTCTGCTCGCCACCGAGATGATCGCGGCCCGCAGCGCCATGTGGCTGGAGACCAACCGGGGAGAGCACCCCGACCGGCTGTGGGGCGTGGCGGAAGAACCGCGGCCGCTCGCGGTGCAGATGTGGGACAACGATCCCGAGAATCTGGCGCAGGTGGGCCGGCGCTTGGCCCGCGATTTTCAGGTGAGCGTCGTCGATCTGAATTTCGGTTGCCCCGTGCGGCAGGTGACGGTGAAGGCCCAGAGCGGTTCCTGGCTGCTGCGCGATCCCGACCGGGTCGGCACGATCGTGCGGCGGGTTGTGGAAGCCTGCGATGGTGTGCCTGTCTCGGCGAAAATCAGGCTGGGATGTGCTGAAAATTGCCAGACGGCCATCGAAGTGGCGCAGCGCATCGAAGAGGCCGGAGCCTCCTGCCTCACCGTTCACGGCCGGGTCGCCGCGCAGTTTTTCTCTGGCGAAGCCAACTGGGAGGCGATCGCCGCGGTGAAACGGAGCGTGTCGAAGATGCCGGTGGTGGGCAATGGCGACATCGACTCCGCCGAGACGGCCGTGGCGCGGCTGCGGGAGAGTGGCGTCGATGGCGTGATGATCGCGCGGGAAGCGCTCAGCCGGCCCTGGATTTTCGCCCAGACCGCCGCGCTGCTCCGCGGAGAGGCCCCCTTGCCGGAGCCAAGTTTGGCCCAGCAGCGGGAACTGGTGCTCCATCATTACGATCTCGTCTGCCAACGCTTTGGCAACGACCGGGGCACACTCCTGATGCGGAAGTTCGCCTGTTCCTACGCCCAAGGCCTGCCGGGAGCACGCGAATTCCGCGGCCGTGTCTCGCGAGTGCTGACGCAGGCAGAGTTTCTGGAAGTGATGCGTGAAAGCTTCCCCATTGCCCCCGTTCCGCAGGTGGCTGAAGCGTAGCGGGCATTTTTCGCAGATTGGCTTGTCAAAATTGTTGGTTGGTCTACATTCAAGGGATGGATCAGATGATGCAAAAAGTCGCCGCCAGCCCCATTTCTCCTTCCAGCCAAGCAGCTGGGAAGTGGACGCTCCGTTCGTCTGACGAGCACTTGATCGATCTGCTCCGCGGCCAAGCATTCTCTAAAATCGATACCTTGGCCAGGGGGCTCGGCGTGACCGCCACCGCCGTCCGCCAGCGGTTGGAACGCCTCATGGAGGCAGGTCTCGTCAGCCGGTCGCGGGCCGACGATCTCCTCCCGGAAGGCCACAGCCGCCGTCCGCGGGGCCGGCCGTCGCACGTCTACAGCCTCACCGAAAAAGGCCGCCGCACGCAGGGAGACAACTTCCGCGATCTGGCGCTGGTGCTCTGGCAGGAGATCCGCAGCGTTCAGAATCCGGAAATCCGCCGGGGGTTGATCGCCCGAATCGGCTCCGCCATGGCCAATCAGTATCGAACCGCTGTGACCGGTGACACGGCACAAGAGAGGTTTGAGAGCGTGGCTCGCCTCCTGCGTGACCGTCAGATTCTCTGCGATGTGAGCCCGGCGCCCCAGTCGGCTGGCGGCAGCAGTTCCAATCTGGCAGTGCTCACCAGCCACTCCTGCCCCTATCCAGAACTTTCAGACCTCGACCGGGGCATCTGTTCCGCTGAGCGATTGATGCTGCAAGAACTGGTCGGCACTGCGGTGCAACTCTCCGAGTGCCGGCTGGATGGCGGTTCCTGCTGCCGGTTCACGGCGGCTGGCGCGGCTGATTCGCAGGAGGTTATTCCGGTAACGCTTTGCCAGTCGTAGGCTGCTCGGCTTCGTTTTCACTCCTCACTCATTTTCCCTTGCCCATCATTTCCCGCGGAGCACCCCGATGACCCAGCCCTGGATCGAAGGCCGATTCGAAGAAAACATGGTTCTCACCACCGTGGAGCAGGCGATCAACTGGGCCCGGCAGTCGAGCATCTGGCCGATGACGTTCGGCTTGGCGTGTTGCGCCATCGAAATGATGGCCGCCGGTGCCAGTCGCTACGACCTCGACCGCTTCGGTGCCGGCGCCTTCCGCGCCACCCCGCGGCAGGCCGACTTGATGATCGTGGCCGGCACGGTTACCTACAAAATGGCCAGCCGGGTGCGTCGCCTCTACAACCTCATGCCCGATCCCAAGTATGTGATCGCCATGGGTGCCTGCACGACCGGCGGCGGCCCCTACTTCAAGTATGGCTACCATGTTGTGAAGGGTGTTGATCTGGTCGTGCCGGTCGATGTCTACGTGCCCGGGTGTCCGCCGCGGCCGGAGAGCCTGCTGGAAGGCCTGATGCGGATTCAGGACAAGATCCTCGGCCAGCGGATTGCCAAGCGGTCTGACGGGCTCGGCAAGGTGTCGGACGAATTGCCCGTGCCCCATCACTCCGGTTATGTCACTTCCCCAGTCGGCGACGGCGAATTGGTGTTTGACCATCAGAAGGTGCAGTCATGAGCGAGAAAGTTTCTTCGGTGAATTCCTCAGCCCGCGAACGGCTCACCGTCTCGGGTCTCCATGTCGCCGTCGGCGGGCAGGAGATTCTCAAAGGTGTCGATCTGCAGATCGGCCGTGGCGAGATCCATGCCTTGATGGGCCCCAACGGCTCAGGCAAGAGCACGCTCGGCTACGCGATCATGGGCCATCCCCTGTATGAAATCACGGCCGGCAGCATTGTGCTCACCGATAGTCAGGGTGCCGAGCACGATGTTGTCGCAATGGAACCCGATGCGCGGGCACGGGCCGGCATCTTTCTGGCGTTTCAGCGGCCGATGTCGATTCCCGGCGTGCGGTTGGCCGATTTCCTCCGGCATGCCGTCACCAACGTGCGCAATCCCGAGCGTCGCGAGGGGGAAGAATTGATGCCGATGCGGGAATTCCGCGGCGAACTGAAGGCCAAGATGGCCGAACTCTCGATGGACGCCGAATTCGCCCGCCGCTACGTCAACGACGGCTTTTCCGGCGGCGAGATGAAGCGTGCCGAGATTCTCCAACTGGCGATGCTGCGCCCCAAGTTTGCCATCCTCGATGAAACCGACAGTGGTCTCGATGCCGATGCGGTGCGTCTCGCCAGCGAGAGCATCGCCAAGATCGGCGGGGCCGACATGGGCATTTTGATCATCACGCACCACGAACGGCTTCTGGAGCACAACGTGCCGCACCGCACGCATGTGATGCTCGGCGGGCGGATCGTGGAATCGGGGGGGCCGGAACTGGCCGCCGAACTGCACAAGCAGGGCTACGACCGGATCCGGGCTGCCTATCCCGACGCGGCGGCCGCCGAACGGGCGATGGAGGAAGCTGCCCGGAACGCTGCCGAGATGGCCTCGATCGGCTGATTCTTTTTTCCCACCACACTCAGTTCATCTCCCACCAGCTTGAAGGGGCATCCACCAATGGCCACCGGCATCGAATCACCCATCAGCCAGCCTGGCAACGAGTCGAGCACACTGGCGCTCGGCGAGATCAATAAATATGACTTCCGCACCGATTCCCCCGCCATCTTCAAGGCCCGGCGGGGCATCGATGCTGAGATCGTTTCGCAGATCTCCGAGATGAAGCGGGAGCCGGCCTGGATGCGCGATTTCCGGCTGAAATCGCTGGAGATTTTCAATGCCAAGCCGATGCCCCACTGGGGCGGCGATATTGCCGTCGATTTCCAGAACATCTTCTATTATCTGAAGCCGGCCGAGCAGCAGGGGAAGACGTGGGACGACGTGCCCGAGGAAATCAAAAAGACATTCGACCGGCTGGGCATCCCCGAAGCCGAGCGGAAATATCTCTCCGGCGTGAAGGCGCAGTTTGAAAGCGAGGTGGTGTATGGATCGCTGCAGGAGGATCTGGCCAAGAAGGGCGTGATCTTCACCGACACCGACACCGCCATCCGCGAGCACTCCGATCTGCTGCGTCAATACTTCGGCACGATCATCCCCCCTTCCGACAACAAGTTCGCCGCCCTCAATTCGGCGGTCTGGTCGGGCGGCTCGTTTATCTATGTGCCCAAGGGGGTGAAGATTGAGTTCCCGCTGCAGGCCTATTTCCGCATCAATGCCGAGAGCATGGGGCAGTTTGAGCGCACGCTGATCATCGTCGACGAGGGAGCTCAGCTGCACTATGTCGAGGGCTGCACCGCTCCGATGTACACCACCGAGAGCCTCCATTCGGCGGTCGTGGAGATCGTGGTGAAAAAGCACGGCCGCTGCCGCTACACAACGATCCAAAACTGGGCCAACAACATTTACAACCTCGTCACCAAGCGGGCCATGGCCCGCGAGGGGGCGGTGATGGAGTGGATCGACGGCAACCTCGGCAGCCATCTGACGATGAAATATCCGGCTGTCTACATGATGGAACCGGGGGCCCGCGGCGAGATTCTCTCGATCGCCTTCGCCTCCGCCGGTCAGCATCAGGACGCCGGCGCCAAGCTTGTGCATGCCGCCCCGCACACCAGCGGCCGGATCGTTTCCAAGAGCATCTCCAAGAATGGCGGTCGGGCCAGCTACCGCGGGCTTGTGCGTGTCGAGCCGGGGGCCAAGAAGAGCCGCTCAAGCGTTGTCTGCGATGCCCTCATCCTCGACGACAAGAGCCGCAGTGACACCTACCCCTACATCGAGATCGAGGAGCAGGATGTCTCGATCGGCCATGAGGCGAGCGTGTCTAAAATCGGCGAAGAACAACTCTTCTATCTCACCAGCCGCGGGCTCTCGGAAGCGGAGGCAAGCACGATGATCGTCAGCGGGTTTATCGAACCGCTGGTAAAGGAACTGCCGATGGAATACGCCGTGGAAATGAATCGGCTGATCCAGCTGCAGATGGAGGGCTCGGTGGGCTGAGCCCCGGCAGCCTTCACCACCCCACACGATCACCACGAGACCCACTCCTCCAGTGACAGCCACAGTGACAGCCACAGCCACAGCTCCCGCCACGCCCGCCGCATTCAATCGCGAAGCCCTCGAAAAGCTTCTTTCGTCGAGCACAGCCCCTCAATCGATCCATCAGCGGCAGCGGGCCGCTTGGGATCGCTTTGCCGCGCTGGGGATGCCGCAGCGCAACGACGAAAATTGGATGCGCACCGACCTGCGACTGTTTAAGCCGCAGGGCTTTGGCCTGCGGCCGCGGCCCGCCGCCGCTGCCGCCGTGCCTCCCGGCTTGCTGGCAGAATCGTTCGCCGCCGGCACCGCTGAGGGGCCCTCTGAGCGGCTTGCCGGCCGCGTGCTCTCCCTCGACGGCCATATCCTCCGCGACGAACTCGATCCCGATCTGGCCCGGCAGGGAGTGCTCTTCGGGGCACCGGAGCGGCTGCTGGCTGAGCATGGCGATCTTCTACAATCGCACTGGCTCTCCGTGATCGATTCCGGCTCTGACTGGTTTGGGGCGCTCCATGCGGCGTTTCATTCAGGCGGCGCGATTCTGTATGTGCCTCCGGGCGTGCACGTCACCGCCCCGCTCCATCTCCTCTCGGCGATCACGCCGGGGGGCGTTGACACCGGCCATGTGCTGGTTGTGCTCGGCGACGGTGCCGAGGCGACCTTGCTCACCGAAACAGCCGGCGGCGGCTTGGCCGGTGGCCCCACTGCCGGATTCCACTGCGGCGGCACGGAACTCGTGGTGGGCAAGGGGGCGATGCTGCGGATGGTGAACCTGCAAAACTGGAACACCGGCGTGTGGCATTTTGCCCGACAAAAAGCGCGGGTGCATGCCGAAGGCCGGCTGCAATGGACGCTCGGCGCACTCGGCAGCCGGCTGTCGCAGGTGCAGCAGGATGTGGCACTTGTCGGGCGGGGAGCCCATGCTCAGGTCAACGGGGTGATGTTCACCGAGGGCCGGCAGCAACTCGTCTACAACACCCTCCAGCATCATCAGGCCCCCGACTGCAAGAGCGACCTGCTCTATAAAGGCGCCCTGCAGGACCGCTCCCGCCTCGTGTGGCGCGGCATGATCAAGGTTGACAAGATCGCGCAGAAGACCGACGGCTACCAGCGCAACGACAACCTGATGCTCTCGACCGAAGCCCGGGCCGATTCAATCCCCGGCCTCGAGATCGAGGCGGATGACGTGCGCTGCACACACGGCTCAACCAGCGGCCGCGTTGATGACGAGCAGATTTTCTATGCCCAGGCCCGCGGCCTGACTGCCGACGAAGCGGCCCGACTGGTGGTGGCCGGCTTCTTCCAGCAGGTCTTTGACCGGATCACGATCCCACCGGTGCGCGAGGCGCTCGCCCGGGCGATCGGTGGCCGGATCAGGCGCGTGACCTGAGGGGCGTTTTTTTCTGAACAACCGATCCTGTTCCCGGCAGCAGATGGCGGCCGCGTGGAACCAGTGGAGGGCAATCGATGGCTGAATTCGTGCGGGTGGCTGAAGTTCTCGAGTGCGCCGACCCCAGCTCCCAACTGGTCGAGGTTGATGGGGAGATGGTGGCGCTGTTCTGCGTGGGCGGGCAATTCTACGCGCTCGACGACGTCTGCACGCACGATGGCGGGCCGCTGGCCGGCGGCGAACTGACCGACCATAAAATCGCCTGCCCGCGCCATGGTGCGAAGTTCGACATCCGCACCGGCGCCGCCCTGAGCATGCCAGCGGTGCGGGCCACACAGAGCCATGATGTGAAGGTGGAGGATGGCGGCGTGTGGGTGGGCCTGCGGTCGGGCAAACGGGCCGACGGTCCCGCCGCCCACGGCCTGGGCTCGATCGCCCCGCCACCAACCGCTGCTGCCCCACTGCCACTGGCGACTGCG
>Ga0114967_10005312_pt1 | contig 10227 bp, 20 predicted proteins | sample M_130628_MF_Meta_FD_92639 | JGI IMG/M metagenome (GOLD analysis project Ga0114967, IMG submission 92639) | Freshwater microbial communities from Lake Montjoie, Canada to study carbon cycling - M_130628_MF_MetaG | ecosystem: Environmental > Aquatic > Freshwater > Lake | place: Lake Montjoie... | reverse complement strand
TTATGCTTATTATATTATACTTTTACTATTCTTTTTATTACTATTGCTAATTATATTATCCTGTTTGTGTTATGGCTCGCTATTGTTTTGCCTTGGTATGTTACTGTGATTAGTTTGGTTGGGATGTTTAAGTCATTTAATAAATGATGTCGTTCTACATCATCGGGTCTTTGATTTATACCACCTGTATAAATTGGGTTATTGAAAGCGTATGAATATAAATCTTGTCTAATTTCTTTGTTGATTTTATCTGCCAATAATAATCTCTCTTCCAAACTCAATTCCCTCTCCTCAATCTGCAATCCCCACTTTTCAGAGAACTCAGGATTGGTTTTACATTTGTTGATGAACTCTTCGTGACTGAATAAACCATAACTTTTATTTGGAAATGGTAAATTCAAAACAATTTCTTTCATCCACTTATCCTCATTACATTTATTTACATAATTACTGTATGCCTTATCAATATAAACTGTGTATCGTGTGTCTGTCATATTATACGTTTAATGTTTTACTAATAGATCTAATTCAATAATTTCTGGGTAGCCGTAGTAAGATTTTTTCTCTAGTATTTCTTTAACATATGATTCAGCATCCGCTTTATTAAAGAATACTTTAGCATATTCAAAGTCATGCGGTTCGTAATCCATCTCTCCACATACTAAATAGCATTTCGGTTTAGGGATATCTAGTTCCATGTTATATGTTTAAGATTTTGTTTCTTTATTAAATATAATCAATCCGTTTGAATCTCAACTGTTTGCGTTTGGGGTGTTGTTGGAGGTTACTTTAACTTTGCGGTCTTTAATTCCTCTGCAAGGTCTTGCATTATCTTTTTTGTAAACTCTACCGCGTCTTCTCCCAAGAAGTTTAGTCCCGATATGTTGGTTATGTCTTTGTGTCCGCCCGATTGTTTCATTATCAGGTCGTACGCCGATACTGTCACGCTCTCTAGTTGTAGCCTCTCTTCTTGAGACAGTTCGTTGTATTGTCTGTTTGCTATTGCGTCTAGAGCCTGTCTCTTGTCAGCTGTTGGCATGCCTTTGGCAGCGTCTCCGAACAGAGCAACTAAATCTTTTGTGGTGAAACCAAACGCGTCCGGTGATTTAACGTCCGTTTCCATCACCTTCTTTATGTATCTAAATGTCAATTGTTTCTTTTGTAATTGAGGCTCGTACCTTTGCAATACCTTCTTCGCTATGTCGCCCAAATTGAATGGGTTTGAGCCCTTCTTGAACGGGTTCTTTGCCGCTTGTATCAGTCCCATCGGGTAACCGAGCACCATGTAATCCGCCGTCGGGTTCATCTTGAACGGCACGTACCTGTCGTAGCCTCCGCCCTTCATAGATCCCAATCCGTACTGCACCAATACCGTTCCTATCATGCCGTATTGACCGTTGTGCAGGTTGGCTATGTCTGCTGTGCTCGATAGCGAGATCGCCTTGTCCGCTCCGCTTTGGGACTTTACGTAAGAGTCTTGCGCCGCTGCCAGATCTTCGGGTTTCAAACCCGCTGCTTTTGCGTTCTGCATTGCCGCGTTGTAGATGCTCACAAGGGAAGGTTCCGCTTGCATCACAATATTTTCTAGAAACCTAGGCTTGTTTTTGAATGCGAGTATGATCTTGTTGGCGACCAATCCCATGGCCATCCTATTCTTCTGCACGCTGCGGCCCTTGGAGTAGTTGAAAGCCGTTGCTATCACCTGATCCACGTCTATGCCTTGACTTGCAAAGTCTGCGGAGTCTACGGTCGATATGATCTGCACGTCTTCGTTGGGAAATATGTCTTGCGGCGATATCTCTTGGGATATGGTCTGCACGTTCGAAGGTTTCTTCTTGAAGTTGGTTGCCGTTCCTGTTTCCACTCCGCTCTGCGATTCGTGATGATCCGTGTGTATGGTAACGTTTGGCTTGCCGTGAGCAAAGTCTACCAACACCATCATGTGACCGGGTGTGGGCTTTGGGGCCGAGTACTCTCTGCCTCCGTACTGTATGTGTTCCGCTTTGACAACTTCGATGCCGTATCGCTGCAAATAGGCTTTCATGCCTATGGCGCTGGTCACTCCGTCCAGGTCCATGTGAAAGTACATGTCTGCCTTGTTGTTGGCTTTTGCAAGCGCTCTGATGTTTCTTATTCCCGATTCTAGGATTTGCAGCTCTACGAGCAAGTCTTTTAGTTTTATCATACCTATAAATATGCGTTATCCCTGTGTGTTCTTGTCTGCCTCCGCCTTTCTTATTACTTCTTGCAGTGCTGTTATCCTCTGCGTCTTTTCGTCCTGTTGTGGCTGCAGCAGTTTGGTTAGCAGTTCGTTCTGCGTCTTTAACAGTTGCGTTATGTTCTCTAACTGCATTATCATGTTGTTTGATTGGTAGTTGTCCATGTTATTTCTTTTTCTTTGGTTTTACTGGTCTATTATCGTGTTTGCACTTGTGACACAGGTACGGGTTGGTTTCTCCTCCGTCTGTGCCGTCTTCTATATCCCAACTCCATCCGCACGCGTCGCATACGACTCTGCCGTTGGTCACAGTTTCTGTTACTTGTTTAACCTGCTTTAGCAGTCTCATTAGTTTCATGTTATAGGTTTTGTGTTTTATCAAAACTTGCAAGCTCTGCACTTTGTGTCACCGTCTTGAAGTGGTACTGACAGCTGTGTTGGCTGTGAGGTATGCGACACTTGTTCAAGTCGCAGATCAGCCCTTGACCGACTCCGATGGCGCTGCATAACATTTGACAGTTGGAACAGGTGCGCTCTTCTGTTTGCAACAGCTTCTCTATCTCTCTGTAGGCAGCAGCTAGCTCCCACTGCTGCGCTTTAACGTGGGCATTTTTGGCCACGCGGACACGGCGCAACTCCTCTTGGAGTTCGTCGGGGGCCGGGACACTTTCGTTCGCGCGAGCTGAGATTACGTCTTTACAAAGATTGTTTATGCCTTCTAGTTCGGGATAGTCGTTTGACTCTTTCATAACTGTTATTTAAAATTGTCCTAGATTGAATATGTCTTTTTCTCTGTCTTCGTGTCCTTTTATATATGCTTCTCTGATGCCGTGATATATACACTTAACAATAAAATAGTGTCTGTTAGGTTCCTCGTCTTGTTGAAGGAATGCGTCTAATATGATATTAGCGTATTTTGGCCATTTGGTAGTGGCTACTGTTTTAGGATCTGATGCATCTCCTGAATCTGGATCTATATCCATGTATTGGATATCCCAATGGTAGTCCGTTCTTTCTGTTCTTTTCATAACTTTTATTGTTTTTGTTTGTCTTCTAATTGTTTTTGTTTGTACGAAGCTATCAACTGATGGATAACCACATGAAATAATTCTGCTCCTGCTTTGTCAGCAGCTTCCATATCCAATACTATTCCAGAATGTACGTGATCACCTGTTTCTATTGTTATTCTTAACACCGGATCCATAACTTATTTTGATTTTATTATCCCAATAAAGGCATTAGTGTTGTTGTGCCTGTTTGTTCTATACTTGTTAGAGTTGCAGAGTCTAGAGTGCTTGATGTTGCTTCTACTGGTTTGATTGCTGTTGGACTGGGGATTACAGTCGCTTCAACACTGTATACTTCTTCTATTGCTTGTTTGATTTGATAAGCCATTTCAGGAGTGAATGGTAAATTTTGATTGATTCCGATTAATACTTGATCTGCTGCCATTTTTTTTATTTTATGTTTGTTATTATGTGGTTTATTATCGATGCAAATAGCATTATTGTTCCTATTGTTATTAAAACTCCAGAAGTTATTAACCACCATTTTGCGCAACGAGAATGTTTCTTAATTGTATGTAACATATATTATTTCATTAGTGGTAATATTGCCAATTCTTTCATTTTTGCCTCTGTCATAATGTCTATTTCCAGACCATAAATATTAGGCAATGCATTAACATAGTCGCTGTGTGATCTTGCATTTTCTTTAGGATTGTTCTCGTGCGTTCTTTTACTCTCGCTATAGTGTACAGCTTGAGTAATCCCCGCAGGCCAAGTAGTAGCTGCCAACTTGAGTGCTTGCTCTTCTGTCTGATTGCCAGGATTTAATGAGTGATGGAAGTAATCGAACGTAACTGGGATTCCGATAAGCTTGTGGATGAACATAAGATCTTCTACTGTATATTGCTTAGGCTTGTCATCGTTCTCTACAACCAACCTGCTCCTAACTGACTCTGATAAGAACCAATACGCATCGCAGAATCTTATCATAGCCGCTTGTTTACCTCCTGCAGTTGTGTTAACGTGTATATTGATCTTGTTATATGGAGTCTTGCTTAAACCCATGAGATCAAATACTTTAGCATGCATTTCTAAATCTTTTATAGCATTTTCTACTACTGTGTGATTAGGAGACGCTATAACTGTGTATGGACCTGGATGAGTAGTTATTCTGTGTCCGTGTTCTTGCGCATAATCTCCTGCCGCTTTGAGTGCTGCAGTTATTGCTAGGATATCAGGTAACTCGTCTATGTTTATAGCGTTACCCCATGGTATAAGACCAGAGGATAGTCTAAACATCTTGATGTTGTGTGCTTCGTTCCATTTAAGAATCTTGATAACGTCTTGTGCATTCTTAAGAGCCAATTCGGATACGTAAGGCAATCCCTTAGCTTTGAATGTTTTCATTGTCATGCCTCTGTTTGTGGTAGCAGTTTTACCTAGAGTCATGTTAATACATGCATAACCTATTTTTCCCATAACTTTTATTTTTATTTTATTTAAACTTGTGTTTCGACTATCTTCAATCCGTAAGAAAGATTAAACATTGCCATCTCTCTTTCTGCCATTCTCTTGGTTATTTTAAGTGTTTTCCTTAAGTACTCTATACCCCATTTCATCCATTCTGCACACTCGTCATCAGTCATTGTATATTCTGCATACCAATCGTCCTTTCTGTCTTTAATATCTTTAAATGTAATACTATTTCCTGATATTTCTAACATCTTGTTTATAAGTGTCTCAACTATTATTTTATTATCTCGTCTCATGTATTGTCTTGTTTAATTCTTGTTTAGCAATTTTTCTGATGTACTTTCCAAGATCTGTGTCGTTGTGTAAGGCTTGCGCTACTCGATCTATAATGTACCACACATCTTGAGCTGTCTGAGTGAGGCACATTTTTTGTTCTATATTCTCTAACTCTTCTCGAGTTCTGCTTTCAAGTGTCATAACTGCTTATTTTTCTCGTCTTCAATAAATGCTTTATAATCTTTCCAGTCTCCGCCTTCTGAATCTTCACTAGGAAAATAAAGAGTGACTCTATGATTTTCGTCTTTTCCGATTGCGGTGAATCCAAATCCCTCGCATATAAATGATTTGTAGTAGTATGGATCAAGCGTGCTTGCTACGATATCGATATCGAAATCGTGCGGCATTTCGGGATCGTTGAGCTCGCACCACTGTTTTGAGAAATCAGCCATAGTTGTGTGTTTTATTTAGTTAAATATAATCTATTATATCGAGATAATAAAGACTATTTTTTGAGTTAAATTATCTCTATGCTTTGAGGAAACAAACGGTGCTCTGTGTCTGTAAAACTTATGTTGACTATGTAACCGTAATCGTAATCGATGAGAATCTTTTGAATTTCTTCGTCAACTTTTGCGTGTACTACTAAATCGTAATCGCTCTTTTCGGTCCAATAGCCTTTTACTTGTGAACCGTGAAGATTCATTTTAAAATCTTTTACGTGATTTGATATAACTTTCTTTATTGAAGACACCGCAACTTTTTGGTGATCCATTAGTTCTTCGTATTTCGTTACTATAGGATGAATGATGGGCGCTTGCTCTTTCAATTTTGGAGGAGGAGGACAACCTTCGCAAGGGTAGTCAGAGAATTTCCATCTTTTTTGGTGAAAGTCAATCATGTTTATTTTTTACAAGTTAATAAAATTGTATCCATCGGCACCGGTACCATAGTTTACTCCGTTGTTGCTGATTCCATATCCGTTGGCTCTAGTCCATCTATACCAGAATGGAAAAGATCCGTCAGTAACATACAATCTAATATCGTAATCCATATTGTAAGCAGTTTTAATCCTCTTACAATCGTCGTAGAATCTCAAAGCAGTTTGGTAACCTGCAGTAGCTATATATGTATTTATAAAGTCCGATACGTTGCTAACGTACGATTGACCGTCGAACTGACTAACGGCGTAGGTTAAATCTGTTGGGGCATTGATGGTAAGATACTCTCCAACAAAATCGGAAACAAAACTACGTCCATTGATTTCGAATTTATCTATAGTCATAACGTAGCTTATAGGAGAAGATTTCCAATTTTCCGCGCGATGATATCTAACAGCGGTTCCTAATTGTTGGGGACCAACTATAGGATACTGTTGGCAATAAGTAGTCACATACGGTTTGTAAGGATTAAAAGACCACGGAGAACCGTCGTTATTGGAAAGGGTGAATCCGGGTCCAAAAGGATCTCCTAAAGCCGGATTGGTTAGGTTGTACGAAGACAATCCGTACGTATTTAATTTATCTGAGGTTATTTGCATTATAACGGCAAAAGTTTTTCCTGATTTTACCACAGCCAGATTCATGTTGTTGAAGAACCTCAAACCAGAGGGACAGTGAGAATTAACAAAGTCTGAAATATTTGTAACGTACACTCCATTGATTCCGTATCCATAAGTTAAATCAGTCGGACAGTTTATAGTCAATTGGTAACCTGTATTAGGAACGTATTCAACTCCATCGTACACTATACTGATTATGTTTACATAGTAAGATGCATTATTGTAATTTCTTTCAGGAACAGCGGTGGGATCGGATATGCTCCAAAAATCCCAGCATTGTGTTCCCGAACCCGATTGAGTTCGATCGTAAATAGACGAAGGTGGAGTCTGTAGAAACATGGCTTTGGGATCCATAGTTAACTTGTTTCTCAGACTCTCTTTATACGTCTGTTTCTTTTTAGACGGATCTTCCGAGTAATTGCTTTTGTTCCCTATTAAAAAATTGTATGGCATCTATAATCCGTATTTTGTTTTTGTAACATTGAAGTTCTGAAGTACTTCAGCTGAAGACAACGCTCTTGAATATGTTCTGACTACTGAAACGCTGCCTGACATTTGGTATGCTACTATCATATTTGAGTTATTATTAACAGAATTGGTGCCTATAAATCTTTTTTTATCTACACTTTGAAGAACTCCGTTCTTATATCTGCTTCCTGTAGTAGAGTATCCATTCTTTTCTATTACAAATGCCATGTGCACTACTGATGAAGTATATGGTATATAATTTGTACCTATCTCTCCCACAACATTAGTTAAATTATTTGCTTGTGTATTTCCGGGATTATTGTCTTGTGCGTACCAAGTAGCTGCTCCCTGTCTAACTGTCCAACCTGGAATATTTTGTACGCCTACAGAAAATACTCCGCTTCTTTTTAATATTATGCTATCTAGATTCGATGATTGTGTATAGAATGCTATATATTCGAAAGAGAAACTCTGATCATCAAAATTTCCGCATGTAGTATTAATACAAGTCGCAATTTGATTAGATTTAAATTCTAAAAAGCTGGAGCTATAAGTTGGAGAACTTGACAATGTAAAGTTATTACCGTAAACAGATAAATCATACCATGTATTTCCTGATCCAGGATACGAACTAGGATCGCTGGCATCTAGATACAAGGACATTGACAAATATACTATTGGTATCCTCGTATCAATCGGTTCATTAAAAGTTGAGACTGCTGTATTTGCTATAAACGCAGACAGAGGATCTTTGGATACATCAAATCTGTTATAGTTTTTATTTTTCAAAATATCCGAGTCTACAGATAATTGACGTTTATTTTCTTTAGTATAGTTTCTGTCGCTCTCTACCTTTAATAGACTTTGTTTTCCTATAAGGAAATTTTGAGGCATAGGAATTTTATTATAAATATGTTATGATTGCTATTTGTCTATATTCTGTAGATACTCTTGACCATCTTCAGATATCGAATAAACTATATCTCCGTTTACATTAACTCCTGTGGTGATGTATCCCATATTTGATAGTTTCTCTAACATAGTGTTGGTAGATTCCGTGGTTGTATCAGCCCAGACTTTCTCTAACTCGCTTTCTGAAAGTAGATATGTTTCTCTGATCGATAGCTCGTAGTCTGACCACGCTCTCTTGGTCGTCTGCATCAGCAGAGAAAGAAAAGTCTTTTCAAAGTCCTTGTCCATTTCTTTTTCAGGTTGTACTCCTTCGTATCCGCTTTTAAACGTGTTCTTGAGATCCAAGAAATATTCTAAATAACTTGAGTGTGTCATTGCCTATTATACATTTTGATTTTCGATAACTTGTTTATTTCTTCAATGAGAAGATTTATAGATAGCTTCCATTCTGCAAGCTCTTTTCTCTTTTGACCCTTCGGTCTGTCTTCGAAAGCCTGCTCTATTCTTTCGACTAAGTCTGTTACTGACATAGTTACTTGGTTTCTGTGGTTGGTTGTTTCGTAGAAGATTTCCATTCTGACTTGGGAACAAACTTCCAGTATTTTGTGTCTACTTTCTCGTTGGCTTCTGTATCAGAAACTCTTTTGATGTCTCCGATCTTTGCGTATTTGCTTTCTCTAATTGCTTGTATGCACTTCATAACTTAGGTTTTATTTAAATGAATAGTGATTTGATTTCTTGTTTGGTTGCCATTCCGGTGTGTCTCTTAGCTGGTAGACCGTTCTTAAATACTATAAGCGTTGGCACTGCAGTCACTCTGAACGATTCTGTTAATGGAGATTGCTGAGCGTCAACGTATTCTATTTCTGCTCCGACTTCTCTGGCCACGTCTTGTACGATTGGCTTTAGAGTTCTACAAGGAGCACATGTAGGTGTAGAAAAGTACATTACTTTGTCCATAAATTAATATTTGCTTGCTAGTTTTAAAATGATTTCTTCTTCTTGTTTGGTAAGCTTGTAGTAATTAGCTCCTATTGTCCATAAAGCTTTTTCTATTTCGCTTTGATGAATTGTTCTGCTTGATCTACGCTTTTCTGGAGGAAGTATACTATATTTCTTTTGATCTATCATAACTGTATTGTTTTATTTTATAAATGTAATTGATGATCTTGATACTATAAAGAATATCTTATTGGTTATAGAGGAGTTACTGATAATCCGTTAGGTAATTCTTTTACTACGAGTACTGCATTATCGAATGCAAAAATTAAAGTTTTATACTTAGTTTTTCTAGTGCCAACTGTATCGCTTATACTATATTCAAGAGCTGAATTCATTAGTGCTTTTATTGTATCAAAATTATTTACATAGTCTATAAATCTAGCAGATTCCTCTTTTGGATCTTTTAATCTTTGCCCAAATAGGGTTTTAGAACGTTTAGTGACATCTAGTATATCATTGACTTTGCCTTCCATTTTAACAACACCATACTCGCCTTTTATGAATGATAGTCCTTTAACGTTGTATGCAATCTTTCTTACCATTGGAGGTGGAGTTTCCATTGCAACAAACCCTTCCACTAAATACAATTCAAAAGCCGGTTTATTCTTTTTATTTAACTCTTCAGGTGCAATAGGTAACATCAAATCATTTACTATGATACCAAAATATTTAGCAATCGATGGCATATATGTCATCCACATTCCTGCTGATCCTTCGAATAACATGCTATCACTTCCTAATGCTCGTCCTTTGCTCTTAACGTATTCATATACCATAGTGTACATAAGTTTTCCCATACCCGTTCCTCTTAATTCTAAAGCTATATTAGACCAATGTATGGCTTCTACTTGTACTCCGAATCCTTTTTTAAGATTATAGAATTCTCCGTTATTCAATTCTGTTTTTATTATACCAACAAAATATTCTCCAGTTACTTTAGCATTAGGATTAATTAAGTAATATCTAATATCACGACTTTCTCTTTTTGATTTTACTAATCGATAACCATTAGATTCTCCAACTACCTCAAAGCTTTTTGCTATAGCTCTCTGGAATTTCTTATCAGTTACAGGAATTTTCAATTCATCGTAATCTCCGTCTCTTGCAATTGCATCATCAATACCATTCATATACATTGCGTCTGATGATATATCTTCAGTATTATTACCTGATGCTTGTCCAAATCCGAATGATATTTCTTTTACTAAGTCCGTTAATTTTATCATGATATAAATAAATATTTAGATTATTCATAAATAGTTATTGATCCGTCTTTATTTAATTTCAAACGAGATCTGTGATACTTGTGT
>Ga0114967_10005311_pt1 | contig 10227 bp, 9 predicted proteins | sample M_130628_MF_Meta_FD_92639 | JGI IMG/M metagenome (GOLD analysis project Ga0114967, IMG submission 92639) | Freshwater microbial communities from Lake Montjoie, Canada to study carbon cycling - M_130628_MF_MetaG | ecosystem: Environmental > Aquatic > Freshwater > Lake | place: Lake Montjoie... | reverse complement strand
CCAAGAATTAATTTATATCTTAATGATGATAATTTTACCACAGGAGGAATGACCAACGAAAGTCCAAATATTTACGCGAAATTATCAGACTCAAGCGGTATAAATACCGTTGGAAATGGAATTGGACATGATATTACAGCCGTTTTAGACAATAATCAGCAATCGATTCTCGTTCTCAACGATTATTATGAATCAGAATTAAATAGCTATCAAAAAGGAATCGTGAAATATAAATTATCCGATTTATCGGAAGGACCACACACACTTACATTAAAAGCGTGGGACATAAATGGCAACTCTTCATTAACAACAACAGAATTCACTGTTTCAAATTCGTCGACTCTTTCTATTGATCATTTACTTAATTATCCAAACCCTTTTAGCACTAATACTTCTTTTTACTTTGAACATAATAAACCATGCACAGGCATGACAATCCAGGTTCAAATTTTTACCGTTTCAGGAAAGCTAATTCGCACCTTAAGCAATTATCAAATTTGTGATGGCTATAGAAACAATCCTTTAACTTGGGATGGCAAGGATGAATTTGGAGATAAAATAGGTCAAGGAGCCTACATTTACAGATTAAAAATCAGAACTGCAGATGGAGAGACGGCCGAGAAAATCGAAAAACTGGTAATCCTGCGTTAAAAAAGAAAATTAGATTTAATTACCTAAATCCTTATATTTGCCTACTACTAAAATAGAAGAATCATCTATTATGAAATTGAATTTAAAAGCCCAACTTGTTTTTACCATCTTACTTGGAATTAGTCAGATAGGCAGTGCACAGACATCTAGTCAGACAAACCTATTAGGACAAATAAATACAATTACCACAGCAGTTCCCTTTTTAGGAATCTCTCCTGAAGCGCGGGCAGGTGGCATGGGCGACGTTGGAGTTTCATCATCTGCTGATATAAACTCTATTCATTGGAATCCTGCAAAACTTGCCTTCAATGAAAAGAAATCTGGATTTGCAGTTTCGTACACTCCATGGTTAAAAGCTTTAGTAAATGATATGTTTATTGCATATGTTACAGGCTATTCAAAATTAAAAGGTAATCAAGCAATAGGTGGTTCATTAAGATATTTTTCATTAGGCAACATTACTTTTACAGATAACAACGGAAATACAATCCGAGATTTTAAACCAAATGAATTTGCTTTTGACATTGCATACTCAAGAAAGTTAAGTGATAACTTTAGCGGTGGAATGGCATTACGATACATACATTCTAATTTAACTGGTGGAACTGCTGTAGAAGGTACTGATAGCAAGGCCGGAAATTCAGTTGCTGCCGATGTATCTGGTTTTTATCAAAAAGAAATTGAACTTGGTGGAATGGATGCCTTAGTTACTGCAGGAATCAACATAAGTAATATCGGATCAAAAATCTCCTACACTGAAACAGGAACAAAAAACTTTATTCCAACAAACCTTCGAATAGGTCCTGGATTAAAACTAAAGCTAAATGAGTATAATGATTTATCATTCGGTTTAGATTTCAACAAACTTCTAGTACCTACCCCTCCAATTTATACACAAGATTCAACTAACAGTTCTAACTCTGTTATCCTATACGGAAAGGATCCTGATGTAGGAATTGCGCAAGGTATTTTCCAATCATTCAGCGATGCACCAGGCGGAGCAAAAGAAGAATTAAGAGAAGTTAATATTGGTTTTGGAATGGAGTATTGGTATGATAAGCAATTTGCATTTAGAGCTGGTTATTTTTATGAAGACAAAACAAAAGGTAACAGAAAATATTTCACATTAGGTGCTGGTTTAAAATACAATGTTTTTGGATTAGATCTGGCTTATTTAATTCCAACAGACCAGCGCAACCCACTAGAAAACACTTTACACTTTACACTCACATTTGACTTTGACGCAAATTCAGTGAGTAAGAGTAATGAAGATTCAGAATAAAAAACAAGGATTTTCGCCCTTGTTTCATTTTAAGCGCTATGAAAGTTAAAGTAGGATTTGGTTTTGATGTGCATCAATTACAAGTTGGAAGAAAACTAATACTTGGAGGCGTTGAAATCGCGCATGAGAAAGGTGCTCTAGGGCATTCTGATGCTGATGTAATTATACATGCATTATGCGACGCATTACTAGGTGCAGCTGGATTAAAAGACATTGGCTTTTATTTTCCTGACACGGATGCTTCTTTTAAAAATATTGACAGTAAAATCCTATTGGAAAAAGTTATTCAATTAATTGAAGAACGAAATTATTCTGTAGGTAATGCCGATATCAGTTTAGTTTTAGAAAAACCAAAAATAAAGCCTTATATCGATGAAATGAAAGTGCAATTAGCACCGATTTTAAAGATTGATTTAGAAGACATTTCAATAAAAGCAACTACCAATGAAAAACTTGGTTATGTTGGAAGAGAAGAAGGTGTTGCTGCGTATGCAGTAGTATTAATTCAAAAAACAACTTAACTTACCCTGCTGAAATTAGTTTTCTCTTTATCGAGACGCATTAATTTTTCTCGAATAAATAAATGCCTTGCATCCTCTAATTTGTGATCTTTATTAACCACTTCTTCTGCAACAACCTTGGCTTCTTCCATGATGGCGCGGTCTTTTGCCAGATCAGCAATATTTAAATCAACGATACCACTTTGTTGCGTTCCAGCAATGTCACCAGGGCCTCTTAATTTTAAGTCTACTTCTGCAATTTCAAATCCGTTATTCGTATTACACATTGTTTTTAACCGCAAACGACCTTCATTACTTAGTTTAATTCCTGTCATCAATATACAATAGCTTTGATCAGCACCACGACCGACGCGTCCGCGTAGCTGATGAAGTTGGGATAATCCAAAACGCTCAGCGGACTCAATTACCATTATTGAAGCATTTGGCACGTTCACTCCCACTTCAATAACTGTTGTTGCAACCATAATATTTGTTTTACCGCTTACAAAACGCTGCATCTCCGCCTCCTTTTCAGCGGGCTTCATTTTTCCATGGACAATACTTACAGAATACTGAGGCAAAGGAAACTCTTGGCCAATCGCTTCATATCCTTCAAACAAATTAGCATAATCTAGTTTTTCTGATTCTTCTATTAATGGGTAAACAACATAAACCTGTCGGCCTTTTGCAATTTCAGTTTTCATAAAACCAATTACTGCGAGTCGCGCGGATTCAAACCGATGCGTTGTTGAAATTGGCTTTCTACCTGGAGGTAATTCATCAATTACAGAAGTATCAAGATCACCATAAAGAGTCATGGCAAGCGTACGGGGGATAGGCGTTGCCGTCATAACAAGTACATGAGGGGCAATTCCATCTTTCATCCATAACTTAGCTCTTTGCTGAACACCAAATCGATGTTGTTCATCAATTACAACCAATCCCAAATCACTAAACTGCACTCTATCTTCAATTAGAGCATGCGTACCAATAATGATTTTTAAATGTCCTTCACTTAATTGCTGAAGTATTTCTTTTCGCTTAGCTGTTTTTGTACTTCCTGTGAGCAATTCAACCTGAATATTCATAGGACTTAATAATTCACTTATTGAAATATAATGCTGGTTAGCTAATATTTCTGTTGGCGCCATTAAGCAAGCTTGATAGCCGTTATCTATCAACATTAAAATACTTAGCAATGCAACCATTGTCTTTCCGCTTCCTACATCGCCTTGCAGTAATCGGTTCATTTGCTTTCCGGTGCCCATATCAATTCTTATTTCCTTAAGCACACGCTTTTGCGCATTGGTCAATTCAAATGGAAGATGGTTTTTAAAAAATGTATTGAACACCTCTCCAATCACAGAGATTACTTTCCCTTTATATGTTTCATTACGATACGCCTTTGCTCTTAATAAGCGCAATTGAAGAAAAAATAATTCATCAAATTTGAGTCTTCGCGTTGCTAATCTTAACGACAATTCATCCTTAGGAAAATGAATATTTACATATGCTTCGCGCAACGACATTAATGTATGTTTATTCAAAACATCTGGAGAAAAATAATCTTGAATAAATTGTGGAAGCGATGCGATTAAAATTCGTTGAAGTTTAACAATTGCCTTCGTATCTAAACCAAATGCCCGTGCTTTTTCCGTAACACTATAAACACCCGTTAACGAAGGTCCATTAAATAATTCAGCCATAGAAGACTCCTCAATTTCTGGATGAACTATATTTATTTTGCCGTTAAAAGAAGAAGGCTTACCAAAAACAATATACTCTACATTAGGTTTGATATAATTTTTTATCCATTTAAGCCCTTGAAACCAGACCAATTCAATTGAACCAGTTTCATCTGAAAAAATTGCAGAGATTCTTGTAGTACGTTTATCACCATGGGACACAATTCTCGACAACTTACCTTTGATTTGAAGATAAGGCATTTCTGCATTTAATTCCACGATACTATAAAACCTAGATCTATCGATATAGCGAAAAGGATAATGATGCAATAGATCTTCGAAGGTAAAAATTGAATATTCTTTTTTAAGCACATCCCCTCTCTGAGGGCCAACTCCTTTTAAATATTCAATTGGCGTATCAAAAAAATCACGACGTTGCAACATAAAACAAATTTACAAAAGTTCTATGAACTCAATAAAAAAATCCCGACTCGCTGAGCCAGGATTTGTTACATGAAAATACAATAGTATATAATTATTGCACTTTTTTCACTGATACAGCGTTCAAACCTTTACGTCCTTCAATCTCCTCATAAGTAACATCATCATTCTCACGAACTTTGTCGATTAACCCACTGTGGTGAATAAAGATTTCTCTGTTTGTTTCGTCTTCAAGGATAAAGCCATAACCTTTTGCTTCATTGAAGAATTTTACTTTGCCTGTTTTCATTTAATACTAATTAATGATTTTTAACTAACACAAAAGTAGCTAAAAACAGTAAGAAAACCATAATTCAATCCTAGTAAATGTATTTATCTCTTAATTCAATTGAACTAAATTAAAATTGCTTTCCTTACTTTTGCTCATATGAACAAAATAAAAAAATACTACGGTAATATTATTGACCTTTATAATAGAAGAATATTTAAAGGTGTAATTGAAGTGATAGATGATAAAATATCGAATATTCACGAAGAGGATAATGATTCGGATTTATATTTTTTACCTGGTTTTATTGATGCTCATATTCATATAGAATCATCCATGTTGGTCCCCTATGAATTTGCAAAAGTTGCCTTAAAACATGGAACGGTGGCTACTATTAGCGACCCACATGAAATAGCAAATGTTTTAGGTATTAGCGGTGTTAAATATATGATAGAGAATGCCAAACCATCCAAATTAAAATTTCATTTTGGTGCACCGTCTTGTGTACCAGCCACAAATTTTGAAACAGCAGGATCAATAATTGACACGAGTGGAGTTGAGGAGCTTCTTAAATCAGATGATATTTTTTATTTAAGTGAAATGATGAATTATCCTGGGGTATTATTTGAAGACGAAAAAGTAATGGAGAAAATAGAACTCGCAAAAAAATACAATAAACCTATTGACGGCCATGCTCCAGGATTGAGGGGCGATGCTGCAAAGAAATATATAAGTGTAGGTATTACAACAGACCATGAGTGTTACAGTTATGCTGAAGCAGAAGAAAAGATTCAGTATGGAATGAAAATTTTAATCAGAGAAGGTTCTGCTGCTAGAAATTTCGACGCTTTACACCCGCTTATTAGCAAATTTCCAGAAAAATTAATGTTCTGTTGCGACGACAAACATCCTGATGAACTTTTATTATTTCACATTGATGAGCATGTTCGTAAATCCATAGCGTTAGGATACAACTTATTTGATGTGTTGACGATTGCATGCATTAATCCGATAAATCATTATAAAATGAAGGTGGGTTCATTACGAATTGGAGACTATGCAGATTTTATATCCGTTAAGGATTTGATAGATTTTAAAGTTCTCAAAACAATAATTAATGGAGAAGAAATTTTTGATGGTAAAAATGTAATGCTTGAAGAAAAAAAACATGCAACTCCAAATAAATTTATAAATGACCAAATTGAAGATTCGGCTTTCATCATCAAAGCAGAAAGTGAATTTATTAATGTGATAAATGCATTAGACGGACAACTAATAACAAAATCATCCAGAGAAAAAGCAAAAATAATTGATGGGAATTTAGTTAGCAATACAGATAAAGACATTTTAAAAATTGCTGTTGTTAACCGCTACCAAAAAGCATTAGTTGCAACTGCATTCATAAAAAATTTCGGATTAAAAGAGGGCGCAATTGCATCAAGCGTTGCACATGATTCACATAATATAATTGTTGTTGGCGCAGATGATATGTCAATGTGCAAAGCAGCGAATTTGATAATTGAATGTGGTGGTGGTTTAAGCCTGATATCTAATGATGAGAACCGGGTTATTGGATTACCAGTAGCAGGATTAATGAGCGATAATGACGCTGCTACAATCGGCAAACAATATGCAGAAATAGATCAATTAGCAAAAAAACTGGGAAGTCAATTAAGAGCGCCATATATGCTGCTTTCATTTATGGCATTATTGGTAATTCCAGAATTAAAGTTAAGCGATAAAGGACTTTTTGATGGTGGGAATTTTAAATTTACAGCATTACAAATTAGTTGAGATTATATGAAAAAGGTTAAACAAATTTTAATTACCGTTATCTTTGTTATCTGCTTGTCGGGCTGTAAATTATTTAAAAAGAATTGCCATTGCCCTAGTTTTGGGAAAGCAAATACAACTCAGTTAGTACCTAAAAAGCCTTACTGAGAATCAGCATTCACTATTAACAAATTGAAATAAAGCACAATCGAAAAAAGATTAATTAGATGCTTGCTTTGATACACATGTAAATAGTATCTTAGCATTCTCGTAGAATGATTCTAAATAAGGAAATGGCTAACTCATCAAAAAAACTTTCGCTTTTAAAAAAAGGAGAGAAGTGCATAGTTGACTCCTACATAGATGAAAACATGCAGCAAAAGATGCTAGATATGGGTTGCTTACCAGGTGAAGTTATTACGATTGATCGATTTGCTCCTTTAGGCTGTCCAATTGCCATATCTGTAGGAGGCACTGTTTTATGTATTCGTAAAGACGAGGCCGAAAATATTTTAGTAAATGTTATCGAATAATTTTTGTACCACAAGGATGTGCTGAATTCGAAAAAGAAAATCAAAGTTGCATTAATTGGCAATCCCAATATTGGGAAGAGTACCCTTTTCAATTTGCTGACAGGACTCCATCAAAAAATAGCTAATTTTCCTGGTGTTACTGTTGAGAAAAAAACAGGTAGCTCTACTATTTTTAACTCTGCCACTGGCGATGCAAATTATTTAGAAATTATTGACTTACCAGGGACTTATAGCTTATACCCCAATTCCCCGGACGAAAGGATTCCGTTTGAAATTTTATGCGACCCAAACAATGAAGATCATCCTGATATAGTTGTTATTTTAGCGGATGGAACTAACCTAAAACGCAGTTTGTTTCTTGCTTCGCAGGTAATTGATTTAAAGATACCAAGCTTGCTCGCATTAAACATGATGGATTTAGTGCAGGCACAAGGAATTAAAATTAATGCTGACGAATTAGAAAGAAGGTTAGGAATTCGTGTTTGTCCGATTATAGCGCGTAAATGTATAGGCATTGAAGAATTAAAACAAGCCTTAATAAATGATCTTCCGGTTCCAACTAGTTATGTTTATGATATTACCCTAATTAAACCAACCCTTCTAGCAAGTATTAAAAAGGAGTTAAATCTTAAAAGCAATTATGCGGCATTACAAATTGCCAATCACATCAACTCACTTGAACACTTTCAAATTTCAAAAGAACAACAAGCAATACTTAAAAATTTATTTGTTGGTATTGAATATGACGAAAATAAAATTCAATCATTTGAATCTTTAGAACGATATAAATCGATACAACAAATTATTGAAAGTTGTGTGCGACTACCGCACGAGAAAAAAGTTTCTTTTAGCACACGTATTGATAAATTGTTGGTGCATCGCATCTGGGGATATGCTATTTTTATTTGCATTTTATTTGTCATTTTTCAATCAATTTTTTCATTAGCAGAATTTCCAATGAATTTTATTGATGAAACATTTACGGGATTTATAAATATCGTTAGAGATTTTTTACCATCTGGAGTTTTAAACGACTTAATCGTAAAAGGAGTGTTGGCAGGGATTGGAGGGATTATCATATTCGTTCCGCAAATAGCTATGCTTTTTATGTTCATTGCAGTATTAGAAGATACGGGGTATATGGCTCGTGTTAGTTTTTTAATGGATAAATTAATGCGCAATTTTGGATTAAATGGCCGTTCTGTTATTCCATTGATGAGTGGTGTTGCTTGCGCAGTTCCTGCAATAATGTCTACAAGAACAATCAGCTCGTGGAAAGAAAGAATTGTAACAATATTAGTAATTCCATTAATGAGCTGTTCTGCGCGATTACCCGTTTTCACGCTATTGATTTCTTTAATAATTCCTACCAATTATATTGGTGTCTTTAATTTACAAGGATTAGTATTAATGTCGCTCTATCTAATTGGATTTTTAGCAGCACTTTTAGCATCAATAGTTATCAGTGGTTTAATAAAGTCGAAACACAAGAATTATTTCATTATGGAAATACCTGTGTACAGAATGCCTCGATGGTCAAATATACTTTATTCTATTTTAGATAAAGTGAAAATATTTTTACTAGATGCCGGGAAAATAATAATTGCTATTAGCATTGTCCTTTGGTTTCTTTCTTCTCGCGGGCCCGGTGAGAAATTCGAAAAAGTAAATCAGGAAATTTCACAATTATCACCCGATAAAACTGACGCTCAAAAAAGATTACATTTAGAATCATTGAAATTAGAATATTCTTATGCGGGACATCTTGGTCATTTATTAGAGCCGATTATAAAACCATTAGGATTTGATTGGAAAATTGGGATTGCACTTGTAACATCATTTGCCGCAAGAGAAGTTTTTGTTGGAACAATGACTACTATTTACGGCGTAGGCTCTGATAAAAATTTAACGGTGAAAGAAAAAATGCGAATTGAAAAAGATGTCTTAACAGGCAAACCTCGTTATTCCGTTGCCGTTGGATGGTCGTTGATGTTGTTTTATGCATTTGCAATGCAATGCATGAGCACACTTGCTGTTGTAAGAAGAGAGACTGGTAGCTGGAAGTGGCCTGTTATACAGTTTCTTTACCTTTCAGGATTAGCATATTTTACTTCATTAATTGTTTATCAAATATTAAAGTAATGGTTACCGAAGACCAACTTCGAATAGCTTTGTTAAAATATATTCCAGAGGCTGCGATTACTACATGCGTTGAATGGATTAGAAAATATAGAATCAGCGTACGAATAAAACATACGCGCGCCACAAAAAATGGAGATTACCGTCCGCCATTAAACGGAGCAAGCCATACCATTACTATCAATCACGATTTAAACACTTACGCTTTTTTAATCACTTTTACGCATGAAGTTGCACATTTAACTTGTTTTATCAAACATGGCAACCGTGTAATGCCCCATGGTTTAGAATGGAAAGAAGAGTTCAGGCAATTACTAATTCCATTTATTAAAGAGAATATTTTCCCAGATGGCGTTAGAAATGCATTGCTTAATTACATTAAAAATCCTGCGGCATCAACCTGTGGTGATTCTAATTTAATGAAATCTTTAAAAGTATTCGACAAACATGATGGTGATTGGATGCATGTTGAGGACATTCCTTTGGCTGCAAAATTTGAGATAAAAAACGGACAACAATTTATTAGGGGCGAACTTAGAAGAAAGAATTTTAATTGTCACGATGCGAAAACAGGATTATTATATTTTGTACCTCCGCACATGGATGCAAGATTAATTGATTAACGAAATGGAATTTCAGGCATACCCTTATATTTGTCGTATAATAGGTGTACAATGCCATCTGACAAACCAACCTGAGGTATAAACACACGATCAATTTCTGCAGTTTTTAATGCTGTAAGCAGAACTTTAGTAGCTGGAATAATAACATCCGCACGATCGGGATTTAAACCTAATTTCAATATACGCTCTTCAAAAGAATACTCTTTAAGAAAGTCATAAATCTCTTTGATTTTTTCAGTTGTCAGCGGCTTATGCTCCTTCCTATCTGCCATTTTAAATAGCTTATTAATATTACCTCCAGAACCGATAGCAGTAAGCGGGTGATAAAGTTT
>Ga0114967_10005310_pt1 | contig 10227 bp, 18 predicted proteins | sample M_130628_MF_Meta_FD_92639 | JGI IMG/M metagenome (GOLD analysis project Ga0114967, IMG submission 92639) | Freshwater microbial communities from Lake Montjoie, Canada to study carbon cycling - M_130628_MF_MetaG | ecosystem: Environmental > Aquatic > Freshwater > Lake | place: Lake Montjoie... | reverse complement strand
TTCCAAAATAGTAGAATTTTTTGCATATTTTTATTATAATAAATATGTATTCAGATGCCGATGGTCGGGTCTGAAATATGTCATCTTGCTTATAGGAGAAAAACATGACAAATCAATTAACCCTTCGTTCCATAGATATCCCATCTATTCATAAGTTCTCAGTCGGTTTCGACCGTATGTTTGACGAACTAACTCGAAATCAAGCACAACAAACAAACTATCCACCATATAACATCGTTCAGATTAATGAAGATGAATATATGATTAGTCTTGCTGTTGCTGGATTCGGTCCTGATAATCTAACAGTTACAAAAGAAAAAAACTTTTTAGTAATTGAAGGTAATCATGCGTTGAATAGTATTGAGACTGATATGGAACCTACATACTTACACAAAGGTATTAGTGAACGCAATTTCCGTCGTGAGTTCCGCTTAGCGGATCATGTAGAAATTGAAAACGCACATTTAGAATTGGGTATCTTAAGTATTCACTTAAAACGTGAAGTTCCTGAAGAACAAAAGCCCAAGACTATTGCTATTAATTACACTAAGTAATATAATAGAACTTCACTAAATAAGTGTGCGGGGGAACTCGCACACATTAACAAAGAAAAAACATGTCTAAAACAGAAGTCAAATCAAAAATTAAACCCAACATTGAACTTGCTGAACCACCTATGTATAAAATCATTTATATCAATGATGAAGTAACTAGTATGAACTTTGTTGTTAACAGTTTGATTGAATATTTCAATTATAACCAAGACACTGCATCATCGTTGACTGAGAATATTCATCATCAGGGTAGTGCTGTGGTTGCAGTATTGCCTTATGAGATTGCCGAACAAAAAGGCATCGAAGTTACCTTAGATGCCCGTAGTCAGGGTTATCCATTACAAGTAAAAGTCGAAGTAGAAGCTTAAACTTCTATATCAATACGTTTAGGCCAATAAGGTCTTCTACCGTAATATGAATTGTTGATATAATTAATATTATCTATTGTTGTATCAACACTCTTATCATAACTTCCGTATATCCAATGCGATACTTTTTGTTCTGTATCTTGTTTCAACACTTGTGTTATAGGAATTTGTTCATCTAAATTAGTGGGTATTTCCCCAAAAAATAAGTTTGGCGCCGGAGTACAATTTGTTACTACAATTATCTTTTTAACATCCAAATGTAACTGTAGTTTTTCTAAGCTGGATCCAATATACGACACATCTTCAACATGTTGTGCGTGTAAGTGTAGTTTTTCTAATGTTGTCAGAGTATCAACTTTAGTACCGTATAATCCATTTGCACCTAATATAGCAACACCGTTAATAACAACTACATGTCTATGAAGGAATGCTACGTTTTTTACTGATTTACAAATCTGTGCTAGTTCTAGGTATCTATTTTTTACTAAGTGAAAGCTATCATGTTCTAATGAGCCTGCAACATAAAATATACCTTGATAGAATTTTGAAAGATGAAGTAAGGTTTGATGTATTACTCGCAAGTCATCACTAATATTTCCAGCTATAATTAGATGTAGGCTAGTAGCCTTATTTTCCCAATTAAAGCTATCTTCAGCGTCCAAGTTAAGGTCGCTAATAACATCAAACCCTATATTCATTAAGCTTAAGCAGTTGGCTTAGCTTTTGGTGCTTTTGGCTTTGCTGGCGCTTTTGGCTTAGCTGGGGCTTTAGCTTTTACAGGTGCAACTGTTTCTACAACCAACGGAATTGGTGTAGTGGCTGCCGGTTCTGGTACTTTGTAAGGTGCAGTTGTATTGGCCGGTGCCGTCTCTACTGGTTTAGCTGAAAAGCCAAATAAACTCTTTAAAAAATCTAACATTTCTGTCTCCTAAACATATATTTACTCGGGCATGAAACCCTTACATTTTTTTCCGTAATATGAGTATTATTAGGATTAAAATAGTATCATAAATACATGATGTTCAGAAAAGCCAATCTAGCCGAACTTATGCGTGAGGAGTTACCTCCCATAGCATACCAAAAACGTCTTTGTTATAGAACCGACTATGACGAAGTTGTAGCACTTTATCGTCTAATTAATAAGACGATTTTCAACAACAAACTAATCATGCCTGAAATTGAAGTCATGGGTCGTTGTAGAAAATACTGGGGAATGTGCTACGGTTCATTAGAAATGCCTACTAAAACAAAAAGTTATTGTAAAATCAGATTGATGGACAAATGGTACTGTAAGCAGTGGCTTATTACAGTATTAGCACATGAAATGTGCCATCAATATCAATGGGATATTCAAGGCATGAAACGACTTAAAAACGGTAAAGAACCTATTATGAGCCATGGTCCTAGCTTTTTTGTATTCCGTGATAAATTAAAAAAACATGGCATTTCATTGAAGGGCGCCCATAGTAAACGTAAATGGCTTAGATATCAAAATTTGTTTAAGTGTTAAAAGCATAAATACTTGCTATGCGTGATTTATTAACATTACTTGAAAACCTAGCCGTAGCAGAAGCGGCAAAGAAGGATCCAAATGCTCCTTCAACATTATTTGCTAACGGATTAACCCCAACACAAATCAACAAAGAACCAGCAAGATGGAATTTGTTAATCAATAAAATAAAAACTAATAAACCATTCGTTGACAATTATACCGGTGAAGATATTTACATCAAGCCAAGTGAGGTCAATCGTCTTACTCAACTTAAAGATGACGGTAACTTTAAGGGGGAGAAGGTTACTATTATAACTAAAGACGGTAGAGAAATCCCAATGGGACAGTTAGCTAAGAATGAGGAGTTTGGTGGTAGCACTAAAGAATCAGTTTTATTAAAGCCGTCATTAATTAAAATCACTGACAGAGATATTCCAGCTTCCGATTTATATGAAACAATTGAAAACAACCAAGTACTATCTAGTACTGAGTATGGACAAGTAGTTCAACAACTTGCTACTTATATTGTGTCGGGTGAATATGTTCAACTACCTGAAAATTATATAACAAAAGAAAAAGAAAAAGAACGTAAGGCCATCGTTGATTACGCCGGTGAATACTTAGGTGTGTTAGCATTACTATATGACCGTAGTCGTTTCCCAAGAAAGCGTCAGTTTCAAGAATGGCTTGGAGGTGATATGGGTTCACTAGTATTGAACTTCCCTAGTGCGGCTAACAACAATATTGCTGATAGCTATGCTACTATTACTAATCCAGGCACAAGTCATAGCTTGAACATTTCAAGTAAAGGTACAGGCGGTGGAGCCGCTCCTGCAGTATCTGGTTTGAAAGTTAGTGATGATATTAAACGTAATTCTAAACTAAAAAATGCAGTAAAGCTTATTGAGTTATGTCAAGCAGGCAAAGATGCAACCGGACCAAGTACTATCGTTCAAGCATTTAAGATTATGGATTTCTTATATAGTGTAAATCCAAATAGTATTCCCAAAGTATGGCACAAGTTCTTGCCGTTCGCAGGCAAGTCTCCAAAGATACTACAACAATCAATTGATAGCATAAACAATGGATCTGGATTACCAGCATCATATCAACAGTTGCTTGCTACAGTCAATAGTGAAACAGCAACGGATGGCGGTAAGTTAGTATATCTAATCAAAAAAACAATAGCACGTGCGGTGAATGAAGATAATGCAATACCTGAGTTTGCTGATACTATCTTACAAGTTTTAGAGATGAACTTCATTCAACAATACACTGATTATCATGCCAACGGTGAGTTAACCTTTGCGACACAATGGCCATCTAAGTTAGAAGGTGTCGTTACATTAGAAAACAAATCTAGTGCAAAAGAACCAAGTAGTGCCGGATTTAGTTTTAAATTGGGTAGAAATGCACAAGACTATGAAGATATAGGCCCGGATGGTGCTACAGGTGATGTAGTCCAACCAGATGAATATGGTGACGATGTTGAGGTTGCAGCCGCTGATATAGTTGATCCAAAACGCAGAAAAGAACCCAAAACAGTCGAGCCTGTTGATACTGATACGGGCGGTGCTGGTCGTAAAAAACGTAAAGCACGATAATTACCAAAAACATTTGACAACAACATAAACACTTGATATAATAGTAGAAATATTTTTATAAAGGAAGTTTATGAGTCTAGTCCCAATCGTTATTGAACAAACAGCAAAAGGTGAGCGCAGTTATGATATCTACAGTCGTCTGTTGCGTGACCGTGTTATTTTGCTTGAGGGCGAAGTACATGACCAAATGGCAAATCTTATCGTTGCACAACTATTATTCTTAGAGAGTGAGGGTGAGAAAGATATCTCCATGTATATCAATAGCCCGGGTGGTAGTGTAACTGCTGGTATGGCAATCTATGACTGTATGCAATTCATCAAGCCTGATGTACAAACAATTGTTATGGGTCAAGCTTGCTCAATGGGAAGTTTGTTAGCACAAGCAGGAGCCAAAGATAAACGTTTTATGTTACCAAGCGCACGACATATGATACATCAACCCAGTGGTGGCGCACGTGGTCAGGCAACTGACATGTTGATTCAAGTAGAAGAAATTCTAGCAATGAAAAAGAACCTTACTGAAATCTATGTCAAGCACAATAGCGCAGGTAGAACGTTTGAACAACTTACACAAGATATGGAACGTGATAACTTTATGTCAGCTAAACAAGCTTTGGACTATGGTTTGATTGATAAAATTATTGAGAAACGAGAATAAAAAGTATTACTTTTTGCCCCATTTAATGGGGCTTTTTTACGGTTGTAAAAATTTGACAATAAATGGATTTGGGTCTATAATACATGTATAGATTGATTAAAGGACTACAAATGACAAATTTTGAAACAAACTGCTATGGTATGACTGAGCAAGATATCCGTGGACAGTACATGGAAAGTATTACCGCTAAGTGTTCCGGTCTAGAAATGGTCGTGATGGGTGTTCTTAGTGATGCCCAAGAGTTGTTATCTATGGGTCGTGCTGAAGCTTCCCGCAAACAAATGAACATTGCCAAGTTTATTCTGTCAGAAATGATGGATCAAAAAGTATCCTAAATTTGACAATAAATGGATTTGGGTATATAATACTTGTATTGACTTAATTAAAGGACTAAAAATGACTAAGAAAATCTCTATCAAAGTTTTCGGTGATCCCGGACACGCTTGGGCACGTTTCCCCAAAGAACGGTTGGTCAAGCTTGGTATCGCTGATAAGATTACTCCCTACAGTTATCAAAATGGTGCTAATGCTTTCCTTGAGGAAGACTGTGACCTGTCAACATTGATGGCGGCTCTTAAGGCCAAGGGCTATGAAGTCAAATTCAATGAGAGTTTTACCAATAAACAAAGCAAAATCCGAGGTTATTGCTCATACAGAATTTGACAATAAATGATTTTGGGTGTATAATACATTTATGAAATCAAAAATCTTTATTGTTCAACGTGACAACGACAAGTATTTTAAGCAGAAATTGCCTACTTGGCGCAATGGTTTCTGTGAAATCGTCCGCAATGTCACTATTGAAAAGGACCCGCACGATATTTACCTAGACGGTGAATGGGGTTACATCACGGTCTATGGCCGTAAGATTTATGTCACACGGGCCGGTACTGAATTTTCTTTTGAAATTCGTGGCTAAAAATTTGACAATAAATGGTTTTGGGTATATAATAGAATCTTAGACAGTTAAATAAAGGACTCAAATGGCATGGTTATTTGTAATCTTATTAGTTTTTATAGGACAATGGGAATGGGCATTATTTTTTGCTTTTTTGATTATCCTGCTAAAGAAGTAAAAATTTGACAATAAATGGGCATTGTGCTATAATAGAATCTTAGACAGTAAAGAAAAGGACACGAAATGAAAGTAGAAACAGCATTGAAGCATATCCAAAAAGAAGCACAATTTTTGGGTCTGGGTGTAATGGAAACGTTACAGTTTATTGCACAAAATCCCTTAGCACAGCCGGCTAAGACTTTGGAAGCTTTCAAAGTACTTAACCCCAACTTTACTTTCCCCAAGAAAACGGTCAAAAATTTGATGACCGGCAAGGATGTACAAATCGAGGCTGACACTCCGTGGTGTTGCAACCCTGCATCAGAAACTTATTGGTCAATGTAAGGGTCTATGTGTCTTATAGAATAGGATCAATAGGCATTGCCATTGGATTACTAATTACCGGGTGCGGGGGTGGTGGATTGTCTACTCCGCAGCCTATTATTGAATCTGCACCACAACCTATTATTATAACATCTTACATTAACGATATAGTCACATCCAATTCAACATTGGTTGACTATAGCGTTTATGGAAGCACAAATGTTTATTATTTTAGATCCGGTGTATTAGCTGATTTAAATAATGACGGTAAAAATGAATTTGTTTTATCAGTAAGTGCTTATCCACAAAAGCCTATTCCGTTATTAGTATTAGGGGATTCAAATGGATCATTGAATTTAACTAAACAATATTTTACCAATGATCCACCTACTGTAATGCATTCACCTTGGATGCATTATGTAGATATTAATGGCGATGGTAAAAAAGATATTATTGCCGCTGAAGCTGGATTAGATGAGGCACCGTGGACTGGTGCTAGAATTGGTGTAGCATTAAATAATGGAAATACATTTACTGATATCAGTAACACATTACCGGATAATAAGTCAAGGTCATATTCAATTGCTATAGGAAATTTTGACGGTACTGGTCAAACTAAGGTTCTTTTACCTGCTCAGGAAAGTAATGTAGTACCGGGCACTTCTATGTTATTATCTTTTACTAATGGAGTTCAAACATCACCTAATCCCATAAGCACATGGGTAGATAATGGATTAGAAAAACAAACATCCATGATTACTAAAGATTTTAATAATGACGGTTATGATGATTTGTTAATTAGCGGTGATTGGACCGGTAGAAATAATGTTATTGTATATGGATCAAAAAATGGTTTAGATATTACTACGCTTAACACATTACCTATAGGGCCATTTGGTCAAGGTGGATTTGATTTACCTCACCTAAGAGGAACTCATGTAATTCATAGTAGTGAGGTAAATTCAATATCAGTTGATTTGAATAATGATGGCAAGCCTGATATATTTTCTGTTCACACTCATGTAATATCAAAACCTCCAAATAATATTACATTTGAGGATTCGTCCTTTTCAGTATTAGTTAATAACGATGGATATAAATTTTCATTAACTAATCAATCATTATCCAATAACTTTGGATATAGATATTATTTTAATTTAATACCATATGATATTAATTCAGATGGTAAAATGGATATTATCGGGCATTATTTTTCTACTAAAGAAGAAAACTGGGGTACAACTTTTTTTATTAATGACGGTACAGCTACATTTAATTTAATTGAAGGTAAGGATATGTTCCCTCAATTATTGGTAAATAATCAAATTGGTGCGATAATACCAGTATCTATTACCGATAATAAATTTATCGGTATGCAATTTGTAAGGCAAGGTACTAACGGTGTATACTTAGCACAAAAATTTACCACATCACAGCTTAAAAAGTTGTCAACAACAACAAAAAAATAGTCAAAAATTTGACAATAAATCAGTTTGGGTATATAATAGAATCTTAAACAGTTAAATAAAGGACTAAAAAAATGCGTACACAACAAGTAGTTACTGGTATGAACAACAGCCAAAAGATTCGTTTTATCATTGACGGATTTGGTATGTATTGTAAGGTTTCTGATATTGAGAACTTTTCTACTAGTTCACACCGTGTTGCAGTTATTTCGGCCTTGCAACATTTGCAATGCTCCCGTGATTTGGCTAAGAGTTGTGGCAAAAAAGACATACCAGTGGGCTATGGAACTCGCAGTAAATTCCAAGGTGTGGATCACGATGTGCAGGTTAATATTGTCTAAAATTTGACAATAAATGGACAGTGTGCTATAATAGAATCTTAGACAGTTAGATAAAGGACAACAAATGACTACATTGACAGACCAAGATTTTGATACAAAGTTTGCCTATTTTGACACTACCCGTAGTGAGTTGGGTTTGTCAGCCGTTTGGTCAATCTACGAGGTTGACAATTTGAATGAGGTTCATCCTTTTGTGGGCGCTACAAAGGTGATTTATCGTGCTTATGGCGCCGGCGATCACGAGGTTGCAATCAACGGTACTACTTGGAAATCATTGTACATTGCGGCTGACACTCTCATCCGTGAAAGCGGTGACAATCATCATATCTTTATCGAGGCTTTTAAACAAAGTTCAATCAGTCCCGAAATCTTGTTCGTATCAACTGGCTCCTAAGGTTGACAATAAATCATTTCGGGTATATAATAGAGTCTTAATCAGTTAAATAAAGGAAACAAAATGGCTACACGTTCTACAATCGCTCTGGAATTTGCAGATGGTACTATTGGTCAAGTGTATTGTCACTGGGACGGTTACTTGTCTAACAACGGTAAGATGTTGCAGGAATATTATGACAATCCCTTTATCTTGCGTGACTTAATTGACCTCGGTGATATCTCTAGTTTGCGCCCAACAATTGGTACAAAACATCCCTTTAGTCAATTTGATAATGGAATGTCAACTGAGGAATTTAGCGCATTGTATCAGGATATGACTACTTTCTATGGTCGTGACCGCGGTGAGAATAATACTAAGGCACGTTACTTCAACGATTATCTACACTTTTTGGTTGATGGTCAAGAAGAAGAATACGATTACATTTTGCGAAATGTGAATGGTGTGGCTACTTGGTTCGTATCCGATCATGGTGGAGACTACATGTCGTTGACAGAGGCTTTTGCTAAAGAAGCACAAGCAGAATTAGAGGTAGCTTAAATGAAACTGTATGATGAAAAATCCTTTTGGGAAGTACTTGAAGCAAAAGTAATGATGGGGGTAGAATTGTCAGCCGGTGAAATAGATTTGGCAATCGCATACATCATAGATGAAAGGGCCGATAAACAGGGCTATGCAGAGGCACTTGAAGTTATCAACCGTATCAAAAGTTTATAGGATTAAAAATGGAAGCAGTAGTAGAAACAACAGTTTGGAATGATAGCAACCTTGCTAATCATACATATTTATTTGACGGAACCAAAATGGTTGCGTACATCAAAGTTGGTTCTACTACCCCTCATTACTTCAAAAACCCGATCACAATAGACAAGCGTGGTCGTAAGTTTGTATCAGTAAAGCCCAATCCTTTCAAGGCGGTAAAAGAAAAATCTACAATCATCAAAGTGTCCGGTAGTAAAGGTAATACATATTCTATCGACACAGAGGCTAACACATGTACTTGTCCCGGCTATATGTATCGAGGTACATGTAAACATATAACAGAATTAATTAAATGAAAATAGCATTATGCAGTGACCTGCATTTAGAATTTGAAGATATTAACCTCAAAAATACAGAAGGTGCTGAGGTCCTTATATTATCGGGTGATATTATGTTGGCGGCAGATTTACATAGTCATCCTCCTACTGTAACAAGCCCGTATGCTCCATATGCTGAATTGAGTAAACGACAAAAAACCGCACAAAAGTTCCGTGCTTTTTTAAATAGAGTAAGCAACGAGTTTCCTCATGTTGTTTATGTTGCCGGTAATCATGAATTTTATCACGGCAAATGGAATCAAAGTTTGGACCACTTACGTACTGAATGTTCCAGATATCCAAATGTTTACTTTTTAGAACGTGATATCAAGGTAATCAATGAAGTGTCCTTTATTGGTGCTACATTGTGGACTGACTGTAACAGGAATGATAGATTAACTGTATTGACATTGAATGGCATGATGAATGATTATCGGGTTATCCGTAATGATGAACATGAGTATAGTAGATTGCATCCAGATAGTACAATACAACGTCATCATCAAACAATGAGTTATCTCAAAGCAGTATTACCTGACATGAAGGATAAAAAGGTTGTGTTTGTAGGACACCATGGTCCTTCTGCAAAGAGTACACATCCTAAATATCAATATGAGACACATATGAATGGTGGTTATCGTAGTGATTTAGATGAATTCATTATGGATCATCCACAGATAGTTTTATGGACTCATGGTCATATGCATGACCCATTTGATTATACTATTGGCACAACCAGAGTGGTATGTAATCCACGTGGTTATTCAGGCCATGATCCTCAAGCCGATGTGTTTGAGTTAAAGTTTTTGGACATCTAAATGAAACAAGGTGTCCAGAATATCTTGTACGATAGTAGAATATATCGTATAATCTATACACGTTGTGAGAAC
>Ga0114967_10005302_pt1 | contig 10232 bp, 8 predicted proteins | sample M_130628_MF_Meta_FD_92639 | JGI IMG/M metagenome (GOLD analysis project Ga0114967, IMG submission 92639) | Freshwater microbial communities from Lake Montjoie, Canada to study carbon cycling - M_130628_MF_MetaG | ecosystem: Environmental > Aquatic > Freshwater > Lake | place: Lake Montjoie... | reverse complement strand
TAAGGAGGTAATTCCACGATACCAGTGATCGGCGAACATGTTCAATACCGACAGCATACGTGATGCCAGATGGAGAGACAACCTCCAGGTCATGCCCAATCTCCCATGCCGAGGGGGCGGGGCCAAACGAATCCCAATTTATCTCGAAGCGGTCATACGGTTCAGGCCGTGTCACTTGGACCAACGCATTGACCGGAAAAAGCACAATCGCCAGCACGATGCAGTGCAGTCCATACCGCTTGCAAACTCGTCGTAATCTGATCACCAATCAAGTGTAGATCATTACTCGAATGTGTCCAATGGTTGCGGTATTTTGCTCACGTCAAGGCTGTTCAACCACCCTTGCAGTTCCTTGGAATGTCGGGAATAAGAGCCGGCACATCGCGACCCACGCGCGACCTAGCACCCAACCGGGTCACGGACCGCAAATCACGTCCCGAAGGAACGACGCTGACACACATAACATAACGAGTCATGTGCGATCTGCCGGAACGTTGATAGCTGCTCGGCGCCAGTATGCTGACAGGCCACAGGAGACATGCATGACTGATGAGATTGCAAAGTGGGGCCGACGGATACACGGGCCAACGCTGCCGGGGTCCGGCATTCGGTGCGCACGTGAGTCTGCACTGACAGACGCCGAGATGAACGAAGTGGTAACAACGATAGCCACTGCTCGTGCCGGCAGGCACACCGCGTTCCTTCCGGAGCACCTCCGTACCCGTCACTGGGAATCGACCATGACAGCGATGCTATCCATCAACGCGAGGCTCGGCTGGCCGTCCGCCGGGTGGAAGATTGGCGCGGCGAGTCTCGAAGTCCAGCGTGCCGAAGGAATGCCGGGTGCCAGTCCCGGCCAACTTGCACGCGATGGCGTCCACCCAAGCCCGGCGCGTGTTCCGGCCCACCTGTTCATCAATTACCGGTGCGCAGAGTCCGAGTTCGCGTTCCAGATGGCGCACGCGTTGCCAGCACGTACCTCGCCATTCAGTGAGGATGAAGTGGCGGACGCGGTTGCGTCACTCCATCCCGCGCTGGAGATCGGCGACACCGTCTTCCAGGACTGGTACGGCGCAAGCGGCTACTTCGGGGCGGCCCTTGACAACAATGGAGCTGCCGCCTTTGTCCCCGGCGATCCAGTCACCGACTGGAGACACCTCGACCTCGCGTCAGCGCGGGTCGACCTATCCCTGAATGGCACCTGGCAGAAATCGGGTGTTGGTGCGGCGGCGATGGGCCACCCGCTGACCGCTCTGACGTGGGTCGCCAACTGGTTGCGGGAACGTGGCATGGGACTGCAGGCTGGCGAATTCGTCAGCACCGGTTCGTGCACCGGCCACTTCTTCGTTGCGCCAGGCGACCGCCTCATTGCCGACTTCGGACCGCTCGGGACAGTCGACGCGACGTTTGAGTAAGCTGGGCATCATGGCACTCACAAGCACGGCGTTTTACAGTGTCATGTGGCGGGTAGTGGATCGTTCGCCATGAAAACAATTCACCGAATTGCCTCGCAGGGTTTTGCCACCGCCGGCAAAGCGTATGAATCCGGTCGGCCGGAGTATCCACCTGAAGCGATCAACTGCCTCGTCAATCGACTCCGTCTAGGACCTGGGACACACGTCCTGGACGTCGGCGCGGGCACGGGCAAACTGGCCCGTTTGCTCCTGCCCACTGGCGCACACGTGACCGGCATCGAACCGGTTCCCGACATGCGCGCTGCCTTCATGCGAGCGCTTCCCGGCACTCCAATTCTCGATGGCACCGCTGAGGCACTCCCCGTGCCGGACGCGTCAGTCGACGCCGTTGTCGTCGGAACCGCATTCCACTGGTTTGATGGCGTCGAAGCGTTGCGCGAGGCAAGACGGGTCCTCCGGCCGGGAGGGGCCCTTGGACTTGCGTGGAACGTGCGCGACGAGAACGTGCCGTGGGTAGCGGACCTGGTCGCCATGGTTGCGACCTACATGCACGGCGACCCGCCGCGGTACGCATCTTCAGCGTGGCGATCCGCATTCGACACCCCTGAGGGGTCAGCATGGTTCGAGCCACTTGAAGAGTCAACCTTCGCCTTTGCACATGTCATGACACGTAGCGCTGCGATTGCGCGCGTTGCGTCGACCAGTTTCGTTGGAGCACTTGCCAACGAAACTCGTGCGGAGCTGCTTGCTAAGGCAACTGCGTTGCTTGATACACACCCCGATACTCGCGACCGCGAGATGATCGAGTTTCCACACCGAGCCGACGTTTTCTGGTGCGACCGGCGGTAATGCCAGTTTTTCCAAAACGCCCAAGCCACATGATGATCTGCGATACCTTGGGGTCGATACTAATCCGTCCCGATCCGCACGTTCGCACCTTCGCTATCAGGAAGGATCTGGCACCTCGGAGACGGCAGAGCCTGCCATCAATATTTTCGTATCTGGCAGAGGGATCCTGGCTCCCGACCGCAACCGGGGTGGGGAACGGGTTGTCCCCGGCCATGGCGTTCGATATGAATTCGGCACCCTGGGAGCGCCGGCGCCCTCGCAAGCGCTTCCACGATGGACCCCACACCGCCCAAACGCATCACCGAACGGGCGAAATGCCGTAGAGGGCCGCCGGATTGCTGTTGAAGAGTGCCCGGCCTATCTCCACCGAATCGCTCTCCGTCAACAGGCCCTCGATCATCATTCCGGCGAGCGCGTGAGCGACGTTCTGCCGTGCCATGACCAGATGGCCGAGGATTGAGTCGACCCAGTACAAGTCGTCACCGAAGCCGATGATCTTGTTGACTGGCACCATGCGGATCCATTCACGGAGGGCACGCACGCACCCTTCCGGTGAGTAGATGTGCATCCAGGACAGGTTCAGGAACACGTTCTCGCACGTCTTGGCGAGAACCGCTGCCTCGGTCAAATACGGAAACCCACTGTGAGAAATGTCGAACCGCGCATCCCGGTGCGCGCGGATGAGCCCAGCCATCGGGGCAAGTGAAGTTCCCTCGAGACTGCCGTAGCTGCCTGCCCGAGGTCCGACATGGAACTGCACGGGCAAACCGGAAGCCGTCGCTGCCGAGACCGCGCCGTGGACGAGGACATCCTCGAGAACGCGGCCGTCCGGTGTGTCAAGCCCCGGGTACTGCCCGTCGCGCAGTTGACGGAAGATTACCGCGGCCCGAGAGGGGTCAGGTGTACCGAAATCCATCGCGCGGTGATAACTCTGCGACAACTTGATCTCGGGAGCACCAGCGGCTTTCCATGCCGCACACCTCACGTGCATGGTGTCAATCAGGTCATCGACGCTTCGAAAGTCTGTCGAATAGTCCGACTCAAGTGAAGCGAGGTCGTCCCGGCTTCGGATCATCGTGAACCGGTTCAGCCTTGGAACCGGCAGGAACAGGTTGCGGTCGATCTCAGCGACCTCTTCGCCGTACGTGCCAGTCATCTGCACGAGACTGATCGCGATGTTGGCGCGGTCCCGCAGGATTTCGGCGTAGTGCCCCGGGCGACGTCCGGCGCGGATTGCATCGGAAATCGGGCCGACAGTCGTGGCGTCAAGTCGGTCAAACCCATATGCGCCACGCCAACCCTCAAGCAGGCACTGGCTGAACCCGGTAAACCGGATGCGGTCCCACCACGGCAGGAACCTCGCCCATCGCTCTTCAAGGGGCGCCGGCGAAGCGGGACGCTCGGGAACTGTCAGGTTTCCTTGGTCGCCGGTGACAAACAAGAGATCCTCGTGCGGCATCCCGGCAGACCGCAGATCAGCGGCGGGGTATGGATGTGCGAAATAGGACAGTGCGTCAAGGTCTCGCGCCAGTCGGTCGGTTTCACTGATGACGTGGGTGTGTCCGTTGATGGTCGGGACCCTCCCGAACGTCGCGACGAGTTCACTCACATTTTTTTCATATGTATTTACAATTTGTTCCACCGTGATCGTCCTTGACTTCGGCGCATTGTGCTTGGGAATGAACGCGAGTATATTGGCGCATCCGCTTCGGGGTGGGGTGCCCTGAAGGGTGGCACAGGAAGAAGGAAGGTCCTATGAGACACACACGCCGCGGGTTCCTGGGGGCAGGACTGGTGGGGATTGCCGCTGTCGCATGCGGGGGCAGTGAGACACCGGCAGCAGCGCCGGCTACCGCAGCAACCAAGGCACCGGCAGCCGCTGCACCAACTGCTGCACCCGCAGTCCAGCCAACGGTCGCGCCGACGGTTGCACCGATCAAGGCAGCGTCTGCTGGGCCGATCTGGATCCTCGACCATCCACTGCAACTCCCTGTTCGGAAGGCACTTGAAGGCCGGGTTGCCGAGTTCGAGAAGGCATTCCCTGGCGCAAAGGTCGAGTACGAAGGGGTTGTGGAGCCGAACGACAACCAGGAGAAGTTCGCGATCCTGCTCGCGGCCGGCACGATGCCTGACGCCGCCGCGACCCATACCGGGTTCATGCAGCAATGGCCCCACTTCTCGGACCTCAAGCCTTACCTTGCCAAGGACACCAAGATCAAGGCGGACGACTTCTTCCCCACAATCTTCAAGGCGTTTGACGTCCAGGTCGGAACTGGGACCCGACAAATCGGCATCCCGCGCGAAGTGCACGCAACGGTCCTGTACTACGCCAAGAACGCGGTCTCCGCGGCTGGGTTGAAGGAGCCGGGCAAGGACTGGACGCATACCGAATTCGTGGACTGGGCGATGAAACTTTCCGATTGGAAGGACAACCCGCAGGAGGCGAAGTGGGGCGCCCAGAATGTGACCGCGCTCAGCGGCGCGTCTATGGGCCTCCCGATCTTCTGGGAATTCGGCGCCGAGTTCTTCAGCCCCGATGGCAAGTCGTGCATCATCGACCAGCAGCCCGCGCGTGATGCCTTCCAGTTTCTGGTGGACCTCGTGTCGAAGCACCACATCACCCCGTCACCCGCTGAACTGACGGCCAGTGGCCTGACCGGCAGCCAGCAGGGAATGTTCGGCACGGGACGCTTCCGGAGCTACGCGTCGAATCAGAACACCGCACCCGTGGGTACCAACACCGTGCAGTTTGACTGGGATCTGCAGCTGCTCCCGCAAGTGCCGGGCAAGAAGCGTGCAACCAGGATGGCGGGCAACGCGTACGGCGTCATCACGACCGGCAAGAACAAGAACCCCGACCTTGCGTGGGAGCTTGTGAAGTACTTCGTCGGCGATGACGGATCAACCGTTCAGATGCAAGCCGGTAACTTCATGGCAAACAAGAAGGCGACCGAGAAGTGGCCAGAGACCCGGGCGCCGGCCAAGAACGGCAAGGTCGTCTTCGAGGCGATGGACGGCTACGCCCGCCTGGAACACCGGCCGAAGGGTTGGGACAAGGCCATGGTAGTGATCAACCGCGAGTGGACCAAGGTGCTCAACGGGGAGCAATCGATCGGTGGAATGATCAGCGTGGCGAAGCCAGAGGCCGAGGCCATCCTGAAAACCGAACAGGCGAGCTAGGCAACCGTTCGGTACGGCCCCATCCGGAGGAACAATTCGGTACGTTCTCCGGATGGGGTCTCGGTGGTCGTGATGCCTTGTCTGGCGAACACTCCGGACTACAGGGTTGCGAGATCGGGTGGGTGGTATCCCGGCATGGAGTACGCGCCGATGTACCCCTCCAGGCTCCAGATCGGACTCGTTGTCGACTGCCACGGGGTCCCGCATCGCGCGGAGATCACGGCCCAGTCACCCGGCGTGAGATTGCCGTGGTGGTGATAGAGGAACCGGCGCAATCCCGCACCCTGGGCAGCCTCGAGCATGCGATCAAGGTCATGCGCCGTGAACGGGTCGCCATCATGCGGCTTCCGGCCGGAGTCGACCCACGGAACCACCCTTTCCGCATCACCTCCCATGGCAGCGATCGCCCGCGTGGTCTCTCGAACCACGATCGTGTCGAAGAAGGCTTGCGGAAATCCGCGGTCGAAGTCACGCAACGAATGCACCTCTGGAAGGTCAATCCCAAAGACCGAGGTGACGAACTTGAGGGCACCAACCTCACTGACGCCTGGGTTCCACGTACGCAGGGTCTCGACGAATCTGGCCACCGACCCATACAACCCATCAAAGCCCCGATGCCAGAAATAGTGCTTCGGGAACATCCGGTCAAGAACCTTGCCGAGTGCCTCGTAGTCGTATCCGGCCATCGAGGACCAGGCCGCTGAACGAGGACCACATGCGATTGGTATCTTGCGGTTGGAGTTGGCGTTGGCCATCTCCTTGATTTGGGAGAAGGTTTCGGTGACCGCTGTCGTCCGGAAGGCGATCCATTCGGCCAGTGCCGGGTCACCTCCGAGGAGTCCGAACCCGCCCATGAAGCCCCCCGACCGGTCTCCCCAGATGTCGATTGTCCGATCATCCAAGGCATGCAACCGGGCAAACAAGCGGTCCTTGGCGCCGACCATCCTGGCGTAATCGAATCCCATCCGGGCCGCGCCCTCGGCAACACTTTCGGGCAGGTCATTGAAAATTGAAGACCGCGCATTCTGGTGGAAGGGTGCAATCTCGTAGCCCCACTCGGGGCCATCGAAGAGGGCACCATCGGCCATGGGGTATGCCTCCATGGCATCGACCAGCCGGGCCGCGTTGACCCGTCGGGTCTGCTCGTCGACAAGGATGGGCCCCCGGGACCCGGGACCGACCCCATAGTGGGGACAGAAAAGCCAGACCTGCCAACCGCGTGCCTTGGCGGCCTCGATCATGCGGGTCAGGAGTGCGCGCCGTTCGCGGAGATCGGTGGGTACCGATGCCGTATCCCGCCCATCGGCATCAGGCCGACGCCAGGTGCCCCGGACATCAGTGGCGGGAAGTTTCCACCAGAGCGAATCCTGGGTGTTCGCCGGCGGGGGCTCTACACCAAACCGCCGGTACACATCCGGATTCGGGTCGAACGTGAAACTCTTGTCCTCGAAGGCCAGGGGTCCAATGACCAAGCCGTCGACGCCACCTGATCCCCACGCATCAAAAATACGCTCGTAATCAGCCATGATGGGTTCGAGATGACGCATCACGTCGATCCACGCGCGCATTCCGCCCACTGACGCAACCGCCGTCCCTTCGGCGCCGGTTGCACCGTGCTTCACTTCCTCGCCAGTCACTTCCGTCGGTCCTTCCGTACTCTCGACCGCACGCAGACCAGTTCAACTGGACGCCGCTTGTCGGTTACCGGGACAACATATCCGCGTAGCACTGCCCGCTGCTTCCCCAACTGCGTGACTGAACCGCGCCCAATGACGACACCTCACGGTGGGGCACGCCGTACGTCCCGGGACTTCCCACGCGACTGTCGGGCAAGAAGGGTCGGCACTACTGCCCAGCGTCCATGGATGCGCCTGATCAGGCCGTGGAGACCGGTGGCTTGACCGGGAAATCCATTGCCCTCCACGTGTCGTCGTCCATTCTGTCCGGATTCCAGGGTGGGTCCCAAACCGGGACGACGGTGACATCCTGAACACCGGGAACCTGCCTGAGACGGGCCACCGCCGGATTGGCGAGGTAGCGGTACATTGGACGGCCCCGATGGGGCATCGTAAAGGTCATCTCGACGCGACCGGATGCCATTCCGTCGGGCATCCGCAGGTCATAGACGTAGCCCATCCCTGCGATGTTTGCATCAACGGTATAGAACATGTCGTCACGGACATCACGCAATGCATCCCACATTGACTGTTTCAGCAATGCGCACGTGGTTTCCTCACCCGCCGTTGCCAGGCGACCGGGAGGCGCAGACGCTTGCGTGTCGACATCGTCACCTGAGAGGGTCGAGAAGGGAACGGCTCCGGCTTCTCGGGATGGGTACTGGGAGACGACGACCGGGTTCCTGAATCGTGTGACCCATTCGCCAATCTGAGACGCGCCCTCGTCAGGTGGATACGGGGCGGTCAGGTAGGCGTTGCGCTGCACGAGGCGGTCCCCGGCAACCAGTTCCGGGTCGTCCCGAAGTGCCCACCGGCTCCACAGTTGCCCATGCCCGGGATAGTGCAGCGCGGGCGCATCTGCACGGTGGATGGCAGGAAGTGTTCGGCGCCCATCGGTGCGGGTGATGGCAGGTTCGAGGTGGTGTTCGAGGCGCAGCGAGACAAACGCATCCTGGCTGTCCCGGTGAAAGAAGCCCACACCCCACATCCGGTCGGCATGTTCCGGAGGGACAGCACCCTCATGCGCCACGCCATCCTCGTCGACCCACACCTGATCGGTGAATGCATATCCCGAGAAGACCCATTCATCATCTCGGAGATAGTTCAAACTGAAGTCACGGGTCGCTTCCATGCGCCCATCCTTCACGAAATAGGGCACACCCGCATAGAAGAGATAGCGGACTTCAACAAACATTCGCGACGCAGGAAACATCGGATGGAGGGGACTGTGCGGAAACCCCCACCGTCGCACGATCGTGACGATCGGGCCCCGGATGACCTCCATGTTCGGGCATGCATCCCAGTTGGTCACGCGAAATTTCTGGAAACGATCAGATGCCAGATAGTCATGTGCCCAGTCGATGTGCGGAGGTTCGCCGTGGCCTTCGCCGCCAGCGAACAATTCCAGCCCATGCCCTCGCCGGTAACGTAGCCTCTCAAGTTGACCCATCTGCGCCGAGAGAAACGCAACGTGGTGTGCATTGCCGATCTCGAGGGCGGCCCCTTCGCCACTCACGGTGAGATCGGTCACGTCCCTAGGAAGTTCCGCTGCCGGATTGCCAACAAGGATCACGAACGTGGCCTGTTGGCTCGCGTCCAACGTGACCGACCAGGTGAGGTGCGCACGACGGACGGGATTGGGCCCGCGGGTCCGCGCCTCGCCGTAGACCTGACTGACAACCCGGACCAATGATGTGCCAGAAGCCGAATGCTCAAGTCTGGCGACCCTCAGTTCCCGTGCGAGGGAAGTTGCCATCGCTACGGGGACCACGACCTCGATGTCCACCGGTTCATGATCGCGCAACCGTCCGACCGGCTCCGTCACCGTGACAATGCGAAAGTGGGTCCATCCAGCAATCCACGCTTGCCATAGGTTTGGAAGCCCTGAAACCGGCGACCAGCTGGCGTGTGCGTCCGCATCGCCGTCTGAGGGAACGGCAGATGCAAACGCCGCCTCCGCACGTACTCCGTCCTTGATCGAGTCGGCGAGGGCAAGAGCGACCGCATGGTCGCCCGTGGCGATGGCGCGCGACAGTGCCTCAACCTTGGCCTCGACCGAATCGATCCGGTCGACATAACGTGGCTCGGCCATTGACGTATCCGGTCGGTGCGTGATTTCCCCACATCGCACTATCGTCACATGATGTGCATGCGCTTCGCGAAAAGGGGTGGGCGCAGCATATCCGCGCACCAGCGGTCACTGGGATGTCAACGGACCTGATGCCGAAAAGCTGTCCCCTTCGGACACTTCGAGCGAACGCATCGCCTGCATGCCGGACAAAAAAGAAGCCGGGAGCACCTGCCATAGTGCGCCCGGCCAAGTCGTGCGACGCGGGATGAGGCTCTACTTTCAGCACGCGGTCGCAAAATAGAAGACGGATGACATTCCAGAAAGTAGCGCTTGGCGTGGAGGGATTCCCCGTGCGGTTCCGTAAACTCGGCCTCGAGCTATGGTCATTTGGGTTTGGTAGCGACAAGAGCCGAACGGAAGGAAATGCGAGTGTCTGATACATATGCAACCAGGCCGAATGTGATAGTCATCATTGCCGACGATCACGGTCCCTGGGCACTGGGATGCGCAGGCAACGCTGAGATCATGACCCCCAACCTCGACCGGCTTGCGTCGACCGGTACGAGATACACGCACTTTTTCTGCGCGTCACCCGTCTGTTCCCCCGCGCGTGCGTCGTTGATCACCGGACGCATCCCATCGCATCACGGCATCCACGATTGGCTCCGGGACGGAAACGGCGGAACGCAACCGGCCATCGGATATCTCGACGGCATCACCACCTACACGGACATCCTGGCAGCACATGGCTACGACTGTGCCCTCTCTGGCAAGTGGCACCTCGGAGACAGCCCGACACCGCGCCTCGGGTTCAGCCATTGGTACGCACACCAGTTTGGCGGAGGCCCGTACTACGGCGCACCGATGATCCGCGATGGGGTCCTCTATCAGGAACCCGACTACCTCACGGATGCGATCACCAACGACGCACTTCAATTCCTGGAGAGCCGTGCGGTGATCCCCGGCCGGGCCAATGCAACGCCGTTCTACCTCCAAGTCGGGTACACCGCGCCGCATAGTCCGTGGATTGGCAACCATCCG
>Ga0114967_10005300_pt1 | contig 10233 bp, 8 predicted proteins | sample M_130628_MF_Meta_FD_92639 | JGI IMG/M metagenome (GOLD analysis project Ga0114967, IMG submission 92639) | Freshwater microbial communities from Lake Montjoie, Canada to study carbon cycling - M_130628_MF_MetaG | ecosystem: Environmental > Aquatic > Freshwater > Lake | place: Lake Montjoie... | reverse complement strand
GACCGGGACGGACGTGTGTCGAAGACGCCATCAGGAAAAAGGCCCCGATCCGGGTCCATGCCCCCGCCACAACCGACAGGCCGCCGAGCAACAACAGGCCGATAGCGCCAAACAGCGCCAGCTTGGGGTTGGGCACTCCCTCAGCCTGCATGTATTCAGCCGTCTGCTTGAACTGGGGAATTTTGTTGCCGATGGCGCTGGCGAGAAAAACGGCGGCCAACATGATCCGCGCCAACACTGAAACAAACCCCTGAATCGCTGCTGCCATGTGCTCCATCGCTGCCCCTTTTTTTCTTCTGCGCCCGCTGCGGCAGTGGCTCCGTTCACCTCAGGCTGCGTTCACCCGGAGAGAACATGGGGCCATAACGGCCCCCCTGCTGGGAGTAAATCGTGGCCCCTCGGGCAAGCTGAGGCAAGAGCAGATCGCAGCGTGGATCTCAGCCGGGCCATGCTGGCTGATCGCGGGTGATGCAGTGGAGGGCGCCGCGGCCCCGTACCAGAGCGTCAGCCGCTACCGGCACGATGTTTCGCCCCGGAAAACAGGTTTCCAGCCGGCGGAGGGCCGCGGCATCGCTGCGGTCGTGGAACACCGGCACGGCCACCAACCCATTAGCCAGATAGAAATTGAGGTAGCTGGCGGGCAGTTGGGTGCCCCGGAAGGAAAATCGGGAGGGGATATCGATCGGCACCACTTCCAGACGTTGCCCCTGCCGATCGACCAGCGAGCGGAGCAGCGCCAAATTGGCCTCGAGCGCGGCATGGTTGGGATCGAGCGGGTCGGGTTGGCGGGCCGCTACCACACACCCCGGTGCGACAAACCGGGCCAATTGGTCGATGTGGCCATCGGTGTCGTCACCCGCCAGTTCGCCCCCCACCCACCAGACGCGATCGATCCCCAGATTGTCGCAGAGAGCCCGCTCCATTCTCGCCCGCGACACGCCGGGATTGCGCGTGGGGGAATCGACGCACGCCGCATTGACCAACAGCGTTCCCGCCCCATCCGTTTCCAGCGCCCCACCCTCCAGCACCAGTCCGGGCTCAAAGAGGCGCAATCCCTCCCGCCGGGCCACCGCGCGGCTGACCGCGGCATCGGTGTCCCATGGCGGATACTTGCCCCCCCAGGCATTCCACTCCCAAGCCACCGCTGCCGGTTCGAGCATTCGCCCCGGCCGTGGCAGCAGAAACACCGGCCCGGTATCGCGCAGCCAGGAGTCGCTGGTGGGAATATTGACGAGCGTCACATTGGCGACACCCCCGACGAGTTCCTCGGCCTGCTCAAAGGCCACCCCGCCAGCCACCACGCGAACTGGTTCGTAGCCTGCCAGCAGGCGGATGAACGAGGCAAACACCCCCGGAATCGGCGCGAAGTCGCCCAGCCAAGTGGCCTGACGATGGGGCCAAGCCAGCCAAGTGGCCGCGTGTGGCTCCCATTCCGCCGCGAGGCGATAGCCGAGCGCCGCTGGGGTTTGGCCACAGGTCTCTGGGGAATTGCCGGCCATCGCTGCTACTTTCCCCACCGCTTGAGGAGACCTGCGTAGCTGTCGATGCGCCGATCGCGAAAGAACGGCCAGCGTGTGCGCGACCATTCAATCTGCTCCAGATCGCACTCCACAACCAGCGTCTCGGGCCTCTCGTGGCTGGTGCAGGCCAGGCGCTGGCCACTCGGCGCGTACACGACGCTGGCGCCCCAGAACGAAAGCGAGCCCTCGCGGCCGGTGCGGTTCACCGCCACCACAAACAGGCCATTGGCAATTGCATGGCTGCGGAGCATCGTGTCCCACGCTTCATACTGCTGGCGATGCAGCTGCTCCTCGCCGTCGAGCCAGCCGATGGCGGTGGGATAGAAGAGCACCTGCGCCCCCGCCAGAGCCGTCAGCCGGGCCGCCTCGGGATACCACTGATCCCAGCAGACCAGCGGCCCCACCGCCAGCCGGCTGGTGGGAACGGCCATGAAGCCGGTGTCGCCGGGGGCGAAATAAAACTTCTCGTAGTAGTGTGGGTCATCGGGGATGTGCATCTTGCGGTAGAGCCCCACCTGGGTTCCGTCGCGTTCAAACACCACCGCCGTGTTGTGAAAAAGCCCAGGCGTGCGCCGCTCAAACAGGCTCCCCACCAGCACCACGCCATGCTCGCGGGCGGCCGCCGACAACACCTCGGAAAGCGGCCCGGGCACCCCCTCCGCCTCCTGAAACTTCTGGTGATCCTCGCTCTGGCAGGGATACTCTCCAGCAAAGAGTTCCTGCAGGCAGACCACCTCCGCCCCCTGCCGGGCTGCCGCCGCCACGCCGGCCAACGCCTGCTCGATATTGCCGGCGCGATCGGCCGTGCAGGCCGACTGCACCAGCCCGATCCGCACCACACCGCCGCCGGCGGGCGTCATCGTGCTGCCGCCAGAAGTTTGGCAGCGGGCACCGGAAACTGTTCGGCCAGGGCTGCCACGTCGCCCTTGGTGGCGGCGATCATCCGCTCATCGTCGGGCGCCCGCAGCGCCCGCAGGATCCAAGCGGCCACCTGCTGCATCTCGTCGGTGCCCATGCCGCGGGTGGTGAGCGCCGGCGTGCCGAGCCGGATCCCGGAAGGATCCATCGGCTTGCGCTCGTCGAAGGGGATCATGTTCTTGTTGCAGGTGATGCCACAGCGATCGAGCACCGCCTCGGCCAGCTTCCCGCCGATCCCCAGGGGCGTGACATCGACCAGCATCAGGTGGTTGTCGGTGCCGCCACTGACCAGCCGCACGCCACCGGCTGCAAGCGCCGCCGCCAGAGCCCGGGCATTGTCCACGACCTTCTGCGCATAGAGTTTGAAGTCGGGCCGCAGCGCCTCGCCGAAGGCCACGGCCTTCCCGGCGATCACATGCATCAGCGGCCCCCCCTGCGTGCCGGGAAACACGGAGCGATCGAGTGCCTTGGCGTTCTCCGCACGGCACATCGCGATGCCGCCCCGCGGGCCCCGCAGCGTTTTGTGGGTGGTGCTGGTGACAAAATCGGCGACAGGCACGGGGTTGTTGTGGAGGCCAGCCGCCACCAGCCCGGCATAGTGGGCCATGTCGACCAACAGCTTCGCGCCAACCTCGCGGGCGATTTCGGCAAACGTGGCATGGGGGATCTCGCGGGGATAGGCGCTGGCGCCGGCCACGATCATCTTCGGCTTGTGCTCGCGGGCGAGGGTGGCGACCTGATCGAGGTCGAGCAGATTGTCGCCGCGGCGCACGCCATAGTGGATAAACCGATAGAAGATCCCGGAGCTGTTGAGCTTCATGCCGTGGGTGAGATGGCCGCCATGAGCCAGATCAAACGCCAGCACCGTGTCGCCCGGCTGGAGAGCGGCGAGATAGACCGCGGAATTGGCCTGACTCCCCGAATGCGGCTGCACATTGGCATGCTCGGCGCCAAAGAGTTGCTTGGCCCGGTCGCGGGCGAGATCCTCGACCAGATCGACACACTCGCAGCCGCCGTAATAGCGGTGGCCCGGATAGCCCTCGGCATATTTGTTGGTCAGCACGCTGCCCACCGCCTGCATCACGGCGGGGCTGGTGAAATTCTCGCTGGCGATCATTTCCAGCCCATCCTGCTGGCGGACCTGCTCCGCGGCGATCGCAGCCCACACAGCGGAATCTTCCTGCTCAACAAAATTCATCTCATTCACGTCTGGGTTCCTCATGTGTGGGGGCGTTCCCGGCAGCGGGATCGACAGGGGAATTGTGCTGGGGATAGCGAAAAGCGTCAACGAAGGGCTCTCTCGGCCCTCTGGCGGGATCGCTTCATTCTAGCGTCAGCGGCTCGGGCATGAATGTCACCAGCGGGATCAGCAGTGACAGCAGGCCGAGGGCGGTCCGCATCGGCCCCAGGGGCTGGCCGTCGTCGCGGGTGGGCGGATGGTCGGCCCCCAGGAGCGTCACGATCACCACCATCACCACCCAATTGATGCGGCCCAGCAGCACGATCGCGGCAATGGCCGAGATCAGCACCGTGCGGGCAATCCACTTCGATCGCTCGCCGAAGAGGGCGTAGATGATATGCCCCCCGTCGAGCTGGCTGATGGGGATCATGTTGAGGCCGGTCACCAGCATGCCCACCCAGCCGGCCATGAGCAGGGCATTGGGCTCGATGGCCGCTCCGGACGCCAATTCAGGACGGAGGAGCATGAGCATCCAGCCTGCAACCGGGGGCAGGGCAAACAGCGACGTCTCGGCCTGGTCGCCTCCATACAATCCCAAGGCCATGACCGGCAGGGCCACGACCAATCCCGCCAGGGGACCGGCCAGCGAGATATCGAAGAGCTGTCGGCGGCTGGCCCGCAGGCCATCCATCCCGATCACGGCGCCGAGCGTTCCGGTGAGCAACACAGGGACGGGAAGAAAATAGGGGAGCGTGGCGCGAATGCCATGGCGTCTGGCGGCGATGAAGTGCCCCGCCTCGTGGGCCGTGAGCACCGCCAGCACAGCCACCATGTAGGTGACGCCGCGGCCCCAATACTGCCCGAATTGGGCAGCCACATCGGCGTCAAGACCCCACACCACCGGCTGCCACCCCACCACACCCGCGGCACAGGTCGTGATCGCGGTGCAGATATAGAGGAGCGCCGGGATGCGCAGCGGCACCCACCAACGCGGCCGCAGGAGCCCTGAGGAGTCTGGTTCGAGTGCAACGGGAAGCGTGGCCATGTCGGTTCAGAATAACTGTTTTCTCTCCTCTCTGAAAAAGGGTAAACTGACAGGCTCGATCCGCCCGTCTTTGGAGTCTTCGCCCATGTCTGCTTCTGCCCTGCCCCGCTGGCTGATTGTGTGCCTGGCTCTGCTCGCTGCCGGCGGCTGGTCGCTCCCGGCCACCGCCCAATCGCTCACCCAATCCCAGCCTGCCGCTGGCCAGACTCTGGCCGGCCAGAGCGTGATGGCGGTGGCGGCGTGCGACAGCTATGCCGACCTGCGGAAGCAACTCGCCTGGCTCGGCCCCCACATCGACAACCCGGCGCTGGCGGGCATGATGGAATCGATCCTGATGCTCTCCACGCAGGGGAAGGGCTTGGCGGGGCTCGACGTCAAGCGGCCGCTGGGGGTTGTGGTCACGACCGAGAACGACGCCATCGCGGTGCTTGGATTCGTGCCGGTGAAGGATCTCGACAAACTGCTCGATTCGCTGCAGGGAGTGACCGGCCCGGTGCAGCGGACCGACGGCATCCGCAGCGTGACGCTGCCGAGCGGACTTTCCTTCGACATCGCCGAAACCAACGGCTGGGCGATCATTGCCCAACAGGGCACGCTGCCGGAGTCGGTTGACGATCTCGATCCAGCCCCGATTTTCGAACCCTTGGTGGCCAATTACTCGCTCGCGTTGGAAGCCCATCCCCACCTCATGCCTGAGCCGTTGCGGGCGCTGATGGGGCTGGCCATCGAACAGATGGCGGCAGCCTCGGCCCAACAGGGACGCCCGGTCGATGCGGCCACGCTCAAGGCGGCTGTCGCGGGGCTGGCCGGCGTGGAAACGCTCAGTCTGGGGGCCACGCTGTCCCCTGAGGAGAACGAGGTTTTCCTGGAAAACCGGTTCGTGGCTTTGGTCGGCCCCAAGTCCGCCGGATCGACGGCGAAGCCGACCGTGGCGACCTCCCCCACAGCCGATGGCAAACCAGCCACGCTGCGTGGCCAGGCGGTGGTGCCGCTGACAGAATCACAGCGCTCGATGCTGCAGGCTGCGTTTGCCGGGGCTCTTCCCGCCGGCGGCGATCGCACCACGCGCATGCTGGCCGGCCTGTTTCAGGAACTGCTCGCCGCGGTGACCTCCTCCGGCGCCGTCGATGCTGCGATCACCATCGATACAAGCGCCGCCACCGGCGACTCCCCCGAGCCTGTCATCACTGCCGGCGTGGCGGTGGCCGATGGGGCGGCGCTGCAGCAGAAACTGAAGCAAAAGTTCGGCCCGGGCACCCCGCTGCCCCGTGGCGTGACGGTGCGGTTTGACAGCGGCAAAGTGGGAGCCGCCACGCTCCATTCGATTGGCGTCGATCTGACCGGCACTCCGGCGGTTGACACCCTCGGCGACACGCTCGACATCACGCTGGCAGTGACTCCCAAATACGCATTTATTCTCACCGGCGGTGATCCGGAAAAGCGCCTGCCTGGCCTGTTGGAAAACGTGGGCCGGCCGAATGTTGAGTCGGAGAAAAATGGCGTGCCGGGCGTGGCCTTGCAGATGGCCGCCGATCGCATGCTGGAGTATGCCGCTGGGCGGGGGGCCGGCCCTCAGGCCAGCGCCGCCGCCCTGCGGGCTGGCCAAGCGGCCCAAGAGGATGCTGACGCGGCGCTTGTGAAGATGACGATCAAGCCGATAGAACGGGGACTTGCCACCAGGATTTCCGCCGGCGCCGGCGTCTTGGAGGCCGGCGCAGCGATGGCGGTTCCCCCCGGCGGCCCAGGCGAGGTGGGGATCGATCCGGCCGGGCGACCGGTCCGCGACCAGCCGCAGCGCTTTCCCGCCCCCCGCTGACCTCCGGACACAATTCATGATAAGCCCATCCAACGGTGCCCGTGTGCCGACAGTCCCCGCTGCCGAATCGGTTCAGCCAGCCCCCCCGCTGCGCCCGAGCATTGCCGAAGTGAGCGTGGCCGAACTGGCCCGGACCTATGGCACGCCGCTCTATGTCTACGATGCCGAGATGATCCGCCGGCGCAGCCGCGACCTCACGCGGGCCTCCGGACCAGGCGGCGGCTGGGATACGGTGCGGTTCGCGCAGAAGGCCTGCTCGAATCTGGCCGTGCTGAGCCTGCTGCGGCGGGAAGGGGTGGTGGTCGATGCGGTGAGCACTGGAGAAATCCACCGGGCTCTGGCTGCCGGGTTTGCCCCGCATGCCGACCGCACCACGTCCCGGGATGGGCTGCCTCCGGTGCATCCGATCGTCTACACAGCCGACATCTTCGATCGCGACAGCCTCGACACCGTGGCCCGGCTGGGCATCCATGTCAACTGCGGCTCCAGTGACATGCTCGAACAACTCGCCGAACGCGTGCCGGGCGCGGAGGTGACGCTGCGGGTGAATCCCGGCTTCGGCCACGGCCACAGCCAGAAAACCAACACCGGCGGCGAGGGCTCCAAGCACGGCATCTGGCACGAGGAGATCCCCGAGGTGCTCAAGCGGGCGGAGTGGGCGGGGCTCTCCATCACCGGCCTGCACATGCATATCGGCAGCGGCACCGATCTGGAGCATCTGGCCGAGGTGGCGGGTGCTCTGGAAAAGGTGGCGCTCGAGGTCGGCCGCTCGCTGACAACGATCAGCGCCGGTGGCGGGTTGCCCGTGCCCTACAAGCCGGGGGAGGTGCATGCCGATCTGAGCGGGTATCTCAACCTGTGGAATGCCACCCGCCGCCGTCTGGAGGGGGCCTTTGGCCATCCGCTCCGGCTGGAGATCGAGCCAGGACGGTATCTCACTGCCGAGGCCGGCTTTCTGATCACCGAGGTGCGGGCGGTGAAGCGGCAGGGCTCGCGAAAATATCTTTTGGTGGATGCTGGCTTCAACACACTCGCCCGGCCGGTGATGTATGGATCGTGGCATCCGCTGAGCCTCTGTTCGGCCGATGGTTCGGCCGATAGCACCGAACGGGCGGCGCTGGCGGAGGAGGTGGCCGTGGGGGGCCCGCTGTGTGAGTCGGGCGATATCTTCACGCAAACCGACGGCGGCTTCGTGGCGACCCGGGCCCTGCCCCGAGCCCAGGTGGGGGATCTGCTGGTGATCGAGATCGCCGGCGCCTATGGCTTTGTGATGGCCAGCAACTACAACTCCAAGCCGCTGCCGGCCGAATTGCTCATCGACGGCGGCGCAGCCCGCCTCGTGCGGGCTAGGCAGACGCCGGAGGATCTGGTGCGCGGGGAAACGGTGTAGCTGCCGGCCGATTGGCCGGGGCCCAAGCCGCCACTTGTTGCGGAATCTGGGGTATCTGGGTTCTGTGAAAACCTCCCTTGCCGTAAGGTTTCCAGATCGGCACACTCTGCTCGCCGCTCGCCCGCGCCCCGCCCACGTGCAGGCGGCGGCAGGCATCGTCGCAGAGCCCCTTGCCATGCTCATCTCCCATTCCCACCGCTTCGCCTACATCCACATTCCCAAGGTGGCGGGGGTGAGCATCAGCCGCACGCTCGGCTGCCGCTACGGCACGCCGATCGATCATTACTGGGGCAACTGGCTCCTCAAGGCGATCGGCATCAATGTCAACCATTACGCTCCCTATCAGCTCAAAAAGTTCCGGCTTCACACCCCCGCCTGGATTCTGAAGCGGGAACTGCCGCCGGCCGTCTTTGCCGATCTGTTCAAATTCAGCTTCGTGCGCAACCCCTGGGATCTGCTCGTCTCGCACTACCATTTTGTTGTGCGCACCCAGAGCCACCATCGCAACCGCCGCGCCGGCCAACTCGGCTCGTTTGCGCAGTACGCCCACTACGAGATCGGCCGCGGCAAGATCTCCCAAAGCGCCATGCTGACCGATGCCGACGGCCGGTTGCTCGTTGACTTCGTCGGCCGCTTTGAAACGATCGACGCCGACTTTGCCCGGGTCTGCCGCAGGATCGGCACGACGGTGCGGTTGCCGCGGCTCAACAGCACCATCCATGCCGATTATCGCAGCTACTACAGCGATCGCCTCGCCGACGAGGTGGGACGTTACTTTGCCGCCGACGTAGCCCGCTTCGGCTATTGCTTTGATGGGATTGCCCCAGCTTTATCCCCCCCCATCAGCTCGGGCCAAGAGCCCAGCCAAGAGCCCAGCCAAGAGCCCAGCCAAGAGCCCAGCCAGGGCCAGAACAGTGGCCCAGCGGCCCGGCGGCAGGCTCGATTTGGCCGGAGCGGTTCTGGCGACTACGATGAGGGCTCTGCGGCCGCTTGAGATTTCCCCACCGCCAGCCTATTGACACACCATGGCCAAGCAAGGACCTCGCAAAAAGCTTCCCAAAGAACTGGCCGTGATTACGGCCGACAACTGCACCGGCTGCGAGGCCTGTTTGGAGGTCTGCCCGGTCGATTGCATCAACAAGGTGCAGCAGTACGACCAGTTTCACAACCTGCAGAGCTGGTGTGAGATCGACGTCGAGCGTTGCGTGGGATGCGAGGTTTGCGTTCACATTCCAGGCAAAAAGACCAATCCCTACGATCTGAAGGTCTGCCCCTGGGATGCCATTGAAATGGTGCCCACCGAGCAGGTGGCGGAGGTGGTGGCCCAGATCGGCGGCCCGCCAGACTACGTGGAACGCAACTGGGACCGGCTGGTAGGCACCGCCCAACATCTCGCCGAACTGAAGGTTCAGGCGGGGTAAGCGAGCGCCGGGGGGCGACTTGACCGCAGCCGCCGGAGACAAGATACTGAACGCCCGTCCACATCTCGTACGACTGGCGTTCATCACTCCCCTCCCCAGCTCCGGGCTGCCCCCATGATCGATCCTGACAGCGAACAATTCCTGTCGCATGTGAGGCTGGCCTGCATGCCGGGCCTCGGCTCGCGTCTGCGAAAAATGCTGCTGCAAAAATTTGGCGGCGCAGAAGGGGTATTCGCCGCCAGCCCCGCAGAGCTTCGGCAGGTGGGGCGCATGGGGAAACAGCTCACCGATCTGATGGCGGAGCAGGCCGGCATCTCTGCGGCCCAGGCCGTGGTGAAGCAGTGCCAGCGGGAATCGATCGGCATCCTGCTGGAAGGGGATGAGGGGTATCCAGGCCTGCTCGCCCGGATTCCCGATCCGCCCCATCTGCTCTTTGTGCGCGGATCGCTCCTCCCCTGCGATGCGTTGGCGGTGGCAGTGGTGGGGGCCCGGCACGCCACTGCCTATGGCTTGAAAGTGGCGGAACAGCTGGGGGAAGGCCTCTCCCGGGCCGGCTACACAGTGGTGAGCGGGCTGGCACGCGGCATCGACGCCGCCGCCCATAAAGGTGCCCTCGCTGCCGGCGGCCGCACGATCGCCGTGCTTGGCAGTGGCGTGCTCAACATCTATCCCCCGGAACACGACCGCCTCGCCGCCCAGATCGCTGAGCACGGCGCGGTGATCAGCGAAGCTCCCCCGCTCTTGCCTCCCTTCCCCGGCGCGTTTCCACAGCGCAATCGGATCGTGGCTGGGCTCTCGCTGGGCACGGTCGTCGTCCAGGCCTCAGACCGCTCGGGGGCCCTGATCACTGCCCGGCTGGCGCTGGAGCAGGGGCGGGATGTCTTTGCCGTTCCCGGCCCGATCGACTGCCGGCTGTCGCAGGGCTGCCATGATTTGGTTCGCG
>Ga0114967_10005299_pt1 | contig 10234 bp, 13 predicted proteins | sample M_130628_MF_Meta_FD_92639 | JGI IMG/M metagenome (GOLD analysis project Ga0114967, IMG submission 92639) | Freshwater microbial communities from Lake Montjoie, Canada to study carbon cycling - M_130628_MF_MetaG | ecosystem: Environmental > Aquatic > Freshwater > Lake | place: Lake Montjoie... | reverse complement strand
ACTGACGGTTACGACCACCCAACTCAAAAACATATGAGAGAACAATATGACAAATCAACGCAAGAATTCATAGAGCGCGTCAACGCACACATGAAGGAGAAACAAAATGACCAAACCAGCTGACAGGTTCGACCTCGAGCAGGCCATACTCAACTGCTGGGGCGTCTCAGACGACCTGCGCATGGCGGCGGAGGTGGAGGGCAACGTAAGCCTCCTCCTCCTCGCCATAGCGGAGCTCTACGACGCCCGCTTCGAGGTGCTGTTTAAGATTTTAACCACCATGATCGAGGAAAGGAAGTTTAAGAATGAAAAAAGCTAAACTTGATTACATTATGGACGCCAAGGGGTGCCTGAACAAGATCGTCGCCCACGACGAGGCCACGGGGAAACATTTGGTGGACGTGCTCTGGGACCCAACGGATGACCACACGGAGGAGAACCTCGAGGGCTTTATTGAGTGGGCGGGTAGAATGTTGACTCGGTTAGGCTACGAGGCCGAGGTGCAGGCCCCCGTGTAGGTGATGTACCGGGAGGCATCAAACCGGGTAGCCGATGTACTTAGGTACATCGGCTGTTCACGTTTGGAGGCTGTTCGCGTTACATGAACAAACTCTACTCTTGAACAAATTTATTGTGTTTTCGGCAATTCTCGGAGGCTGTAATTATCTGGAGGTTTGCGGCGATGTGCAGTCCCGACACGGTACGGCCCTGTAAAGGCAAGATGTGGTCAACGGCGTGGGGTACGCCTGTCACCCTCGTTCGCTCGGCGCACAGCACGTAGATCGCCTCAATCTCTGCGCGCTGCTCCTTGGTTAGCCATGGGGGTGTCCGCTGCAGCTTGGCGGCGTGGCGGCGCGCGGTTTTTGCGTTGATTTTGCCGGGATTGGCCTTTGCGTATTTGGCGTCGCGGGCGGCAACCTTCTCGACGTTCGCCACACGATACTTGACTTGGTGGGCGGAGGTCTTCTTAAAACTTTTAGGGCTAAGCCACCGCTCACTTAAAAGGCCTGTCCGTTTAACTACGATTGATGTGTAGCCCCAGAATCGATACCCATCGGCCCGAACGTCGCCGTGCCTGAACGGCACCCCCGTGGCCGGGTTAATGCGTTTGATCGATACAGACGGCTTCAAGCCCTCAATGTTGACGGGCAAGGATTCAGGTAAAATGGGGGTGAGGTTCAAGATAGAGCTCCAGTACGCTAAGGTGAGGTGGAAGGCTGCCTAGTTGTGGTACTGGCCACAACAAGATTTGCAAATCGGTTCGGCAGCTTCCTGTAACTACTTATACAAAAAATCACGCACCACCGCCTCGGCTTTCCACTTTGTTACAAATTGTTACATTTGTGTACATAAACTGTCAGGTTTTCGACAGGTTTGAGTAACCTAAGTAACAGAAGTAACCCTTCTTTTCTTTTTATTGTTTTTAAAAAAAATAAAAAAAGAAATAGGACGGAGTAACTCATTTAGACCCTGTCTTCTGTTACTTAGGTTACTCAAAATGGACACAACCCCTAAAAAGCTCTATAATGCGCTACAAGCCACGCAGGCACCATCTGGCTACCCCTACACCAGCCAGCCCCCACAACCCCCGCCACGCCCCGCCTGACAAGCCCGGCACCCCATTGACAGCCCCCCTGAAGTTTGTATAAGTGTGTTATTAACCGGAGAGCACCATGAAAGTCTACATAGGCCCCTACACAAGCTGGGTCGGCCCCTACCAGATCGCCGACCTCCTGCGCTACGTTGGCGTTGGGGAGGACGCCCGGCACCGCATCGGGGAGCGCCTCGCCGAGACCCGCCTCGCCAAACTCTGCGAGTGGGTCGAGTCTAAGCGCCACCGCACCATCAAGGTGCGGATCGACCCCTACGACACGTGGTCGATGGACTCCACCCTGTCGCTCATTATCCTGCCCATGCTGGTACAGCTGGCGGCGGACAAGCACGGCGCCCCCTTCACGGACGACGCCGATGTCCCCGAGCACCTGCGCTCCACCAGCGCCCCGCCCAAGGAGAATGACTGGGACACCGACGGGAACCATTTCGTTCGGTGGGACTGGATCATGGGGGAAATGATATGGGCCTTCCAGCGCACCAGCGACAGGGTGACGGACGGGATCGAGTTTGACGAGACGCTAAGGGCCCGGGAGGCCAAAGGCTTCCTACTCTTCGGAAAATACTACCGCGCACTTTGGGACTGACATGCAAAACACCACACAGACAAACAACAAACCCACCGCACTGCCGGTGCAGTTCAATAATATCCCGCTCCCCCTCAGGCAGGTCCCCCGCTGGGTGCTCTGGAGCCACGTGCTGGTCGGGGAGGGCGACAAGGCGCGCTGGTCGAAGCTCCCCCTGCAGGCCTCGGGCCGCTCCGCCTCCTCGACCAACCCGGCCACGTGGACGGGCTACATCGAGGCCGAGGCGGCCTACGCCTCCGGGAAATTCGACGGGGTGGGGTTCGTGTTCGACGGGACCGACCAGCTGGTCGGGATCGACCTCGACGACTGCTACGACACCGCCAGCAACCGTTTCACAAATGCTGCACTGCAGCAAATAGCAGCCTCCGTGGAGGGGTACATGGAGGTAAGCCCCTCAGGGACCGGGGTGAAGCTCTTCACCTTGGCCGACCTGCCCGGGGCCCACGTCGACCACACCTTGGGGCTGGAGGTCTACCCCAAGGGGCGCTACTTCACGGTGACGGGACACAAGCTCTCGGGCGAGATACCGACCACCCCGCAGGACCTCACGAGCCACATACCAGCCCGCGCGGTGAAGCTCTCCGGGGACGACTTCGCGGACTACTCGCCCCCGGTGGAGGGGTACGACATGCCCCGGGTCCGTGACGAGGTGCTCTCCCAGATCGACCCGGACTGTGGCTACACGGACTGGCTCACCGTCGGGATGGCCCTGCACCACCAGTTCGGTGGCTCGGTGGAGGCGCAGGAGCTCTGGGACGAGTGGTCCTACCAAGACGGGGCCTGCGGGGCCTACACCCCGGGCGCCTGCGAGCGGAAGTGGTCCAGCTTCACCCGCAAGGGCGGCGCCACCCTGCGCAGCCTGACCTTCAAGGTCTCCGCGGCCAAGCGCACCGTGGCGCTCGCCCGGGGCGAGGTCGTCCTCGACGGGGGTCAGCCCCTCGTGCACGCCCGGGAGTTCCTGAGCTCCATGTACGCCTCCGAGGAGGGCACCAAGCTGGTGCACTACGCGGACGACTTCTTTATCCACGTCGGGACGCACTACGAGGAGATCGAGGAGGCCACCATACGTTCGCACCTGTACCGCTTCTTGGAGAAGTGCAAGACGCAGGACAAGAAAGGCAACGTCGTCCCCTTCAGGGCGCAGCCGGCCACCGTGACGGCCGCCCTCGACGCCATCAAGGCACTGACGCACTTGGCCAACCAGCCCAACACCCGCCCGCCCGTCTGGCTGGAGGGCTACGCCGCCACCCGCCCCCCGGCGGCAAAGCTGATAAGCCTCCAGAACGGGCTGTTCCACTTGGAGGACGGCCTGCTGATGCCGCACAGCTTGGGGTTCTTCACGCAGAACAGCCTCCCCTTCGGCTGGGAGCCGGGCGCCACGTGCCCCGAGTGGGACAAGTTCCTGCACGACATCTGGGGGGACGACGCCGAGTCGATACGGCTCCTGCAGGAGTTCTTCGGGTACATCCTCTCGGGTGACACCCGGCAGCAGAAGCTCCTGAACGTGATCGGGCCGCGCCGCTCGGGGAAGGGCACCATCAACAAGGTGCTGGTCTCCCTGCTGGGGCAGCACAACACGGCCGCCCCGCAGCTCGAGGAGCTGTGCGACACCTTCGGCCTGCAGCCGTGGCTTGGGAAGCTCCTCGCCAGCTTCACGGACGCGCGCGCCCCCTCACGCAACACGGGGGGCATCGTCTCCCAGCTGCTGCGGATCGTGGGTGGCGACACCGTGACCGTGAACCGCAAGAACAAGGAGGCGTGGCACGGGTACCTCCCGGCGCGGATCGTGGTCTACTCCAACGAGGCGCTGCAGCTGGCGGAGAACTCGAACGCGCTGACGGGTCGCATGATGGTCCTGAAGATGAGCAACAGCTTCTACGGCAGGGAGGACATCGACTTGGCCACCCGGCTGGGGACGGAGCTGCCCGGGATATTCAACTGGGCGATGGAGGGGCAGCGCAACAGGCTGCAGCGTGACGGGCAGCGGTTCCTGCAGCCTGCAACGGGGCGTGAGATGCTGGAGCTGATGGAGGAGATCGGGAACCCGATCGGCTCATTCCTCGAGCGTGTGCTGGTGTTCGACCCGGACAGTGCGGTGGAGAAGGACCACGTCTTCGCGTGCTACAAACGCTGGGCGCTGTCCAAGAACATCAACCCCGGGACGGACCTGTCCTTCAAGCGGCGCTTCTTGGCCGCCACCTCGGACAGGCGCGTCATATCCTCACTCGACCGGAGCGGGGGCCTGCAGCGTCACGTCTACCGCGGGGTCAGGTTCAGCGACGCCGCACAGAAATTTGTCGACTCACTTGAGGCTTTCAACGAGGAGGTATTTTGAAAAAGATTAAGTACCCGTACTACAACATCGACTGCGGCTTCTTCCCGGCGCAGATCAAGCTCTGTTTCAATGACGTGGACTTCCAGCGCATCCTGAAGGACCACAAGATCGAGTACCGCGCCAACGCCCTCGACGAGGGGTGCGCCGAGACGCACTACTTCTCCGACGCAAAGGAGGGGCTGATCGTCCTCGCCATTGACTTGGAGGCCGCCGGGACCGACATCGCGGTGGTGGCGGGGACCGTGGTGCACGAGGCCACGCACTGCGCCGAGCGGGTCTTCGAGCACATCGGGGAGGAGCGCGACAGGATCGGGGAGGAGACACGGGCCTACCTGACCGAGCACATCGTGGCGCAGGCCATGAAGGCGATTGAAATGTACCGGAGGGACTATGCAAGCAAAATCAAAAAACCCGCTCGAGAGGGAGATAGAAAAGGCGCTGGTAAAAAAGGTCAAGGCGGCGGGGGGACTGTGCCTGAAGTGGACAAGCAGCGTGACGGGGGTGCCGGACAGGCTGGTGTTCCTGAACCGGCGGGTGCACCTCGTGGAGCTGAAGACCGCGACAGGAAGGGTATCACCCCGCCAGAGCGTGATGTTCCAAGCACTATCCACGCTTGGGTTCCCCGTACAGATTCTAAGGAGTACAACCGAAATAGAGAGGTTCCTCGATGAGGCAGAAAAGTGATCTGCACCAGTACCAGCTTGATGTTCTCAAATTGGGTACGATCGTCCCCAATTTGAGTACGATCACCCCCAATTTGGGGCTGTTCATGGAGCCGGGTCTCGGTAAGACTGTCACCGCGCTGACACTAATCGCCGAGAGCCCCCCGGGCAGGACGCTGATCGTGGCCCCCAAGCGGGTGGCGGAGTCGGTCTGGGCCGAGGAGTGCCAGCAGTGGGCGCACCTCGCCCACCTGCGCGCCTCCAAGGTCATGGGGACCCCCAAGGAGCGTCTGGCGGCGCTCGAGGTCAAGGCCGACCTCTACATCACCAACGTCGAGAACTTGGTCTGGCTGGTCGAGCAGGGCACCAAGTTCGAGTACCTGATCGTGGACGAGTCGAGCCGGTTCAAGGACCCCTCCTCGAAGCGTTTCAAGGCGCTCAAGAAGGTGCTCAAGGACTTCAGGCGCCGGTTCATCCTGACCGGCACCCCCACGCCGCAGGGCTACGCCGACCTGTGGTCTCAGGTGGGCATCCTCGACTTGGGGCAGCGGCTGGGTAAGTCCATGACGGGCTTCAGGGAGACCTACATGCACGTCACGGACCGCAACCAACGCACGGGTGTGGTCTACGCGTGGGGGCTCAATGACGGCGCCGCCGGCGTGATCGAGGGGAAGATAAAGGACATCTGCGTCTCCCTAAAGTCCTCGGACTACCTGCAGCTGCCACCGCTTATGAATGTGGAGCACAGGCTGCCGCTCGACGCGGATGTCATGGCGAAGTACAAGGAGCTGAAGAAGACCATGGTGGCGGAGATAGCCGGCGACACAGTGACCGCCGTAACAGCCGCCGTGCTGGCCGGGAAGCTGTTACAATTCACATCCGGTGCGGTCTACAACGAAGAGAAAGAGGCGCTACATGTACACGACACGAAAATTGAATTTCTCGAATCAATTATTGAGGAGGCAGGCGGTGCGCCGACAATCATATTTTACAACTTCCAGTCGAGCCTTGCCCGACTCCAGCGCGCCCTCCCCTACGGACGCGTACTACAGACCAGTTACATCGAGCCTTGGCGAGAGGGACGAGTTCCCGTACTCTTCGCCCACCCCCAGTCCGGGGGGATCGGACTGAACCTGCAGTGCAACACCCACTCGGTGGCGCACTGCGTCTGGTTCGACCTCCCGTGGTCGAGCGAGCTGTACATACAGGCCAACGCGCGGGTCTACAGGCAGGGACAGTTGAAGCCAGTCGTGCTCCACCACCTTATAGCTGCCAACACAATCGACGAGCAAGTACTTGAAGTGCTCGTCGGTAAAATTAACACACAAGACGCTTTACTTTCAGCGTTAAATTTGCATTAGTATATAATGAAACCCACAACTTATGTAATGAACAAAGCATCCCCCCGACTGTCTGACGAGGAGCCCGACCCACTGGAGCGGGACGACCCGGACGACGACCCGCTGCACGAGAGTGGGGACCGGGGGCTGCCGTGGGACAGTGATGACCTCCTAGACATCCGCAACATTGTCGACGAGTTGCCGGTGGAGCAGCAGGAGATAGTGGAGGCGATGCTGCTGGGGCAGAACCACGACGACCTTGAGGTTACAGAGAAATATTGGCGGTACCACCTCGCCAAGGCAGTAGCAACGATCCGCAGAAAAATGGGTATTACCTTATTTTAGAAAAGGAGCAAAATATGGAACAGCCGCAACTTAATTTTAGTTTTTCGTTGGACGAAACAAACGCCATTTTGACCATCCTCGGGGACGCACCCTACGTCCGGTCGGCGAAGCTCATCGCGCTGATACAGAAGCAGGGCGCAGACCACACCGCCGAGATTGAGGCCTACGAGGCCGCGCAGCGCGAGAAGATGGTGGTGCCCAATGAGTGACGCACCCTTCCAGAAGACCCCCGCGGCGACCCTCGTGAGCGCCATGGAGCCCACCCACAAGCTCGACCCCAAAAGGGCGGAGCTGGCGGGCGCATCACGAGAGTCGTAATTAACCAAGCCTTGGCCGAGGTGCGCAAAGTTCAAGAACATGTGGCCAAACAGGGGGGCGAGAATGGCAAATAATTTGTATATGTAGTTATAGGGGGATCAATATAAAGACGCCCGGGGTTGGCATAGCTCGCCACCGGGCACCCCTATACTTCGCTGGTTGATGTGACCCAAAAGAAGTTTCGGACGGGGGTTCAACTCCCCCCGCCTCCACCAAAGAGCGCCGGCGGCGTGTTTTTTGGTGGGGGCGACGGGTTTCGACGGGGCCTACGAGTAGGGGAGCGGACAGCGCGTCAGGCGACCGACGTAAATGGAGCAAAACCACAAACGCCAACGATGAGCGTTTCATGATGGCGGCCTAACAGCCGCGATCCGGGGGTCCGCGGGGCGTCCCTTGTTACCAAAACGCCCCGTGTTTTTACGCAATTTGCGATTTGCGAATGGAGAACACCGTGGTGTCGTGCGTCCGGGTAATTAAGATGGATTCCACATAATATTTACTGTACAGTAAAAGAGAGAATAAAAATGGCCACAAAGTACGACGTAAAGATGCTGCCCACCATACTCGAGATGGGGAAGGCCGGCGCGTCACAAAAGATGATCTGGTCGGTGTTGGATATATCCAGCTCCACCGCGTCACACTGGAAGAAGAAGTACCCCGACTTCGCGGAGACCCTCGACTTGGCGCTGGTGCACTCACAGGCGCACTGGGAGAGGACGATGCTGGCCAACGCGGAGAACAAGAACTTCAACACCCGGATGGTGGAGATTGCCGTCCGGGGGCAGTTCCCGCTTGACTACAAGGAGCAGCGCGAGCAGAAGGTGGAGGTCAAGGCCGACGTCAACATCGACTTCGGTGCCGCCGTGACCGACCTGATAAAGCAACTCAAGGACACAAAAGACTAAATCCGCCCCACCTAAAAAATATATAAAAATAGGAGCCCTAGGCTCCTATTTTTTTGTATAAGTAGTTATACGACTAACCAGAGTGAAAAGGACTAAACATGACAGCCCACGCAATTCTATCAGCATCCTCCTCCAAGAGGTGGCTCACCTGCACCCCCTCAGCGAGGCTCGAGGCCACGCTCCCCGAGCGCAGGCCACCCCCCGGGGCGTTCAACTTCTCCGAGGAGGGGACGACGGCGCACACCTTGGCCGACATCAAGCTGCGCCGCGCCTACAACCAGATGACCGGGAAGGAGTACGCCGCGGAGTACGCCAAGGTCAAGGCGAGCCAGTACTACGACGACGAGTTCGAGGCGCACGTGGACGGGTACGTCGTCTACGTACGGAGCCAGATCGGTGAGGGGGACCGCCCCCTGTTCGAGCAGCGCGTGGACTACTCCGACTGGGCCCCCGACGGGTTCGGCACGGCCGACGTCGTGATCCTCTCCGAGCGCAAGGTGCGGGTCATCGACCTGAAGTTTGGGAAGGGCGTCCCTGTAGACGCGCGTGACAACCCGCAGCTGAGGCTGTACGCCCTCGGCGCCTACGCCAAGTACCGGGAGGAGTTCCCTAACATCACGGAGGTGGAGTACACAATATGCCAGCCCCGTCTGGACTCCATCACGACCGACCACACGACCGTGGAGCGGCTCCTCGACTGGGCGGACTACTTCGTCAAGCAAAAGGCCAAGAAGGCGTGGACGGGGGTGGGGGAGTTTGTTGCGGGGGATCACTGCCAGTTCTGCCGCGCGAAGAGCCAGTGCCGGGCGCGGTCGGACTTCAACAACGACATCGCCAAGCTCGAGTTCCGCGCCCCGGCCCTGCTAGATTCTGGTGAGATGGAGTTGATTCTTGGCAAGTCCTCGAAGGTCAAGGCGTGGCTCACGGACGTGGAGGTCTGGGCGCTCGACCGCGCGGTGAACGAGGGGACACTTCCGCCCGGGTACCACCTCGGGCGTGGGACGACCCACCGCAAGATAACGGACGAGGTGGCGGCGGCGGAGCGGCTGATAGCGGCCGGGATCGAGGAGGCGAAGATATGGGAGAACCGCGCCCTGAAGTCCATCGCCAAGCTGGAGAAGGTCGGGAAGAAGGAGCACATACAGCAGGTGCTGGGTGAGCTCATCACCCGCCCCGAGGGAGCCCTGAAGCTCATACGCGTCGACGAGGACGCCAAGAAGGACTTCGCGTGAGCCCGTGGCTTATCATTGTCACGGGGCTGATCTACCTCACCATCTCCGTCGAGCAGCTCGCGAAGGGGCAGCCGGGGCTGGGGGTGATGTACCTCGGGTACGCTCTTGGCAACGTGGGGCTCTACATGGTGACGACATGATCGTGCACATGTTCGACCGCAAGTACCGAGTCTCGGAGGAGGAAATCGAGTTCTTCTTCGACAAGTTCTCCGAGCCCGTGCGGGAGCGCAACCGGGTGGTGCTCTCCGGCCTGAAGGAGCTCATCGCGGCGTCGATGATGATACCGCAGGAGGTGCCCCACATGCGGGAGGACCCCGCGGCGGTGCAGAACCTGATCGCGGGGATGGCCATGAAGTTGGCGCTGATCCAGCACGGCGCTTTTTACGACGCATGATGTCAGAAAAACTACCCTGTTTTTCTGACAAAAAAAGATTTGCTATTTGGCTCGGAGTTTGTATAAGTGTAGGTAAGCAAGGGGCAGACGCGCCGTCCCCCACTGAAGTGCGGCGCTTACGTAGTTACTAGGAGATTTAAACCATGGCACAATCCACAAAAGTAAAAGTCGTGACCGGCAAGGTGCGTTTCAGCTACGCCAACGTGTTCACCCCGGTTGCCTCTGAAGAGGGCAAGACCCCCAAGTTCTCGGTCTCGCTCATCATCCCCAAGTCCGACAAGGAGACCATCAAGAAAATCGAGGCCGCCTACGAGGAGGTCAAGGCTGGCGCCGCGGCGTTCTTCGGCGGCACGGTGCCCAAGGGTCTGAAGGGCGGCCTGCGCGACGGTGACGAGGAGAAGGACGACGCGGCCTACGCCAACGCGTACTTCATCAACGCCAACTCGATACAGCGCCCGGGACTCGTTGACGCCGACATGAACGCCATCATCAGCCCTGAGGACTT
>Ga0114967_10005297_pt1 | contig 10236 bp, 11 predicted proteins | sample M_130628_MF_Meta_FD_92639 | JGI IMG/M metagenome (GOLD analysis project Ga0114967, IMG submission 92639) | Freshwater microbial communities from Lake Montjoie, Canada to study carbon cycling - M_130628_MF_MetaG | ecosystem: Environmental > Aquatic > Freshwater > Lake | place: Lake Montjoie... | reverse complement strand
TTTCTAATTCGGCTATGCTTTTGCCTTCGGCTACTGTTCTCACAATAACACCAAAACCTTTAGGTTTGACAGATTGTACTAGCTTCTTAAGGCGGTCTTTCTCTTCTTTGGAGTCTATTTTTTGCGAAATAGAAACGCGATCAGAAAAGGGAACTAACACTACGAATCGGCCTGCGAATGAAAGCTCAGAGCTTATACGTGGACCTTTGGTAGAAATTGGTTCTTTTACCACTTGTACTAATACTGATTGATTGGCACTCAGAATGTCTGAGATAGTACCATTTTTATCAATCTCTTTTTCAAACTGAAAGTTTTTTAGGGAGAAATCTTTTAGTTTACCTGCGCTTACAAGTTTTATGAATTTCAAATAAGAAGCTAAACTGGGACCTAAATCGTGGTAATGTAAAAAGGCATCTTTTTCAAAGCCTACATTTACAAAAGCGGCATTCAGACCTGCAACGGGTTTCCTGATTTTGGCAATAAAAATATCGCCCACTTGGAAGTTGCTTGTTTCTTCTTGTTTGTGTAATTCAATTAGTTTTCCATCTTTTAATAAGGCAAAATCTACAGCATCTTCACCACTACGGATGATTAATTCTTTATTCATGTTGTAAATTTTTATCCGAACTTTTTGCAATAGGCAATAGGCGATAGGCGATAGGCAAGAATGCTTATGGCTTAAAGCTTATGACTTATAACTAATTGTCAGGATGGATTAAACATTTTAAACAGGTATTGTTTTTTACCCGACGAGAATACGAAACAGCTTTAAGACGCAAGGAGCAAGACAGGTTGTCTTAGTTCTTGCTTTTTGGCTTTTGTTTCTATTCTCAATTTCAATGAACGTTTTTTAAAAAAAGAAAAGTAGTTTAGAACTACTTTTTCTTTTTGTGACGGTTAGCTCTCGCTCTTTTTTTACGCTTGTGAGTAGCTACCTTATGTCTTTTTCTTTTTTTACCACTTGGCATAAGTTCGGTTTTTTTTGATTAATAAATAAGTTTTATACTGCTACTTCAGTATTTGTTTTCACTGATTCTACAAATACTTTAGCAGGTTTAAATGCTGGAATGTTGTGAGCAGGGATTTTAATAGTTGTATTTTTAGAAATGTTTCTTCCTGTTTTTTCAGCTCTTGTTTTGATAATAAAGCTACCAAAACCTCTTAAATAAACATTATCTCCTGTTTCTAAAGAAGTCTTTACTTCTTCCATAAACGCTTCAACAGTTGCTTGAACATCTCCTTTTTCAAGGCCTAATTTTTCTGAAATTTTCGCTACGATATCTGCTTTCGTCATTTTCTTTCGTATTTAAATAATTATGTGTAATTTTTTGAGGTTGCAAATATATGAATTAAAAAAACAATATTTCAAGCATAATCTATTAAAATTTAATCACATAAAGATTTATTTTTGCGCACTACTTTTTAGTTATGAAATTCTCCAACTTGTTAATTCAATGGTATTTACAGAACAAACGTGATTTGCCTTGGCGTGGTGACACCAATCCGTATACTATTTGGCTCTCTGAAATTATGCTGCAACAAACCAGAGTTGCGCAAGGGTTGCCCTATTTTTTGCGCTTTACCGAAGCATTTCCGACGGTTTTTGACTTAGCCAAAGCCAGTGAACAAGAAGTGCTGAAGTTGTGGCAAGGATTAGGCTATTATTCCCGCGCTAGGAATTTGCATAAAACTGCGCAGCAAATCGCAGTTGAATATAATGGAGTATTTCCGACGAACTATAAGGATTTATTACAATTAAAGGGTGTAGGAGAGTACACTGCTGCAGCTATTGCTTCCTTTTCCTATAATGAAAATGTACCGGTAGTTGATGGAAATGTCTACCGTGTTTTATCTCGTTATTTTGGGGTAACAACTGACATAGCATCGAGTGGGGCTAAAAAAGAATTTACCCAATTGGCGGCGGCAGTTTTGCCTATCGGCAAGGCAAATTTGTTCAATCAAGCGATCATGGAGTTTGGGGCATTGCAATGTGTCCCGAAAAATCCCGATTGTTCGCAATGTATTTTTAACGACAGTTGTTTGGCTTTGCAAAAAAAACAAGTTGCTGATTTACCAGTAAAATCAAAGAAAACAAAAGTAACCCAACGATTTTTTAACTATCTGATATTTAGAGATGAAGCAGAGCAAACGATTTTGCAGCAACGAACATCCAAGGGGATTTGGCATAATCTTTACGAGTTCCCTCTTATCGAAACTGCTACAGCATTGCTAGATGAAGAAATAATTATGCAAATTGAAAAGCAAGTTTTTGTTCCCAATAAAATAGTTGACATTGCCTTGAGCAATTCCGAAGCGATTGTACATAAGTTATCGCACCAACAATTGCATATAAAATTTTGGAATGTTAAAGTTTCTGGGCGTATGCTCAATGGAATTAATTGGGAATCAGCTCATAAAATGCCGTTTCCAATTGTGATTTTTAATTTTATTGCAGGTCTGTGATTTTTCTATTCAAAAAAATGTAGTAAATTTGAGGTAAACAAAAGCTAAAAAGATGAACGGGACTCTAAATAAAGTGATGTTAATAGGTCACCTAGGAGATGATGTCAAAATGCATTATTTTGAAGGAGGAAATTGTATAGGCCGTTTTCCACTGGCTACCAATGAGATTTATATTAATAAGCAAACCAATGAGCGTATTGCTTCTACCGAATGGCATAATTTGGTAGTACGAAATAAGGCGGCAGAAATTTGTGAAAAGTATTTGTCAAAAGGTGATAAGATATACATTGAAGGTCGTATTAAATCACGTCAGTGGCAGGCTGAAGATGGAACTACCAAGTACACTACCGAGATTCAAGTAACAGAGTTTACCTTCCTTACCACTAAAAAGGAAGTGGATGGTTTAAAAACGCCACAAAATTTAGATCCGAAGCCGGCTACCCATTTAGCCCCTAATCCAGCAAGTCCTGAAAATGACTTACCATTTTAATTTTTTTAACTAATCTTTACACCCTTGGACCCTGAGCCCAGCCTTTCTTTTTTGGCAACTATCGACACGAAACTACTTTTTGGAAGTATTGGGATAGTGTGTTTTTTGTTTTCATCAGCTATGGTGTCAGCTGCCGAAGTAGCCCTCTTTTCACTCACCGCAAAAGACTTAAATACACTAGCTGCTGAAGATGCTACAAAAGCTACTGTACTTACTAAATTATTACAACGCCCAAAAAAATTATTGGCAACCATTTTGATTGCAAATAACTTTAGTCATATAGGCGTAGTCATTATTTTTTCTTTTGTTGGCACATCGCTTTTTTCAGCCGTTGTAAATCCGGTTCTAAAATTTATTGCGGAGGTTATTTTAGTTACTTTTTTAATTTTATTATTTGGTGAAGTATTGCCAAAAGTCTACGCAAGTAGAAATAACCTAAAGTTTTCGAAATTCATCGCTCGTCCATTATTCGTATTAGATCAATTGCTTTCACCCGTGAGTTTGCCCATGCGTGCCATCACAGTTTTTTTGCACGAAAAGCTTGGCAAGCAAAAGACGAATATTTCTGTTGACCAATTGTCTCAGGCACTTGAATTAACTTCTACGGATGACACTAGTTCGGAAGAACAAAAGATATTAGAAGGAATTGTCTCTTTTGGAAATACCGATACGAAACAAGTCATGAGTCCGAGGATCGATGTTTTTGCAATTGAAATAGAAGAAACCTTTGCGGAGATATATCCAAAAATAGTCGACAAAGGATATTCTAGGATTCCGGTTTATCGAGAAAGTATTGATCATATTGAAGGCATACTGTTTGTCAAAGACCTATTGCCGCATCTTCATAAAAAAGAGTTTGATTGGAAAAAGCTTATGCGCGAACCTTTCTTCGTTCCTGAAAACAAGAAGTTAGATGATTTATTGAAAGATTTTCAGCAATTGAAAAGCCATTTAGCTGTAGTAGTTGATGAGTATGGAGGAACCTCGGGATTAGTGTCGCTAGAGGATGTAATAGAAGAGATTGTAGGTGATATTTCAGATGAATTTGACGATGAAAATATCAGTTATTCTCAAATTGATGAGAAGAATTTTTTATTTGAAGGAAAAATCAATTTAAAGGATTTTTACCGAATACTAGAAGTTGATGAAGTAGCTTTTGAGAGCAATAAAGGAGAGGCAGAGACGTTGGCAGGCTTCTTGTTGGAAATAGTTGGAAACTTTCCGAGAAAGGGACAAAAAATACAATTCTCGACCGTTTATTTCACTATTGAATTAGTCGATAAGAAGCGAATTAAGCAAATAAAAGTAACTTTAGAATAATTTAAAATGAATAGAAAAATTGTTGGTTTATCAATCTTGTGCCTAATTTTGATTTTTGCAGTAAGTTGTAAGGATGAAGTATTGCCTAAGCCAGCTAGCCAATTGCGATTGGATTATCCGGTGGCTCAATATAGATTACAAAGCAATCCTTGTCCATTTGAATTCGAAATGAATAAAGAGGCAATAATCAAGGAAGAAAACAATTGTGGAATTACGATACACTATCCAAAAATGAAAGCGACTATTTATTTAACGTACAAGACGGTCAATAATAATATTGATTTTTTGTTGCGCGATGCTCAAAATCTAACTTATAAGTTGCATACATTAAAAGCAGACAAAATTATAGAACAACCTTTTGTAAATCCGAGCAAAAAAGTATACGGTATGTTTTATGATGTAACGGGTAATGCGGCAACCAACTCTTTGTTCTATGCCACTGACAGCATCAAGCATTTTATCACCGGTTCGGCTTATTTTTATGCAAAGCCAAATTACGATTCCATATTACCAGCAGAAAGTTATGTAAAAAATGACATGCAACATTTGATGGAAACGATTAAATGGAAATAAAAAAAGGAAGTCAATTGAGTTCCTTTTTTGTTGATTATTGAAATGCTTTTTAAACTTTTCCGTTAGTTTTAACGTTAGATACTTTATAGGTTCCACCATCGCCAGTGCTTTCTACTGCTTGTACTAATTTTTCTGGAGTCAAAACCGCGGCATCAAATTCAACTGTTGCTTGCTTTTTTTCAAAATCAACAGTAGCTTTTTGAACTCCATCCATTTTGGCTAATTTGGTTTCAATGGTTTTAGCGCATCCAATCGCGCAAGTCATCCCGTCAATCTTGAAACTGGCTGTTTCCGGTTTTTGAGCAACGGTTGCTGTCTTAGAAGCGGATGTTGAAGTAGCTTCATCAATAGCTGCAGGTTTGCTAGCAGTGTCTTTGCAACTGAATAAGAAAGTTGTAGCGATACCTAGTATTGCAAATGATTTTACTAGTTTCATAATATATTGTGTTTAAAGTATTGAAGAATTGTCTCTAAGTCAAAAGCAAAACTAATGAAAAATAAAATCGTTAGTTCTTAAAAAAATTACAAAATTTGTCCCGAAAACATTTTATATGAAAGCACCACAATTGAAATGGATGATTTTGGGAACATTAGCCTTGATATGGGGTAGTTCGTTTATTCTTATTAAAAAGGGACTAGTTGGATTGGACCCTTTTCAATTGGGTTCGTTGCGCATAATCTTTTGTACGGTTTTTTTATTACTTATTGGCTTTAAAAGTTTGGCTTCGATCTCTTTGCGTCAATGGAAATTTATTGCGTTGACGTCGCTTTTTGGCACTTTCATTCCAGCCTACCTCTTTGCCATAGCCGAAACAAAGGTAAGTAGTTCAATTTGTTCCATTTTGAATTCGTTAACGCCTTTAAATACTTTAGTATTGGGTTCAGTATTGTTTGGATTAAACTTCAAAAGGAATCAATTTATTGGAATCATTACCGGATTAATAGGGACGGCGTTGTTGATTTTTATGGGAAGTCATCGCGAGGGAACTGAAAATGATTATTACGCTGTTTTTGTTTTGATAGCAACACTTTGTTATGCGACAAATGTAAACCTTATAAAAAAGTACTTGACTGATCTAAAGCCTCTTAGTATTACCACGGGAAATTTTGTAGTGATGTTGGTTCCAGCTATTTTCATTTTATTGCTGACCGATTTTACTTCAAAAATGATTTTACCTCCTACACAACATGCGATGTTGTTTGTGATGGTGCTGGGAATACTGGGGACCGGAATTGCAAATGTTTTGTTTTATAAACTAATTCAAATTTCATCACCAGTATTTGCCTCATCCGTTACCTATCTAATACCTATTGTTGCCTGTCTTTGGGGTATGATGGATAATGAAATGTTGAATATATTCCAATTGTTAGGTGCATTCGTTATTTTGATCGGCGTTTATTTGGCCAATAAGAAATAAAAAAGCCCCGACAAACGGGGCTTTTTTTGTGGTTTTTTTGTTATTAATTATTGAAAATCAGCATCAATAACGCCTTCGTTAACTTTTACATCAGACATTTTGATGTCTAATTCAATACCAACATTAAGTATAGTATTAAATGGGAACTTAACTCCTTTCACCACGCGGTAGTCGTTAAAGGTAGTAACACGAGTCATTTTTTGGCCTCCTTTTTCTTCTGTTGAAGATTCTCCTGATTTTAATCCGGTTTTTACATCAAAGAAGTAAGTAGTATCTCCGTCAACAACTGCATAAGCGTCATTTCCATTGAAAGGTTCGATACCTGTAACTTTAACACCCGCTTTTGTTGCTAATAATGTTTCGTTGAACAATACTGATTCCGCTTTCATTTTAGCTAAATCTTCGCCTTCCATTACTTTTTTCTGACCTTGTTGTGTCATGTAACCTGAAGTTCCATTGTACGCTTGTTTCATTAAACTCATACCAGGCATAGATAATTCAGTCATCATTCTTCCTTTGGCATCTGTTTTTTGAGTATACGTCAAAGGAGATGGGATTTGTGGAATGGATGTAGAACCCGCATAAGATACCGACTTGACAGTTTTCAACGCTTTGTCACCACCAATTGCTGTTACGTATGCATCTACAATTGTTTTTACGGTTATTCCAGCAGGAACCGCTTTTTTCATTGCAGGTTTTTCAGTAGGATTTCCAAATTTATCAAAATAGAACATTGGAATTTTAAGTTTCTCCAATCCAGCAATTACTTCAGAACCTTTACCTGTGATAACGATTCGCAAATTATCTGCTAAGAAATATTTATTAGCTACTCTCATAATGTCATCAGCTGTTACCGCATTGATGTTTTTGATGTAATTTTCGTAGAAATCAGCTGGTAAGCCTTCTGTTTCAATATTTAAAGCATATCGAGCAACCGTTGCTGGTTTTTCCACTTGCATAACAAAGCGACCGATGTACCCTGCTTTTACACTGTTTAACATTTCATCTGTTACCTTTTCAGTTCTGATTTTGTTCAGTTCTTTAATAGATTCCACAACAGAGCTGTCAGTAACAGCATTTCTTACTTGAGCATTTGCTTTAAACTTGCTGAACATGTATTTGTCAAAACCAACACTTGAACGAGCTCCATAGGTCCAGCCGTGTTTTTCTCTCAAATTCATATTTAAATAACTGTTAAAGTCACCACCAAACACTTGATTAGCTAAGATCACTGGAAAAAAGTCAGGGTCTGACATTTTTAAATTAACCGTATTGATTAATGAAATTTCAGATTGTACAGCATTGGGCATATCCACAAAATTGATTTGGGTATATTGCACGTTACTTGGGTTAGAATATTCTAATCGAGGTGCTGTTGCTTTAAGCCATGAACCAAATAGCTTTTCAACCATTTTCTTTACTTCTTTGGTTTTTACATCTCCGACAACAACTAAGTAAGCATGTTCTGGAACGAAATAGGTTCTGTAATTTTCCTTTACGTCAGCAAGAGAAACATTATTGATGGTTTCTTCAGTCAAGTATTCTCCAGAGGGGTGATTTTTGCCGTAGGCTAAAACATTTTCTACTCTTCCTGCTACTACAGAGACATTTTTCTCTTGTGTTTTTAACCCTTCAATTAATTTCTCTTTTTCTTTGTCAAATTCTTCTTGGGTAAAATTAGGGGTTAAAGCACCTTCCGCCATCAACTCTAAAATTCTTTTAGAGTATTTTGACAATCCACTTGCCGAAGCTCCTGAAGAATAAAAATTAATGCTAGCTCCTAAAAAGTCGATTTCTTCATTAAATGCATCTTTAGAGGTTTTAATGGAGCCGTTTCCGATTAAGCTACTCGTTAAATCGTCGGTTCCTTTTTTGTTGCCTTCTGCATACGGAGCGTTGTCAATCGTTAAACTAAAAGAAACTCTTGGTAGTTTATGATTTTCAACCACTAAAACTTTCAAGCCGTTTGGCAATGAAAAAGTTTCCGGTTTTTTAATATTGATAGAGGGCGAAGGACCCGGTTTTGGTTGCGTTCTGTCTTGTGCTTGCATAATAAAAGTTAAAAACAAGCTTGATAATACTATAATTGATTTTTTCATTGTTGTAAGTTTAGTTGTTTTGCTTCGCCTGTTCACCTACGTTCGAGTCAGCTTTGTCTTTTGCAGGAACATAATCCAAAATCAAACGTTGGTTTGGATTTAAGTATTTTTGAGCAACAGTTCTAATTTCTTCACGAGTGATAGAACGGTACATTTCGATATTTGTATTGATTAAATTGACATCGCCATATAACAAATAGTATGTTGCTAAATTTTCGGCAACTCCTTCGATACCAGAATTTTCATCCACATAATTGTTTTCGTTTATGTTTTGTAATTTTTCGAAATCTTTTTCAGAGATTAAATCATGTTGAAGTTTTACCACTTCTTCATCAATTTCCTTAATTAAATCAGCTGAGGTAAAATCACCTTGAGGCATTCCATATAAGATGTACTGACCGTAGTCCTCTTGGCTGTAGTTGAACGCACCAATTTGTAACGCCATTTTTTTGTCGTCTACAATCTTTTTGTACAATTTAGAGCTTTTACCATCGCTTAAATAGGTAGAAATCATGTCTAAGATTCTAGCATCACGAGTTTTCATAGATGGGGTTCTGTATGCAGCCACAACCATTGGTTTTTGGATGTTAGGATCTTCATAAGTCGCGTGAATGGTCTCCGTAATAGGTGCTTCAACGAACGTTTGTTTTTTCAATTCTACACCTCTTGGGATTGGTCCAAAATATTTTTCTACCCATGCTTTTGTTTGCGCAATGTCGATTTGACCTGCTACAACTAATACAGCGTTATTTGGCGAGTAGAATTTTTTATTGAATGCTTGGAATTCTTCTAATTTAGCAGCGTCTAAGTGTGCCATTGAACCAATAGTTGCCCAACGGTAAGGGTGCACTTTAAACATGTTTTTCTTCACTTCGGCGATCAACTGACCGTAAGGTTGGTTGTCTACTCTAAGTCTTTTTTCTTCCTTTACCACTTCGTTTTGCGTGTCTACACCGATTTGGTTGATTACAGGGTGCATCAATCGCTCTGATTCCATCCATAATCCAAGTTCAGTGTTATTGGACGGGAATACTTCAAAATAATACGTTCTATCTTCTGATGTGTTCGCATTATTTGTTCCTCCATTAGAGGTAACGGTTTTCATCCATTCTCCTCTTTTGATGTTTTCTGTTCCTTCGAACAATAAATGTTCGAAAAAGTGAGCAAACCCAGTTCTTTCTGGATTCTCGTCTTTAGAACCTACGTGATACATTACTGAGGTAATTACAACTGGAGCCGAAGGATCGTTGTGTAAAATTACATGTAGACCATTAGGTAAATCGTACTCCTCAAAAGCTACCTTTTGGGCATGAGCTATTCCTCCAAGCATAAGCATTGAACTTAAAGCGATTAGTGATTTTTTCATAAAAAATTGAAATTTTTTCGTTGATTCCTAGGTTAGTAGACCAACCTTTTTTTTTGTTACACCAAAGGTATCTTTTTTTCTTAATTTTTCTAAAAATATTTGCCATTCCTAAGCATTTGATTATTAAGGTAAAAACTTTTTTAGTATTGGGGTTGTGTGTAAAATAAATAGTAGTATATTTGCACACTTAAAAATTAATTAAACATTATTGTTATGTACGCAATCGTAGAGATAGCAGGGCAACAATTTAAAGTAAGCAAAGACTTAAAGGTTTATGTTCACCGTTTGGCTAATGAAGAAGGTTCAAAAGTTTCTTTTGACAAAGTTCTTTTATTAGACGATAATGGTAACATTACTTTAGGCGCCCCAGCTATAGAAGGTGCTTCAGTAGAAGCCAAAGTGTTATCACACTTAAAAGGAGATAAAGTAATCGTTTTCAAAAAGAAAAGAAGAAAAGGATTCAAAAAGAGAAACGGTCATAGACAATACCTGACACAAATTGTGATT
>Ga0114967_10005294_pt1 | contig 10240 bp, 8 predicted proteins | sample M_130628_MF_Meta_FD_92639 | JGI IMG/M metagenome (GOLD analysis project Ga0114967, IMG submission 92639) | Freshwater microbial communities from Lake Montjoie, Canada to study carbon cycling - M_130628_MF_MetaG | ecosystem: Environmental > Aquatic > Freshwater > Lake | place: Lake Montjoie... | reverse complement strand
TTGTCCGTCTCTTTGCCCGCAGCACAAGTGGTCTTAAGCCAACTGGTTCAATCTTACACTGGCAATCCTGTAAGTCCGGTCATCAATACTGTTCCGCCAGGTCTTTCCACGACTCCTGTCTTCCGTAATATCGCTGGAAGAAATCAAACGGTGCAGGCCGAAACTGTCTTCGATAACATGCCGGCAGCGCTCCCGCTTTCGACCATCAGCTTGGCTTTTTCGGGACAGAAAATCAATGCTTTGGGGAACTACGTGCGCCTCGGAGGCACTGCAAGAAATCTCCAATCCTGTGAAATCCTCATGGTGACCTGGGCCAAAGCTGCCGACTTTCCTGCCTTGGCAGCGGCAAATCCAGCCGGCTATGTTCACCCCATTTCGGTGACGCTGTATTCTGTGTCGCCTGCGAACAAGCTGGTTTCCGTGGCATCGGTTACTAAAAATGTCCTCATCCCGTGGCGCCCGCTCCTGCAATCCAATGGCCAGCCCTGGCCCTTCAATGGTTATGCCTTCAAAACGATTTTTGATTTCACGGGCAATACCATCCTTCCCGAGCAGGTCATGATCATGGTGGATTACAACACGGAGACCTCCGGGTTTCAACCTCTGAATGCCTATGGCCCTTGGAACTCCCTGAACGTGGCAGTGGGAGCAGCTGCCCCTACGGTGGGAGCAGATGTGGACGCGGATGTCGTTCTGCGCGTCACCAATTCGAACTGGTTTTATCCTAACGGCGGGTGGAGCAACATCAATGGTCCCGTGGCGCGGCTCAGGGCTACCAATGCCGCCACAAAAACGGCCCCCACCGCTCCCGGTCAATATCAGGTCACAGCCACCGCCGGTCCCACCAGCACCGAAGGCACGGGCCAGGGCATTCTCACCATCAATCCTCCAACTTTCGATACCTGGGTCCAGCAGCAGTTTACCCCGGAGAAAATAGCGTCAGGGGCGGCGGCTCCCGATGAGGATGCCGATCATGATGGCTTGAGCAATTTCGCGGAATATGCCATGGGCACCCTGCCTGGCATTCCGTCCGTAGAGTCTCCCCTCTCCATTGATCGCATTAATTCTGGTTTTACCATGGTGCGGCCCCGATTCCTAACCGGAGTGCGCTACATCCCGGAGGAATCCAGTGATTTCACGACGTGGAATCCCCGGCCCCTGGAAATTATTTCCCGCACGGAGCGCACGGAAACCATCCGTGTCATGGCCTCGGATGCGGCTTTAACGTCAGGCAAATTCTTCCTGCGCATGCGTTTCGCACCATGACCTCAGCGCTCAAATTGGGATGCCAAGCCTGCAGGGAAATCCGGTAAATCATTGCGATCCCGCAACATCCGGTCAAAAAGGGACGGCCGGTGAATCATGCCAAGGCATTCCAAGGCTCTATTTCGGGTGATTTCCTCCTCCTGACCGCCACCCAGGCCGCCGCAGCGTTTTGCCAAAATCAGCTCCGCCCAAAGCTCCGGAGCCAGGGAATGCCACTCCATCAGCCGTTCACATTCCAGAACCGCCTTTTCATAGCACCTTTCCGCACGGCAGGCCCGGGGGAGCCGCAGGTTTAAAGGAGGCACGTCCTCCTGCGCACCGCTCCCAAAATAGACCAAATCCACCAAATCAGTCAGCGGTTTGGTCGCCTGCCGCCGGAGGGTGACGCCCAAAATGATACACACGCTAACCAGACAGAGGACGGCACTGAAGACGGCCTTGAAGTTATATTCCGATTTTGAGGCCAGCGAGGCATTGTGGAAAGCACCCGCCAGCAGAATAATGACAATCACCAGACGGATTTTAGGAAGTCTTTGCCACATGGGGCAAAACATAGCAGAGTGTCAGGGGGCAGGCAAGCATCTTCCTTTCGCCGGATGAGGAAGGTGAGGAAGGTGATTTTGATTTCCCTGCCGGAGGCCGGGGTTCAGGGGGCCTCCGCCAGCAGGGCTTTCAGGTCCAGAGGCCCCGTAATCATTGCCAAATCCCCATTGGGGTGCCTTGGCCATCCGGATTCAGGACGGTCGCGGTAAAGTTCAACGCCATTTCCATCCGGATCGCTGAGGTAAAGGGCTTCGCTCACCCCATGGTCGGCAGCCCCTTCCAGGGGAATGCCCGCCTGCTGCAGGCGGCGCAAGGCATCAGCCAGACTGGGCCGGTCCGGATACAGGATCGCCGCATGGTAGAGGCCCGTGGTGCCCGGAGCCGGCGGCTTTCCTCCAGCCCTTTCCCAGGTATTCAGGCCGATGTGGTGGTGGTAGCCTCCTGCCGATAGAAAAGCCACCTGTTTCCCAAAGCGCTGGGTAACCTCAAAGCCCAGCACATCCCGCCAAAAGTCGAGGGATCTTTCCAAATCAGCCACCTTCAAATGCACGTGGCCAATGCGGACTCCTGCGGGGAGGGGCATATTCATGATCTGGCAGGATGGAGGGGGCCGTTCTTCCATGCAAGCTGTGCCATCAGGGAAAATGCCTGGGATTTTTAGTCCATTCACAGGTTTTTTAATGGACACCCTGCCAACAGTGGTGGAGTGATCCCGCCTGCATGAAGGAGATCAAATTTCTATTCAATGGTGAAGCCATCACCGCCCAACTTGGCACCCGCGTGGAAAAAAAAGCCCTCTACGGCTATTCCCGTTATATTGCGGAGAAGGATGGCACTGCGCTTTCCCGGGGCTATCTGGATCCGGATGGAGCCCTGCTCCAGCGTTCGGCGATGACTCTGGTAAAGCTGGACCCGGAAGGCACTCCAGTCGAAGAGGTGGTTACGGACATCGATGGCACCGAAGCCGTCCCTGTCCCCAGTTCCTTCGAGCGGGAGGCCCCGCTGCTTCCCCTGCCATGGAGCGCTCTGGCGGGATTCAATGTGGCGGATGTCTATCCTCTCGAAACCACGGGCTTGCCTCCAGGGCTTTACCAAACCGAATTCAACTACCGCAAATCCGTCCAACCCAAGGAAGCCCTGATCCTGGTGAAATCCGGGGAATCCTGGCTCCTCTGCGGGGTCCGCCGTAGCCCGGTCTTCGTCGGTCTCAGCGTCGCCTACTCCTTTTTCGATGCCGATGATGCCGCCGGGGATGAAGACGAGGAACTGGACTTCGCCATGATTTAATTTTGCCAACTCTGCTATGCTGACGCTTCATCTGGAACACCAGGGAAAAACCGCCAGGGTTTCCCTTCACGCCCTGCCTGCCGCCCGGTCCAGGTCTGCGATCTCCCTCCGCACCGCCCGGGGTCCGGTTAAATCTGTCAGGATCAGGAACGGAATCGAACCCCGCATGAATCCCGCTGGGCTCTCCGCCGATCTCCTGGTCTCCGGAGACCCTGAGCTGAGGCTGGAAGGGGCCGGGCAAACCGTTTTTCCGGAAGACCTCACGGCCGCCTGGTTTGACCCTGCCGCTGAAGTGCCCCGGCCGGTGGGAGATTTCCGCGAAGTGGACATCGTGTATGGGCCGGATGGTCAGGAAAAAGACCGCCGTCCCCATTTATCCCGGAAGCGCAATCTGGATGACCTGCATCCCGTCAAATCCGGCAAGCGGTTGCCACTGGTCCCTACCCTCACTGGCTTTGTCTGGAAGGCCTCCCTGCAGATCGTGCATGAGGATGGTGTCACCCGGGACTTTCTCTATCACATCGCCCGGGATCTGCACGAAAAGCAGGAGATGATGACCACCGGGGCCGGGCCCAAAGGCAATCTGCCCCTCGTCATCCGTGACGATGGCACGCCCTACCGTGGTTTCCTCTATGGTGAAATCCAGCCGGGCTCCACCCCGGACGATGGACAGTATAAACTGCTCCTGTTGCTGAGTGACCAGGAACTCAAACTCCCCCAATCTTCTGCCCCTTCCGATGCATGACTGACGAATCACTCCTCCCTATCCGCAAAGGGCCCTATCGTTTTGCCCGGGCCGGAGCCGTCATCGACCACATCCTGCTGGGGGTAGCCACCCAGTATGAGAATGAGGTCATCCGCAAAATGACTTCCCTGCCAGCGGATCAGATCGCCAAAAGATTTCCCGGATCGGAACCGCTGCTCGCCAACCTGAAGTATGATGGGGAGGGGGTTTTCCTGCATTGGCAAAAAGGCCAGCCTGCCGCCCTTTTCAATGCCCCGGCAGGAGGTGTCAGGATCGGGTTGCCTGCCTTGGATGAATTCACCGCGCGTATGGAAGCGGCCGGGATTCAGCGGGCCCTCTTCCGCGGGGAACTCTATCTTCCCCGCCGCGACGGCACCGCCCGGCCCCGCAGCATGGAGGTGAACCGCATTTCCCATCAGGCGGTGGCGGATGACCTCGCCCTGCTGAAGCTGGCGGTCTTTGACATCATCATGCTGGATGGCCGTGACCTCCGCGCGCATCAGGAGAATTTCACCGTGACCTGGGACCTGCTGGCCACCCTTGTGGGCACTGACGCCAGCACCAGATGCCACCGCCCGGAAGGCCGCATCCTGCCTGAAAACGAAATCCAAAGCTATTTTCAAAATACGGTGCAGGCTGGCGATGAAGGACTCGTCATCCGGCGTCTCCAACGCCTGGAGTTGACCAAGATCAAACCGGAAATCACCATAGATGCGGTGGTTGTCGGATTTGTCGAAGGTGACGTGGATGGGAGCCCGGGGGTCACCTCTCTCCTCACGGCCCTGACGTATCCTGAAAAACAGGATGGGGATGACGTCCTGCAAGTCTTTGCCAGGGTCGGCTCCGGCCTTTCCCTTGAGCAGCGGCGCCAGTTCCTGGATGTCTTCCCCTCCCTTCGCGTCCCTGCTCCGGTGGCCATGACGGATTCCGATGGCCGGGAGATCCATTTTGTCCGTCCTGAAATCATGCTGGAATTGCGGGGTGAAGACCTTGTCACCACCAACAACGAACGCGAAAACCTCACCCAAACTCTGGGCTGGGACGGCACTGGTTATCAATTCTCCGGTCTCGCCCCCTGTCCGCGTCTGGTGTTCGCCACTTTCCGGCAATTAAGACCCGACAAGACCCTGGCTGGAGGTGGAGCCCGCTTCGCGCAAACCGGGCGGGATATCCTCCGTCCTGAAACCAGAAACCAAAACAGCACGCCGCCCGCCATCATCCGCCGGGAAGTCTATGTCAAAGGCGATGCCGTGCGCAAGCTTGTCGTCACTTCCCAATCCGGGCCGGATACCATTCCCTTCCTGGTTTATTGGACGGATTACTCTGCCAAACGGAAGGATCCTCTCAAAGTCAGCGTCGAAGCAGCCCTCACTCCGGAACGGGCTGAAACTCTGGCCGCCGCTGCCCTCAAGGACGGGGTGACGAAAGGATTTGTAAAACAATAACGCACTAAGCAGCATTCAACTGCACTGCCGGGTCCGGTAGTCACGCGGGGAAACTCCTGCCGCTTGGCAGAATCGCCGGACGGCACCCTGAAGTCTGCCAAGGAGGAATCCAGCACGGCCAAAGCCATAAACTTCAATTCAACGGCGAAAACCTCCTGTCCTGTATTCCGTTCACCATTATGCCGGAGAACGGCGGCGAATCCCGTTTTCAGGCACTCTCCAGGTAGTCCCCTCCATCATGTTCAATGCTTTCCCGATCCTTGCCATGACTTTCGTCCTGGGGATTCACGTGGCCCCGGCCCAGGCTGAAGTGACCTGGGACATCCAGCCGGATACCTGGGTGGCCACGGATGGCCTGGGCCGCTCCCTGCCAGTGCACGCCAGGACAGGGGAGTTGAAGCTGAACCGCAGCGTCGGGATCTTTTACTTCCTCTGGAATGAGGGGCAAAATGCCATCTACGACCTCACCAAATTATTGACTGCCGATCCGGTAAATCCAGCCTACGGACCGCCCGGTTCGTTTCATCACTGGGGCGAGCCACTGTTGGGCTATTACCGGCAGGACGATCCCTTCGTGCTTAACAAGCACATGCAGATGCTCAGTGATGCTGGCATCGACGTGCTTTTCCTTGATGTGACCAATGCACTGACTTATGACCCGGTATGCGGCAGACTATGCGGAGTCCTCTCTTCGATGCGTGCGGCCGGTCAAAAAGTGCCTCAAATTGCCTTTCTGGCGAACAGCAGCAGTGCCAGCACGGTGGAGCATCTCTATCAAACCTTATACAGGCCGGGGCGCTTCAGGGAAAACTGGTTCCTGTGGCTCGGCAAGCCACTTATCCTGACACCTCCGGATGGACTCAGTGAAGCAGTGAAATCCTTCTTCACCATCCGGCACGCCTGGGCGTGGACGAAGGGGCAAGCCTGGTTTGGGGATGGACGGGACAGATGGCCATGGCTGGATCACACTCCGCAAACGCCTGGCTGGACAAAAAGCCCGGACCGTCCGGAACAAATCGTGGTCTGCACCGCCGAGCATCCGGTTTCAAATATTGGACGCAGTTTTCATGATGGCAGGCAGCCTCCCCCGGGCGAATGGAAAACCGCTCAAGGGTTGTATTTTGAGGAGCAATGGAAGCGTGCCCTCGAAGTCGCTCCTCCCTTTGTATTTATCACGGGTTGGAATGAATGGGTAGCGCAGCGCTTTATTGACCAGCGGGGCGATCTGAGCATGGCGGGCCGTAAATTGAAGCCGGGGGAGACCTACTTCGTGGATCAGTTTTCAGAAGAATTCAGCCGTGATATCGAACCCATGAAGGGCGGCTTTGGCGATGCCTATTTTTATCAGATGGTGGCGAACATCCGCCGCTACAAGGGAACACGTGCACTGCCTGGCATCAAAATTTTTCCGGTCAAAATCGACGGTAAATTCCCGGAGTGGAAAGCGGCCATTCCTGAGTATCGGGATACGCTGGGCGACACGGTCCTGCGCGATCATCCCGGCTGGCAGGGGCAGCCGGCCTTTGTTGACAACACCGCACGCAATGACCTCGCGGTGGCTAAAATCACCACGGATGCTGACACCCTGTTTTTTTACATCCGCAGCCGCGCTCCCCTTACCGCACCTGCGGCTGACTGGATGCAATTGTGCCTCGACACCGATGCCAATCCCGCCACGGGTTGGCTGGGCTATGATTTCATTGTGAACCGGCGACCCGTGAACGGCGGAAAGAGCACTCTCGAAAAATTCAATCCCGATGGCACTTCCCTTCCGGTGGCCGCAGATATTCCCCTTGCCTGGACGGACAACGAATTGGAACTATCCATTCCCCGCACTGCCCTGAATCTGCCGGCGGATGCAGGCCACCTCGACTTTAAATGGCTCGATAACATTCCGGCCGGCAGTGCTGCCCCGGCGCTCACCCTGCACGGCGATGCGGCGCCGAACGACCGCTTCAACTACCGCGCGGTATTCCATGACTAACCCCGCTTTTTTTGCTTGCCGCCGGGAGGATGACCATTGTCTGATCTCAAAAGTGCCAAACCATCCCTCTTCTTGAACCGAAAAGCTTCATTCCACCTATTGATTGCCAGTGCCGTTGCAAGCATGACCGCATTGTGCCTCCACGCTACTGAGCCGCTCCCGGACGGGTGGTTTTTTATTGATAATGGTCAAGTCCGACTCGGAGTCAAGAAAACCTCCGGGGCCGGTATCGCCTGGTTTTCACGCAGTGATTCCAAGGAAAATCTGCTGGATCATTTCGATCACGGCCGGCTGGTTCAACAAAGTTACTATGGTAAAGTGGATGGATCCATGTGGGATAAACAACCCTGGCGGTGGAATCCTGTTCAGGGCGGCGACTATACCAATCACCCATCCGAAGTGCTTGAACTCACCAGCGATGCCACCACCCTGCACGCCCGGATCCGCCCCCGGAATTGGGCCGGGGGCCAACTCCTGCCCGGGTGTGAAATGGAACAGCGCATCCGCCTGGAAGGAAACCTGGCCATCATCAAATTCGGATTTCGTTATACCGGGACTGAAGTTCATCCGTCAACGCATCAGGAAGTTCCTGCCACCTTCATCAATCCGGCCTATGGCACGATGGTCATCTATCAGGGCGACCAGCCATGGACGGACGCTCCTCTCACCAGGTCGCAGCCGGGGTGGCCGAATGAATCCCGCAACATTCCGGAAGGTTGGGCGGCATGGGTGAATGACCGGAATACAGGCGTGGGACTCTACGCCCCGGTGGCGAGTGAACTGACCTGCTATCGGTATGGCGCTTCACCCGCAGCTGCGGGAGCCTGCTCCTACTTCGCTCCGCTGGTGAAGTTTGCGGTTACCCCTGGTCTGCATTTCGAATATGAGGCCGCCCTTGCCCTTGGCACGCCGGAGGAAATACGCTCCTCCTTTAAAAAAATCAGGGACACGCTCAAAGCCACGTTGCCTGTGGTTCCACCCATTGCCCCGGTAAAATGAAAATCACCCTGTTCATCCCCTGTTTCATTGATGCCATTTATCCAAATGTCGGCATGGCCATGGTGCAGATTCTCGAAAAACTGGGCCACACCATCGATTATCCCGGGGAACTTACCTGCTGCGGGCAGCCTCCATTTAATAGCGGCTATTGGCCGGAGGCCCGCAGGCTGGCCCGGCCGGTATTGAATCGGCTCGGAAATGCCGGGGTCATCGTCATTGGCAGCGGCTCCTGCGGTGCCATGCTGAAGTCCTTTTATCCGCAGCTCTTCGCCGGAGAACCGGAGGAAGCCGCCGCCAACGCCTTGTCGCTCAAATGCTTTGAGTTCTCCGGTTTCCTCGTCAACCAACTGGGGGTCACAGATCTGGGCGCTTCCTTTCCTCACAAGGTGACCTTCCACGATGGGTGCCATGGCCTCCGGGAAATGCAGGGGAAACAACCACCGCGTGAACTGCTGAAACAGGTCCGGGGGCTGGAACTGGTCGAAATGACCGAAGCTGAAACCTGCTGCGGGTTTGGCGGCACCTTTGCCACCAAATTTCCTTCCATCTCTACGGCCATGGGCGAAGTGAAATGTGCTTCTGCCGCTGAAACGGGAGCGGACTTTATGGTCTCCAACGACTCCAGCTGTCTCATGCACCTCAAGGGCCTGTTGGACCGGCAGGGGCGGCCCCTCAAGACCCTTCATCTCGCGGAAATTCTTGTTCGATCATGACCGGTCACGCCACACAGTTTCAAAATGATGCCGATCGCCTCACCAGTGATCTGACCCATCGTCAGCGCATCCAGCGTGCGATGACGAAATATTATGCCGCCCGCTATCCCCGGCAGGCCATCTTCCGCGATTGGCAGGAGGGCAGGCAGACGGCTGCGGAAACCAAATGGGCTGGCATCAACGAACTCGATAAACATCTCGCCGAATTCGAAAAGAACGCGGTATCGCGCGGAACCTCAGTGCATTGGACCAGCACCAGCGAACAGGCGGGACAGGTCATTGCCGATATTATCCACCGGCACAACGCGCAGCGCATTGTGAAATCCAAGGTGATGACGTCGGAGGAAATCCATCTCAACCAGCTCCTCGCATCCCTCGGGTTTGAGGTGGTGGAGAGCGATCTGGGAGAATACATCCAACAACTCAAGAACGAGCCTCCCTATCATTTTGTTTTTCCCTGCATGCACTTGAGCCGGGAAGAGATCAGCGATCTTTTCGAAAACCACCTCGGCACCGCCCAAACCCATGATCCTGAAGCCTTGACCATGATCGCCCGCGATGTCCTGCGGAAAAAATACATCGAGGCTGACATTGGCATTACCGGGGCGAACTTCATCGTCGCAGAGACCGGCATGATCTCCATCACGGAAAACGAAGGCAACGCCCGCCTGACGGCAGCCCTGCCCCGGGTCATGATTACGCTGGTGGGGATTGAGAAAATCCTTCCCCGGCTGGCCGATCTGGCCTTGTTTCTCCCCATGCTCGCTACGGCTGGCACCGGGCAGCCCCTGACATGCTATAATACGATGTATGGCGGGCCGCGTCAGCCCGGGGAAGTGGATGGCCCGGAGGAGTGGCATGTGGTTTTTCTCGATAACAACCGCACCACCCTCCTCGCGGATCCGGAGCAGCGCGATGCCCTGCACTGCATCCGCTGTGGGGCCTGTTTGAATGTATGTCCTATATTTAAAAATGTGGGCGGCTTCAGCTATGGCACCACTTATCAGGGCCCGATTGGTTCCGTCATTACGCCGCACCTGCGCGGCTTGCAGGACTGGAAGCATCTCTCCAATGCCTCATCCCTCTGCGGAGCCTGCACCGAGACCTGCCCGGTAAAGATTGACCTTCATCACCACCTGCTTCAGAACCGCCGCAACGCCGTGGCTGAAAAGTCGGGAAGGCTCGAAAACCTGCTCTGGCGGGGTTTTACATTTCTCATGAATCGGCCTTGGCTATTTCAACTTGGACTCAGGGTGGG
>Ga0114967_10005292_pt1 | contig 10240 bp, 8 predicted proteins | sample M_130628_MF_Meta_FD_92639 | JGI IMG/M metagenome (GOLD analysis project Ga0114967, IMG submission 92639) | Freshwater microbial communities from Lake Montjoie, Canada to study carbon cycling - M_130628_MF_MetaG | ecosystem: Environmental > Aquatic > Freshwater > Lake | place: Lake Montjoie... | reverse complement strand
TAAAATAAAAAACCTTTTTTTTTTTTTTTTGTTTTGTTTTTCTTTTTTTTATTAGTCTTTGTTTTCTTTTCTTCCTTTTCTTCCTTTTCTTCCTTTTCTACTTTATCAAGTTTTTTATCAACAGGTCTATATCTGAGAAACCATTCTTCATATTCTGGATCTCCACGTTTTCCTTTTAATTCAGCAAATTTTTCAGCTTTTTCCGCACGCATTTCTTCAACAGTTTCTTGATGTCCCATACAATTAATGCTAAATCGTTTTAACAAGCCTTTTTGTGTTAATCTATTTTTTTCTTGAACTTTAAATAAATAATTAGCCATACATAAAATACGATCTTTATCATAATAAGGTCTATTCGCATATAAAAATGCTAACCAAAAACTAAGCATTGTATCAATAGTAGCAATTTTAATAGTATAACCCCCATCTTTAATAATATTATAACTGTGGCATGCTAATGGTTGATAAATAAATGCTACAGTATCTTCATCTACTTTAATTTCATAGTTAGGCGCAATAATTTCACCAATACCTGGTCTTTTAATAATTTTGACATTTTTTACATCAATATCAGTTAATCTTTCTTTTACAATTTGAGCAGTAAGCAATGGTTCTTCAGATAAAACATCAAAATCTGGTATTTTATGTAATTTATGTCTTAATTTTTTAGGCATATATTGAGAATACATAGATAAAGCATAACCTCCAAAAAATACAACGCCTTGATCTATTAATGTATGCTGAATATTATCATAAATTTTATCAGAAAATTCATTATGTCCCATTTTTCTTTGAAATTCAATTTGAAAACATTGTTTACCAATAAGTGGATGATGTTTATTTAAAAGAGTTAGACGTTTCAGGACTTTTTCCCAACGACTAACATCTCCAGCTGGTCTTGATAATTCTAAATACATGCCCATACGAAGAAGATTAGGAGGTGCGTACAAAATACCAGCAACTTTAATAGATTCTTTTTTAATAGCAGAAAATAAATCTTTAGGTAATGAAGTTATATCAGCAACTGGAATAAAATTTACAAATACTTTATAAGTTCCATGATGTTGGCCTGATTTAGCTTCTACTTCTTGGAAACCATTTTCTACGTATATATCTGTTAATTCTTTTGCGTCATTTAACGCGTTTGAACTATAAAAATCATAATCAGGAATTTCAATATCTTTATTATAGAATTGGTCTTGTTTTGGTAAGAGTTCGTTTATGCTTAAACCGCCATAACAAATTAGATGTTTTTTACGTAAAAAATTTTCTACAATAGTAATTATGCGTTTGACTTCTGGAGAATTAGCTGATTGTCTGCCCTGTTTCTCCTCAGCTTTATCTACTGCTGTTCTTAAAATAGCCAATTCACAATCACTAAATGTTAGTTCTTTACATAGATTATCCTTTTTAGTCATTTATATATTATTGTTATAAATATTTTATAAACAGTTTTATTTGATGTCCCCACTTTTATTTTAAGAGACATACTTAAAAATAAAGTATATTATTATTCTATAATGCCTAAACTTTGTCAATTTGAAAATTGTCGCAATAGAGCTACTTATGCTGAATTTTATGGTATACCAATCAGATGTAAAACACATAAAGAAAAATTACATAATCAATATAAAATATGCCATTGTGGAAATAAATTCCCTGTTTTTAATTATGTTGGGTTAAAACCTGAATATTGTGCTAAATGTAAGTCAGATGGAATGATAGATGTTTTTAACAATAAATGTACGTGTGGAAGAGTTCAACCATCCTATAATTTTGAAGGTTTAATCGCAAAATATTGTATTAAATGTAAATTGGATGGAATGATTAATGTAATTACCAAAATGTGTAAATGTGGAAGAGCATCTCCAATTTTTAATTTTGAGGGATTATCAGCAGAATATTGTTCTAAATGTAAATTGGATGGAATGGTAGATATAAAAAGTAAAAAATGTAAATGTAATAGTGTTCGTCCATCTTTTAATTTTGAGGGATTAACAGCAGAATATTGTTCTAAATGTAAATTGGATGGAATGATAGATATAAAAAGTAAAAAATGTAAATGCAACAGCGTTCAACCACAATTTAATTTTAAAGGATTAAACGCAGAATATTGTTCTAAATGTAAATTAGATGGTATGATTGATTTAAAACATAAAAAGTGCTGTTGTGGTCTATCGAGACCCAGCTATAATTATAAAGGTTTAAAGGCAGAATACTGTATCAATTGTAAATTAGAAGAAATGATTGATGTAGTTCATGAAAAATGTAGTTGTGGATTAGCTAGACCTAGTTATAATTTAAAGGGTTTAAATGCGATGTTTTGTGTAAATTGTAAAACATCTGATATGATTGATGTAGTTAATAAAAAATGTAAGGCTAATTTTTGTTTAGGTTCTTTAGGTAACAGTAAATATAAAGGTTATTGTTCTTTTTGTTATCAACAAACATTTCCAAATGACCCAATAACATTTCAAATTCGTTCAAAAACAAAGGAAATAGCTGTAAGAGATTTTATAAATAAAAACTTTGTCGGTTTTCAACATGATAAATCATTATGGACAGGAAATTGCGAATGCGTAAATAGAAGACGAATAGACCATCGTTTATTAATAGGCAATACATTGTTATGTATTGAAACAGATGAAAATCAGCATAAATATTATAATGCGAATAACGAAGAAATTCGTTATGATGATTTATATATGATACATAGCGGAAAATTTATATTTATTAGATTCAATCCTGATAAGTATAAAAATAAAAATGGAAAAATTATTAATCCAATGTTGTATACACGTTTACCAGTATTACAAATGGAGATAGAAAAACAAATACAACGAATAAATCAAGAAAAAAATACTGATCTATTGGAAATAGTAAAATTATATTATGATAATTATAATTAAATATTAAAACTGTAAAAATCTGATTGAACTGTTTTTGTAGCAAATGATAATTCTGGGTTTTGAGCTGGTGGTAATGGAATTGTTACAGGAATATAACGTAAATTTTCTGGTTTCAATACAAACGCATAACCTTTTTCATCAAAGAATATATCATTTTCTTCCACATTTACATCAATTGTTTGATAACGCATTGCTAAAAGTTGACAGCCCATTTCTCTCATAACTAAGGAACTAGGATTTTCCGGATTAGATCCTTTATCGGGCATACCAATTGTCATATTTTGTTTATTAAATTCTATTAATTCATTCATATCTGGTGTATATTTAATATCATAATAATGTAATGCTCGCATAAAAACTGAATTACTTGTCATATTTACAAATCTATAAAATTCAGGACATTCTAAAAATGATATATTACTTCTATCTACAATAATGACTACTTTTCCTAGTAAATTTTTAATAGGAACATTACCGAAATTTTTACCATTATTTTCCGAATCATAATCTTTGCTCAATAATATGGAATCATAATTTTCTAAAAGCTTAGCAAAATTTTGATACATTGCTTGATTTGTACTTTTAATACGTAAATGTATTATAATTGGATCACTTGAATTGGGAGCAGTTGAAGTGGAAAAAGCATAATCTCTTATAATATTCATTATATCTACAAAATTTACATAATTAAATGTTTCCTTAACATAATAACTATCACTTGTTGAAGTTGCTACGACTGGCCCATCATTTATTGAAAATATCTCAAAGTCTAACCCTCTTACACCTTGTTTTAAAAGCGATTTTAAATTACATGTGTCTACAAAATCATTTTTATAATTTCCTCCACTACAACAATTATAAGCTGTCTTAATATAATAATCCTTAAATGTATAATTAAATTGATCTGTTTCATCTATAGATCTTATTTTACCATTAAGATCACCGTAAAGTTTGTTCATATATTTACATTCTCTACCTCTTAACCCATTATAATAAAAATAACATAAAAATGAAATTAATATTATTAAAAATATAATACAACTTAATAATACTACAGCTGTGGATTCTTTCATCTGAGTAATATTTTTTACTACGTTAGATATATTTTGTTCTGCGTTTGAAATATTATTCATACTATATTATACTTTTAAAAAAAAGTATACCATTAAACAATTTATATTTCTAAAATTATCAATAAATTATTTAGAAATAAGAAATATTATAAAATTATATTATGATGAATAAAGAATTAAAAATAATATAATATAATATAAAAATATGGCAGGAGGTTTAATGCAACTTGTAAGTCAAGGACAACAAAATATAATTTTAAATGGTAACCCAAGCAAAAGCTTCTTTAAATCAACATATCATCAATACACTAATTTTGGGTTACAGAAATTTAGGGTAGATTATGAAGGTTCAAAAACTTTGCGCTTGTCGGAAGAATCTTCATTTACGTTTAAAATTCCCCGATATGCTGATCTTTTAATGGATTGTTATATATCTGTTATATTACCAAATATTTGGTCTCCTATTTTACCACCTCAGCAAATTACAGAACAAACAACCGCACAAGGTCTAGGAAATATAGAACAATGGGCTCCATATGAATTCAAATGGATTGAATATATTGGAGCTAAAATGATTTCTAAAATTAGTTTTACATGTGGTAATTATACATTACAAGAATATTCTGGAGATTATTTATTAGCTGCGGTTCAAAGAGATTTTTCTCTTACTAAAAAGGAATTGTTTTATAATATGATTGGGCATATTCCTGAATTAGTAGATCCAGCCAATGCTGAATCACGCGTAAATTCATATCCAAATGCTTTTTATACCGATGAAATAGCAGGTCCTGAACCTTCTATTAGAGGTAGAATATTATATATTCCTTTAAATAATTGGTTTGGATTAAAATCACAAATGGCGTTTCCATTAACATCTTTACAATATAATGAATTACAAATCAATGTTACATTTAGACCTATTAATCAATTATTTCAAATACGTGATGTATTTGATGCGTTTAATAATTATCCATATATAGCACCTAATTTTAACTCATGGTATATGCAATTTTATCGTTTTTTACATCCTCCACCCGACTTATGTCTAGATATAACTTCATATCCAGATCAAAGAGGAATATGGAATGCTGATATTCATTTAAATTGTACTTATTGTTTTTTATCAAATGAGGAAGAAAGATTGTTTGCTTTACAAGAGCAAAAGTATTTAATAAAACAAGTTCATGAACAAATATTTCCTAATGTTACTGGACCTAACAAAATAGAGTTAGATTCATTAGGAATGGTTTCAAGTTGGTTATTTTATTTCCAAAGAAGTGATGCTAATTTAAGGAATGAATGGTCAAATTATACAAATTGGCCATATAATTATAGACCAGTCAATGTAATACAAGCTCCAACATCTGGTAATTATACTATTTATCGCACTCAAGGAGGAGCATTAGTTCCTGTACCAATAGGACCAGGTGTAAATCCAGATGGTACATTAACTGGATTAGTAATAAATCAAACATATAATCTTCAAAATATAAAACCAATTTTAGTAGCTATGGGTATTTTATTAGATGGTGCCTATAGAGAAAATATTCAAGCTGCTGGTATTTTTGATTATATTGAGAAATATACTAGAACTTCTGGCAATGCTCCCGATGGGTTATATTGTTATAATTTTGGTATTCATTCAAATAATTCTGATTTACAACCATCAGGAGCAATAAATATGAGTAGATTTTCACAAATTGAATTAGAATTTACTACTATTATCCCACCATTGGACCCATTAGCACAAAGTTTAACAATATGTGATCCAGAAACAGGTAATGTTATTGGTATTAATAAACCTACATGGCGTATTTATGATTATAATTTTGATTTACATTTATTTGAAGAAAGAATTAATGTTGTCAACTTTATTGGTGGAAATGTTGGTTTAATGTATGCGACATAATAGGGTTAGGGTTAGGGTTTATACTAGATACGCATTGGAAGCAGGAGGTGTGGTTTCAAAAAATGCTCCTGTTGCTGAAATTGTTGTCGGATATTTAGGCTCAAAATCTTGAACTTTTCCTGATTCTGTATCACCCAAATTATATTTTTCTTCTTGATATTTATCATATAATTCCTGCTTTTTATTGTATAATTTTAATCCTTCGTTAAATCCACGACTCCATTTATCAACTCCCAAATATGGCTTTATTATTTGAGCCTCTTTGGAACCCGGATAAATTTCTTCAAAATCTATACCATGATTATCATATCCTGTTGTTAATGAACTATAATGTAAACCCTCATTTTGAGTCAATTTTCCACCATTATCATATGGAGCAACGTCCTTTGTTACACAACTATTTAATGGTTTTGGACCTGGATTACAACCATAACAATCAATATCTGCTGTACATTGCTCTCTAGTTATAGCACATTGAGCCTTAGGTCCACAAAAATTCTGACAACTAACACGATCAGTTAATGGTAAATTTACAGTGTGACTATATAGTGGAGAATTTATATCATTATAATTTATTACCGCATCTTTTGGATAAGGGACCACATTATAAGAATATTTTTCAAAGTCAGTTAAACCCTCTACCAAATTATTTTTAAAACAATAGTTTTGAATTATTGATGAACCCCATTTTATTATTATCCAAAAAAGTAATAAACAGATTCCTGTGTATATTATTGTATATTTATAATTCATATTTAATATACAATAATATTATTTTTTGTATGATCACTAATTATGATTTTTATTTATTATAAAAATTTTTATATATAATTATTATAACTAATGTCTACTGAAGATACTAATACAATTGATGATAAAAAAAATAATACAAATTCAGAAACAAAACAAAACAAAGTTATTCCATTTTTAATTTATTATTTAGTTGTTACTATTGGAACTATAATTATTTTTGTTTTTATAATTGGTTCTTTTGGCTTATATACTACTAAAGTTGCTCAATCTAATATTTTACCTGATAATAGTAGTTTAGCACCTTTTACAGATATTAATAGAATAATTAAAGATTTACCAATTGATATTAATGTTATTAAACCTTGGCATGATTTTTTCTCATTTAATAGTGAAAATACAATTTCACAAAAAATCAATTTTGATTCTCAAGAATATTTAGCTAGTTTCAAAGATAGCTTTTTATGCGCTTTAAAATTAAAAGCCAAACCTGAATCTGGTGTATTTGCCAATACTGCTTTATATTATTCCAAAGTTTTTGATAGTATTATTGCTACTAACTTTCAGATTATTAATATAATTTTTTATTATTTAAGTTATTTTCCTGAATCTGTAATAATGTTAATTTATGGTTTAATCGCAATTCCTTTATTTTTTATATTTTTTAGTGTTTCATATCTTTGGACTTTTTTTTACCATATTATAAATATACCTCAGTTTTTTAGAGCTGCTTCGGAAAATAATGAAAAGAAATGGGAACCTACTAACAAAATATCATTTTTAAGAATTATTCCATTAGTATTACTTGGAATTAATTGTTTTGGTGCTTTAATTTCCGCATTATTAACGCCATTTTTATTGACATTATATTCTTTTATAACACCATTAGCTGTTGGTGGTAAAGTTAATAATAAAAATTACAATGTATTAAATTTAATATTAGATTCTTTTAGTTATAAATCAAAATTTTTCTTGGATTTGGCTTCAATTGGTCTACTATTTAATGCGTTTAATTTTTTTACAATAGATATTGCTCTAGCCATAATTCCTGCTTTAATTATTTTATACATTATAGGAGAATATAGAATTGAAAATCCTGAAGTTAATACTAATGGATTTACTAAATCTGTTGGAATTAACCAAACAAAAGTAACATTTAATAAAAATGATGTAAATTCTAATGCGGTTCCGTTTAATGTTTGTGCTATTCCTGAAGAACAAAACGGTGGATTTCAAAACGGTGGATTTCAAAGCAGAGGAAAACAATACAAAATGAATGGAAAAAAAAAATATAATATAAGATTCGTATAATAAAGAATTTAAATATAATTTTAAAAAATATTCTATAAATTGTTATAATGGGAAAAAATAAAACCATTAATTCATTACCGTTTATTAGTGTTGTTACTCCTACATTTAATAGACGACCCTTTATCCCTTATATGATCAAGTGTTTTTTTAATCAAACTTATCCAAAAGACAGAATTGAATGGATTATTATTGATGATGGAACCGATCCTATTGGAGATTTAGTTCAACATATCCCACAAGTTAAATATTTTTATTATGAAGAAAAAATGTTATTAGGAAAAAAAAGAAATTTAGCAAATAGCAAGTGTTCAGGAGATATTATTATTTATATGGATGATGATGACTATTATCCAGAGGAAAGATTTTCACATGCGGTTGAAACATTATTACAAAATCCTCAATATTTAATCGCTGGTTCATCTGAAATGCATGTTTATTTTGAATCTAGAAATTGTATTTACCAATGCGGTCCATATAAACAATATCATTCAACAGCCGCTACATTTGCCTTCAGGAAAGAATTATTAAAACAAACTAAATATGATGATGAAAAAGCATTAGCAGAAGAAACTCAATTTACAAAAGGATATACTATTCCTTTGATTCAATTAGATACTTTAAAATCTATATTGGTTTTTTCACATAAACACAATTCATTAAATAAAGAAAAATTATTAGAAAATCCAGAAGCAACAAAAGCTGTTTTATCTAAATATACAGTAGATGATTTTATAAAAGATCCTGTATTAAAACAATTTTATATGTATGATATGAATAAAGTTTTAGTAAATTATGAACCTGGTAGACCAGAAAATAAACCCAAAGTAATGGAACAAATTAAACAGCTAGAAGAAGATAGAGCTAGAAGAATTGAAGAACATAATAAAATGCGAGAATCCCAAAACAAATTTTTATCCCATATTAATAAACCAATTAATAATGATATAATAAATGAATATGAAAAAAAATTATCAGAAAAATCATATCTTATTAATGAATTATTAAAAAAAATAAGATTACTTACGAGTGAATTAGATGATTACAAATCAGGAAAAAAATGATTCATTATAATATATTTTTAAAACAACATAAAGCTATATTATATTTTATAACAGGGATTAATGAGTTACGAGAAAAATATGTTTTTTGATACTGAAAATGATATTGTTTTAACTTCTAAAAATAAAAATAATATTTTACAAGAAGTAAAAAAGACTGATACAAAATATGATAAATATGTTAAAGTTTTGAAAATGAAATGGATTGATGGCAAATATTATGACAAAGTAACAGTTGAACTTTTTGGTTCAGGAGAAACTGGAACAAAAATAAGAAATGCTGTTACAGGTGCTAAAACTCCATTTTTAGTTGGAAGTTTAAATGAAGATTTATTTTTCAAAATTATTGATGCTACTGGTAATAAAGGTAGGAAAGATTCATTAGTTTTATTTTATGATAGTCCGGAACAATATGAAAATCATCAGTTTAATCTTTTAAACCAAGTTGTAAAAGAATCATGGACCAATAAAAATTTGGAAGCAAGAAAACGATTAAACTTGGGAAAGCAATAATTTAATATTTTTATAAATAAATTTTTATTTTTATAAAAACTTATTTTTTATACTTTTCTACATATCATCATCCGAAAATACAATATCTTCAGTTTCTTCGGCATTTTCCTTTGTATATTTATCTAAATATCTATAAATACGACTAACATCTAATTTTGATATATCATAATTCTCAAATAAAAGATATATTTCATTATCACTATATTTATTTTTTAAATCCAAGAAAAAGGCAAACATATCATTTTTATCCATTGATAATTCTTGACATAAATTTTGAATAAATATTGAATTATTGTATTCTGTTGAATATTTTGTTAAAACTTTTGTAAATCTTACCTCTGATGGGTTGAAAGTTTGTTTCTTTTTTTGTTCATTGGAAAAAAATGTATCATGATATATACTATTATTTTTAAATGTCTTTATTAATGAACTCATCTCGTTAAATTGCCAAATTTGTTTTTGAAATGTTATTCTATCTATATAATCCGCAAAACATATATTATCTAAAATTTTTAAATAAAATGGAATTGAATGTTGCTTTTCCATTTTACTTAAAACATCTATTATATTTTCATGCCATAATAAACCAACAATTGTTCTATCAGTTTCATTCATTATTGTTAAATGTTCTTCTATAGAAAATCTATTATTTATTAATTTTTTTGTTATTTTTCTTGTATCATCATTATATGATTTCATTAAAAATATATTTTTTAT
>Ga0114967_10005290_pt1 | contig 10244 bp, 5 predicted proteins | sample M_130628_MF_Meta_FD_92639 | JGI IMG/M metagenome (GOLD analysis project Ga0114967, IMG submission 92639) | Freshwater microbial communities from Lake Montjoie, Canada to study carbon cycling - M_130628_MF_MetaG | ecosystem: Environmental > Aquatic > Freshwater > Lake | place: Lake Montjoie... | reverse complement strand
GACAATCTTTATGATTAGCCGCTTGTCATAATGACTCTGTTTGCGCTCCCGTGAAGCATAAATTTCCTCTTGTTGTTGTTCCATACAAACTGTTTTTGTGTATAGTTATTTCAGGACAAGACACTTGAGTACTATCTAAAAGGGATAAAAGTGGGCTCGCCTAAAGGAGTTTGTTTTTCCTATTTAGCCGAAGGCACTTTTTGAGATAATTGCTTGCGTTTTGCGATAATTGTTTATATTTGAACTAGTAAGCCATTGTGTTTTGCTGAATGTCCATACAACATTCGTTGAATTTGAAAATGATTTCAAGGATTGTTTAGTACTAATTCCTTTTATAACCCACCAATAATGAAACAATTTTACGCCATCCTATTTCCAGGAATCTCTTGGAAGGTTTTCTACCCTTTATCCTTGTTTTTTTTAGTTCTTTTATTATTTCCCAGCAGGGCCAATGCAACAGTAGGGACGTATACTTTTGCTTCGTCTTCGGGGACTTATACTCCTTTGAGTGGGGGTACTGTGTTGGTGTCGGGTGCTAGTTGGGATGATACTGCTTCGGCGTTGTTGACTTTACCGTTTACCTTTACTTACAATAATGTTGCCTATACAAGTTTTGGAATAAGTTCGAATGGGTTCCTAACTTTGGGAGCCGTTCCAAGTGCCACTTTATATTGTGGTTTGCAGAGTAGTCCAGCTAATTCTATAGCAGGTTATGGTACCGATTTGATTGGTGCTAGTGCAACTTCGTCTGTAAGTTACGGAGTGATTGGTACTGCGCCCAATAGAAAATATGTAATCCAGTGGGCTGAATGCAAGCATTATGGCGCTACGGGAGATAGCTATACATTTCAGATTATTTTAAATGAGACCACCAATACGGTTCAGGTAGTGTGGGGCCCGGTAACGGCCGTTAGTACTATGGGTGCAAATGCTTGTGCAGATTCTGCGACGGAATCGGGTAATATTGGGTTATTGGGTAATTCCACTCAAGATTTTAATTTGAGAAGTATCACTAATGGGACAAATACATGGGCGACTTCTATTGCTGGTACTGCGATTAATGCGGTAGGGAATATGTCTTCGACCAATTTTCCAGCTTCGGGATTGACTTATACTTGGACACCACCGGTTGCTACGGCGATGGCCTTTACTTCTTGTACGACTACCTTATTGAATAACGCTCAAGGTGTTCCTAGGGGGGCTACGAATAATACGGTGATTCAGGTTCAGGTTGTTGTGAGTGGGACCTTGAGCCCTTTTTCGGTCACTAATCTTGCTTTATCCACAACAGGTTGTACAAATCCATCTGCTGATCTCACAAATGCCAAAGTATTTTTTACGGGAGGAAGCAATATTTTTGCTGCTACCACTCAGTTTGGGAGTACTACTGTAAGTCCGAATGGCGCTTTTACAGCGACAGGTTCGGCTACTTTGGTTGAGGGGACTAATTATTTTTGGGTCACTTATGATACTAAAAGTACAGCAGTATTTGGAGATCTTTTAAAAGGATGCTGTACGCAGATTACGGGAACGGGAACGATGGGTGCACGAACGCCATCAATTACTTGTCCGGCTGGTTCTCAAACCATAGTAGATGAAGGAGTATGGACTAAAGTAACGGCCACAGCGCCGCATGCTAATCATGGAGTAATGTTGTTGTTATCGGATGGTAGTGTTATTTGTCATACCAATTCGGGGGGGACTGATGGAAACGGAACATTGTGGGATAAATTGACTCCGGATGCTACTGGTAGTTATATTAATGGGACCTGGAGTACTACTGCTCCTATGATTGATACCCGATTGTTTTTTTCCTCGCAAGTCTTGAAGGATGGTAGAGTTTATGTGGCAGGAGGCGAGTATGGGACGGGATTGCAGAAGGCTGAGGTTTATGATCCTGTAGCCAATACTTGGACAGCGGCACCTTCTCCGGGAGTAAACATTAGTGATGCAAATTCGGAAATTTTAGAAGATGGAAGGGTTATGCAAGCTTTGGTCGCGGGAACATTAAAGGGAAATCAAATATACAATCCTGCTACGAATACTTTCACTGCCGGTCCGAGTTGTATAGGGATACATAATGAATCTGCATGGATGAAGTTGCCGGATAATAGTATCTTATTTGTTGATCGTTTGTCCACCAATTCCGAGCGTTATATACCTGCTACCAATACATGGGTGGCTGATGCTACTGTGCCAGTATCCTTATATGATTCATTTGGGTCTGAGACTGGAGCAGCTGTTTTATTACCTGACGGTCGTGCTTTTTTCTTGGGTTCACAAGGAACTTCTGCTTTTTATACCCCTTCGGGTACTAGTAGTCCGGGTACTTGGGCTGTGGGGCCTACTTTGCCGAATTCAACAGGGGCGCCAGATGCTCCCATGGCGATGATGGCCAATGGGAAAGTGTTGTGTGCCGTATCTCCTGCGCCCACTTCATCGGCTACGTTGTTTATTCCGCCTACTTATTTTTATGAATTTGATTATGTGACGAATACTTTTACCCAGATTCATGCACCTGGAGGAACGATGTCTTTGAACATCGCTTGTTATCAGACTAACTTTTTGGATTTACCCGATGGTTCCGTGATGTATGCGCAGAATCAGAGTGGTAACTCTTCGAATTATTATATTTATAAGCCAACCGGTACACAGACCGCAGCTGGAAAGCCGACGATTACGGCTGTTACTCAGACCTCTTGTTCGGCTTTTCAAATTACAGGAACTCAATTTAATGGGATATCGCAGGGGGCAAATTATGGTGATGATTGGCAGATGTCTACCAACTATCCGGTTATTCGCTTGACTAATGGTTCAAATGTTTATTATTGTCGCACTTTCAATTGGAATTCGACCGGTGTTCGCAGAGGAAATTTGGCGGACAGTGTACAGTTTGCTTTGCCAGCAGGGTTGCCTATTGCAACATATTCCTTGGTTGTTACGGCAAATGGAATAGCATCTGACCCTATTTCGTTTACTCCAACGCCTTATTTAACTAGTACTTTAACGCCAAGTGCTACCTGTAGTGGTGCAGCGTTTAGTTATACTCCGGCAATCTTACCTGCTGGGTCGACGTTTAGTTGGACCCGAGCGGCCGTTGCAGGGATTAGTAATGCTGCGGTAACTACACCTCAAACTACGGCTCCAAATGAAGTTTTGGTAAACACTACTGCTGGTCCAATTTCGGTTGTTTATGTGTTTACCCTAACCAAGAATGGTTGTAGTGCTGCTCAAAATGTCACGGTAACGGTAAATCCGTCGCCAACACCAACAATTACCGGTAATTCACCTATATGTATTAGTGGAATTACTTTGAGTACCCAAGTGAATTCAGGTTATAGTTGGTCCACTGGTGCCACCACACAAAGCATAACGGTTAGTACGGCAGGAACTTTTACCGTTACGGTAACGGGAGCCAATGGTTGTACGGGCACCGCTTCGGTTACAACGGTTCTTTATACTAAGTCGGTTACCGCCAGTGCGGCAGCTAATGGAAGTATTAGTTCGAGTGGGGTAACTGCGGTGAATTGCGGCGCTTCTAAATCGTATACGATTACGCCGAATTCTTGTTATCAGATTGCTACTGTTTTGGTTGACGGTGTGAATAATCCTGCTGCCGTAAGCAGTGGAACTTATACGTTCAGTTCCGTATCGGCTGCCCATACTATTAGTGCTACGTTTGTTTCGTCGAGTGTTACCTATTATGCGGACCGTGATGGCGATGGCTTTGGAGATGCTGCTACGCCTTTGGTTAGTTGTACAGGAGCTCCAACTTTTTCGGGACACTTAGCCGTGTTGAATAGCACTGATTGTAATGATTTGGTTTTTAGTGCTACGAATACCTGTACGAATACAGTTGCCCTTAAGTTGTTTATCGAGGGATATTATGCTACGGCGACCCATACTATGCGTCCGGTAAATGCTAATGAAGGTATTGGAAGCAATATTTCTAATGTGGACATGATTACGGTTGAATTGCGTTCGACGTCAGGTTCTTTGGTAAATACGACTACAGCGATGTTGCATACCGATGGAACCGCAACGGCTGTATTTAGTTTGACCCCTAATGGATCTTATTATATAGTAGTTAAGTACCGAAATGCTATTACCACTTGGAGTGCTTCGCCTCAGACACTTAGCACGAGTACGTTGACATATGATTTCAGTAATTCGCTTTCGAAGGCGTATGGGAACAATCAGAAATTGTTAGAATCGGGTGTTTACGGGTTCTATTCTGGGGATCTTAATCAGGATGGTTTTATTGAGGCGATGGATTTTCCTTCTTTGTATAATGCTAGTGATTTAGGTGCGGAGGGTAATTATGCTTCGGACATGAATGGAGATGGATTTGTAGAGGCTAATGATTTTCCTTATTTGTATAACAATTCGGATTTGGGCGTTGAATCGATGCATCCTTGATGGACAGGTGATGGATTTTTGATAATCTTTTATAGTTCCGAAGCGAACTTCTTTTTTGTTTCTAAAATATAAAACCAAATACTGTATATTTGCTTTTATTTTTAAGTGAATGGATAAGAAGACGGAAGAATTTTATATAAGATTGCGCGAAGAGTTGAACACAACCTCGACATGGCCCAGTGAATATTTGTATAAATTTATAGTACCTACCGATCCTAAGAAGGTAGAAGAGGTAGAAAATGCCTTTGATAATATGGGAGCTGTAATACAGACTACCCAGTCTAAAACTGGAAAGTATACTAGTTTGTCGGTCAATGTTATGATGGATAGTCCGGAGCAGGTAGTATCGAAATACATAGAGGTCTCAACGATTGAGGGAATTATATCATTATGATGGCGGAAAAATATATTAAAGAGAATGCTAATGATGTGGTCCATCATTTAGAATATAATGCAGAGCGATCGCATTTGATTATACCGGAATACGGTAGGCATTTGCAAAAGCTGATTGACCAAGCTACTTTGATCGAAACGAAGGAGGAACGCAATAAAGCAGCCAAGTACATTATACAGGTTATGGGGACGTTGAATCCGCATTTGCGTGATGTATTGGATTTTCAACATAAATTATGGGATCAGATTTTTATTATGTCTGATTTTAAGTTGGATGTCGATTCGCCGTACCCTATACCCACTAAAGAAGTAATTCATTTGAAGCCGGAGCGCCTTGCGTATCCTCAGAAGAATCCGAAGTATCGTTTTTATGGGAACAACATTAAGTACATGATTGATGTTGCGAACAGTTGGGAAGAAGGAGACATGAAGAGTGCTTTAGTGAAAGTGATTGCTAATCACATGAAAAAATCGTATTTGAGTTGGAATAAAGATACGGTAACCGATACGGTTATTTTTGAGCATTTATATGAGCTTTCGGATGGTAAATTGAATTTATTGCAAAGTACGGAGGAGTTATTGAATACTACGGATTTGATGCGTACGAATAAGAAGATGTCTAATAAGAATATGCCTCCTCAGGTAAATAAGATTAAAAGCAACAAAACGGGCAAGAAGCCTTTTCAAAAAAACAATAATAACAGTAACTTAAATAAATAGCTGCGGGCATGCATAGCGGAGCGATTTTATAAAGAGCTTCACTTTCAGTATCTCTGGGCAATACACTACTTAAAATTAATAAATGGGAACTTTTAAAATTGAAGGTGGCATTCAACTAAAGGGAGACGTAACCCCGCAAGGAGCCAAAAATGAAGCATTGCAAATTTTATGTGCCGTACTATTGACTCCTGAAAAAGTAACGATCAACAATATACCAGATATTATTGATGTCAACAAGTTGATTACACTATTGGGTAATCTAGGTGTTAAAATTCAAAAAAACGGACCGGGTTCGATCACGTTTCAAGCGGATGAGGTTAATGTAGGTTACCTTGAGACGGAAGCTTTCAAAAAAGAAGGTGGGAGTTTAAGGGGGTCTATAATGATTGTTGGGCCATTATTAGCTCGTTATGGAAAAGGATATATTCCGAAACCAGGTGGGGATAAAATTGGTCGACGTCGTTTGGATACCCATTTTGAGGGATTCATTAATTTGGGTGCTACGTTTCGATATGAGCGAGAAGACCATTTTTATGGCGTAGAGACTAAGGGACGATTGAAAGGAGCCTATATGTTGTTGGACGAAGCTTCGGTTACGGGAACAGCTAATATCGTGATGGCTGCTGTTTTGGCTGAAGGTACTACTACGGTTTATAATGCGGCTTGTGAGCCCTATTTGCAACAGTTGTGTAAGATGTTGAATTCGATGGGTGCCAACATTAAAGGTGTTGGTTCGAATTTGTTAGTGATCGAAGGCGTAGAGCATTTGGGAGGCTGTGAGCATCGAATCTTGCCGGATATGATTGAGATTGGTTCGTGGATTGGATTGGCTGCGATGACTCGTAGTGAAATTACCATAAAGAATGTGAGTTGGGATAATTTGGGTGTTATTCCGAGTGTCTTCCGTAAACTAGGTATTACTTTAGAACAAAAAGGTGACGATATTTATATACCGGCTCATGCCGATGGGTATACTGTAAAAACGGATATTGATGGTTCAATATTGACAATTGCTGATGCGCCATGGCCTGGTTTTACTCCGGATTTACTGAGTATTATATTGGTGGTTGCCACACAGGCTAATGGAGATGTGTTGATTCATCAAAAGATGTTTGAAAGCCGTTTGTTCTTTGTCGATAAGTTGATTGATATGGGTGCTAAAATTATGTTGTGTGATCCGCACCGAGCGGTGGTTATGGGGCATGATTTTAAATCGCAATTGAAAGCTACGACCATGTCTTCACCCGACATCCGTGCAGGAATTTCGTTGTTGATTGCGGCTTTGTCTGCTAAGGGAACCTCTACTATTCAGAATATTGAACAAATTGATCGTGGATACGAGCGTATAGATGAGCGTTTGCGTGCTTTAGGTGCGAATATTGTGAGAGTGTAGAATATAGAATATAGAAAATAGAATATAGAATATAGAGGTGCTTTTGGTACCTCTTTTTCATTTGATTAATTATGGAACTCTACCTTATTATATTGCTTTGTCTTGCTGCGTTCTTGGCGGGTTTTGTGGATGCTGTGGTGGGAGGTGGCGGATTGATTCAGACCCCAGTCGCGTTAATCTTGTTGCCTCATCTAGCGGTTTCAACGGTTATAGGTTCTTTAAAGATTCCTTCGTTTAGTGGGACTGCTTTGGCCGCAAGGCAGTATTTGAAAGCGGTAAAGTTGGATTGGAATTTATTGCTAGTTATGGCTTTGGTGGCAGTGGTTGCTGCTTTTTTGGGTTCTGAATTGCTTACTGTTGTGGACAATCAGTTTATGAAACCCTTGCTTTTAGTGGTATTGAGTTTGATTGCGGTTTATACATTTCTCAAAAAAGATTTTGGAAGTCATCAAGCGAAGAAGCATTCTCCTCGAAAGCAAATGGTATTGGCTATTTCGCTTTGCATGGTCATTGGGTTTTATGATGGGTTTATAGGTCCGGGCACTGGGAGTTTTTTAGTGCTGGGTTTTGTAGTGGTTTTGGGTTTTGATTTTTTACATGCATCAGCTACTGCCAAAGTAGTGAACTTAGCCACTAATTTGGGTTCGATTTCCTTATTCCTATTAAAAGGAAAAATCATATGGAGTTTGGCAGTTCCCATGGCCGCTTGTAATGCGGCCGGCGGATGGGTAGGTGCTAAGTTGGCCCTTAAAAAGGGCAATTCGTTTATTCGTGTTTTCTTTTTGCTGGTGGTATTAGGTACCTTACTCCGTTTTACTTACGATGTCTTTTTGCGTTAGTTATTGAATAACATTTAGGAATTTTAGACCGAAGATGATACCGTCTCCTTGGTAGCCATTTTGGTATGAGCGAACATAATCGATTCTCAGCAAGCGGTATTTTCCAAAACCTAGGTTGTCTAGGCCGATCGAAAATTCTTGATAAGGATTGCGTTGTGGTACGGCAAGGTTATGGAATCCCAGTATTAATTGCGATTGCAAGTATTTCAATAATGGTATTTTGTTCATGATATACCCTTTGTCGTTGTGTTCTACGTGCAGTTCGGAATAGCTATCATTAGTGCTACCTGTGTAATAAGGTAATAGGTTGAAAACATTGGTATACGAATCAGATTGTCCGATATGGGTTTGATTTCCATTAAAGTGTTTGTAGTCGACAAAAGCAATATTATCGGCATTAAAGAATTTGCCCCCTTTTAAATTTATTTGCATGTTTCCTTTGTTACCAAGAGTGAGGTCATAGGCTACTCTGGCAGAAACAAAGTCATATTCATATTTTTTGTGGGTTGCGGCCATTGTTTTTTCATAGCTTAAGGTGATTTTTGGATAGTCATCATTTGGAATGTTGAATTTGCCATCAGGCCGGGACCAATATTTTTGACCAAAATTGATTCGGAACGCCAAGTTGGCTTTCACCAAGTTGTGTTTTGCAATAGCGGCGGTAGTTTCATCTGAAGGCGCGAGAGGGTTGTTGGAGGAATAAACATCATCGCTTTTTACTGCAGCTTGGTTAGTAGTATTGAAAAGCGGTTTCCTTTCGGAGTACTCGATATTGGAATAAAGATGCAAGCCGTTGATAAGTTCTCTTTCAAAGCAAAGGGCAGCAAAGTTCTTTTCGTAAAGCTTCATGAAATTGTTTTTGAAGAACAGGGAGCTTACGGTGTTTACTAGATTGGAGATGGGGTTGTTGCTATTGAATTGGCTTACATAACTTCCGCCATTTAGCGTAATAATGCTGTTGTTAGTGTTGTTGAATTTGTGAAAATAGCTAGCCGTACCTCTTATTTTTTTCTCAGAGAAGCCGTAGTTGAATTGGGTGCCGATGCGGGTAAAAGTTCTTTTCTCCTCGTTGCGTTTGAAATAAGAAAAGCCGGCAGTGGTATTCCAACCTTGTACGGTATTGAAGGCCGTATTTAAAAGCGGGCCATCATAATTAAGAGACCATTTTTTAAAGGAATTAGAATAGCTATATCCATTAATAATATCCATAAGTGCAAATTTGTTGTGTTTAGCATCGATGGAGTCTAGGTAGGGTTTTGATTTCTTTTTGGTTTGCAGGATATCTTTTTTGATGTAATCCTTATTTTCTTCGTCCGTTAGCGGCACAGGTCGGATGGTGTTCCAAAAAGAATCCTCTTTTTTGTTGGGGTTATCCTCGAAGGAGAGGATTTGGTTACTGAATGTTTTTTTGTCGAATTGTTTTGCAAATTCGAAATTGGAATACACGTAGGTGAACCGGCCGTTTACTTTAATGCTTAGCATTCCGGCAATAAAGTCGATGGTTTGCGTATTTTTCACCCATATTTTATTTAGACTGTTGTAACTGTAGCTTTGTTTAAGTGTTAAGTTGTCGATGACAGGTGTTTGCATTTGGTTTCCTTTGATCGAGAGGTCTGTGGCATAGATCGCGTAGGAATCCTCTACGATATAGATGTAGCCTTCCATTGCGGGTTCGTTTGAACGACGGGGAATGACTTTTATTTTATTGATTTGTTGGCGGTTCTCGGTAAAAAAGGAGCCTTCAAATTTGTATTTATAGTAATTAAAAGCGTTGTCCGCTATGGGGGAGACTACATTGATTTCGAAGGGTAAGTAATTATCGTAGCAATCAAAGTTTACCGAGGCCGCGTTGTTGAAGCTAAAGCCGTTGTCTTTGCCGCTCACTTTTGAAGCGACAATTACTTCTTTTAATTTGTCGGGTTTTTGAAAAGTGATTTTTGAAACTGTTTCTGAGAGGTAAATGATGCCGCTGCGGGTTGAGTCTAGGATTTCGTCGAAAAAGTCGAATTTTTGGCCCATGATTTTTTTAGGGGCGTCTTTTAGGCGGATTATTCCTCGGGAATAAAAATCGGCTTTGAATCGAGCAGTCTTCTCGGCATTTTCTTTTTTGTTTTTTATGGCGTTGCGAATGATTTCATTGGCGGGGTTGTCTTTTGGGTTGATGACTACTTCGTTCAAGATGATGTTTTCTTCTTGAAGAATTACCTCTAGTTGTGTTGTTGTTTGGTTGAGGTCGACGACCTGTTTGTTAGTTTGGTAACCCAGGTATTGGAAGATGATGTTGTGTTTGCCGGGTATCCTGATGTTTAGTTCGAATTTCCCTAGTTCATTGGAAGTCGTTCCGTTATAGGTGTTTTCTTCGAAGATGTTTACAAAGGGGAGTGGTTTGCCGTTGATGTCTTTTACGGTTCCTTTTATTTGGGCAAAAGAATATAGGGAGCATAATATAAATAGGAGTGAGGTGATTTTTTTCATGGATT
>Ga0114967_10005288_pt1 | contig 10244 bp, 9 predicted proteins | sample M_130628_MF_Meta_FD_92639 | JGI IMG/M metagenome (GOLD analysis project Ga0114967, IMG submission 92639) | Freshwater microbial communities from Lake Montjoie, Canada to study carbon cycling - M_130628_MF_MetaG | ecosystem: Environmental > Aquatic > Freshwater > Lake | place: Lake Montjoie... | reverse complement strand
AGTTTATTGTCATTTAAATCGGCCTTTACCAAAGTAATTTTTGAAAATAAGGAAATGAGCGCTGAAAGTAAATTGTCTACCTTTTTACCTTTAGATAGTTTAGAAAAAATGGCAACTTCAATGCTAAATGAAAAAGCCAACACCCAATTTAAAAAATCAGAAAAAGTAGAAATTAAAATAGCTAAGGGAACGGTTTTATTTTATTACAAAGACGCCTATAGTATTCAATTAAATGGGGCTTCTGGGGCGCCTATTTTAATAGAAAAGAAATTTGGTGGCATTATTCAGGATATACATGATGGGGCTATTTTAGATAGCTTGTTTACTAATAAATTAAGCTTGTCTAAAAAGGTATATTCTATCATCATGGGACTATCTTTATTATTACTTACCATCACAGGTACTTATATGTGGTATAAACCTAAAATGATTAAAAAAAATAGATAATGAAACTGCGTAAATATTTTTCATCAAGTTTAAAAATTTCATTGAGCTGCTTATTCTTACTATTATTTGTAAGTAATTTTGCAATTGCAAAAGATAAAGACAGTATTATTAATTTTATTTTCACTTCCGATGTTCATTTTGGATTAACTAAAGATTATTTTAGAGGCAAAGAAAATGTTTCAGCAAGGGATGTAGATATGGCCATGATGCAAGTAATGAATAATTTGAGTAAAAGTAAATTGCCAGCGGATAAGGGGGTACTAGCAAATAAAATGATAGGTGGTATTGACGCATTGGTCATTACCGGAGATATAGCTAATAGAATGGAAAATGGAGTGCAACCCGCTACGGCTTCATGGAAGCAGTTTCAAGAAGTATTTATAGATAGTAATCGTTTGCATAAAGCCAATGGAACAAAATCGGATTTATTAGTTGTTCCAGGTAATCACGACATGAGTAATGCCATTGGATTTCATAGACCTATGGAGCCTAAGAAGGACCCTGCTTCCATGCTAGGCATTTATAATTTAATGTTTCCCAATACTAAAGTGAGTAGCTTTGATAGTAGTTTACACCGAATTCATTATTCTAGAGATATTAAGGGTGTACACTTTATTTTTTTAAGCTTATACCCCGACTCTGCAGAAAGAGTATGGATAGAAAAAGATTTAAAAAATATTTCTATCACTACCCCTGTTTTCTTATTTGCACATTCCATTCCAGAGGTGGAACCAAGATTTTTTGAAAACCCTAATGGAATTCATGATATTAATGAAATAGATAAATTTGAAAACTTAGTACCTGAGCGCTATAAAGATGGCAAAGATCTCAAAGGAGAAACTACCATTGAACAAAATGGCTTTGTGCATTTTTTACAACAGTATCCAAATATTAAAGTCTATTTTCATGGACACGAGAATTGGACTGAGTATTACACCTACAGTGGCCCTTCAAAAAATATGAACCTCACTTGTATTAGAGCTGATAGCCCTATGAAAGGTCGTATTTCCGTTAAAGACGAGAAAAAATTAGCTTTTGAACTAGTTACCATGAATACCCAAACTGGCCTATTAACAGTAAGAGAAGTTTTATGGAATGCTCAAAAAGTGGGTTCTTCATTTAATTGGGGCTTGATGGCTAATTACTCATTGAAGTAGCGCCATCATGTATATATTTATTATTAACTTTATAATACCCAATTAAACAGTTAATACTTTTTGCTTAATGAAAATTTTCAATATTTTCTTCTGTGTCGTTTTTATTTTATTTGCAATAGTGCAATATAACGACCCCGATCCTTATTTATGGATACCTATTTATTTGTATCCTGCGCTACTTTGTTATTTTAAGCTAATGCAGAAACCTATTTCTAAAATAGCCTATTGGGCTGGTTTTTTGGTATTTGGCGCCTATGCCATTTATAAAATGTTTGATACCAATGGTATTATCGATTGGATTCAATTTCACAATGCCTCCAATATTGCATCTACGATGAAAGCAGAAAAGCCTTGGATTGAAGAATCAAGAGAATTTTTTGGATTATTGATTATACTTATTGTACTAGGCATTAATTACAAGAAAAAAAGCAATCATCCATCTGCAACCAATTAAAATAGTTTATCATCCAAGTTTATCAAATAACATGCGCATTCAAATATTTCAATCAGTTAAATTAAGTAAGGTCCTGATTTTGTTTTTTTTCTTCACCCTCATTTTCTCCTTAAAGTCAAAAGCGCAAGTATTTGATTCGCTATTAAATATTTATGAAGAAAATTTTCCACATGAAAAAATGCATATTCATTTTGACAGAACCATGTATAATACAGGAGAGACTATTTTTTATAAGCTCTATGTACTATCTGGTATGGAATGGAGCAGTCTAAGTAAGAATGTATACGTTAGTTGGTATGATCATAATGGTAATTATATAAAACAAACTGTTGCGCCTTTATTTCAATCATCTGCCAAAGGAAGCTTTGAAGTACCCGCAGATTATAAAGGTAGTTTTTTAAGGGCCAAGGCTTTCACTCGTTGGATGTTAAATGATGATAGTGTTTTTTTATATGAAAAATATATCTCTATCAATAATGGGGCAGTTTCTAAAGCAAAAAATAGTACTGCACCTAAAACAAGGGTGGATGTTTTCCCAGAAGGCGGAACTTTTGTGCAGGGGTTAATGCATAAAATTGCTTTCAAAGCCACTAATAATTTTGGAGCTCCTGTTTTTATTAAAGGCTTTTTAGTGAATGATAAAAACAAAGTTTTGGATACGCTAAAAGTTGTGCATGATGGTATGGGTGTTTTTACATTATGGCCTCTTGAAGGAGAAAAGTATCAATTAAATTGGACAGATGAAAACGGTGTAAAAGGAACTAGCCCCATTGCCGCCGCTAGCAAAGAAGGGGCTATTTTAAAAATGAGCATGGATAATGAAAAAGCCTATGTCCAAGTAGAAAAAACCTTGAATGTCCCTTCAAACTACAAGCAGATGCATTTACTGGTGCATCAAAATCAACATTTACTTTATACAGTAGAATTTAAAGGAGAAGAGCGTCAGGTGCAGAAAGTAGCTCTACCTATTGATGAATTATTAACGGGTGTAGTTCAATTCACTTTATTTACCAAGGATTGGTTACCCATCGCGGAGAGAATAGTCATGGTGAATAATCGTTTACATGAGTTTAATGCTATTTTAAATGTGGGTATTGCCAATATGAGTAAAAGAGGTAAAAATGTACTTGAAGTTATTATAAAAGATACAGCAGCTACCAATATGTCTATATCTATCACCGATGCTTCTGTTGTTATGCCCGAGCAACAAACTATTTATTCCGATTTTCTTTTAAGTAATGATATTAAAGGTAAAGTATATAATCCTGCCTATTATTTTACAAGCGATGCGGATTCTGTAACGGCTCATTTAGATTTAGTGATGCTTACCAATGGATGGCGTAGGTTTGATTGGGCAAAAATGAAGGCCGGTATTTTACCTACTTCTATATATCCTAGAGAAACGGAGTCAATGAAATTAACGGGCAAATTTTATGGTGGTGCTTTGACCAAGTCTGCAGAAGAGCTTTTATTAAATATAATTATACAAGGAAAGGATAGCACAAAGAAAGTGTTATTCGTACCAGTGGCAAAAGACGGAAGCTTTGAAGATAAATCGGTTTTCTTTTATGATACTTCAAGAGTTTATTATTCAATCAATGGCAAGTCAAAATTAGAAAATCAAACAGTCGTTCAATTTGATAATGGATTTATAAAACCAATATTGAGTAAAATACAAATAGATCCATTAGGCTTTCAAGCCTATACAAGCGATAGTTTGGCTAGGGCAAAACTGAATTTATTTTTTGCAGAACAAGAAAAACAAAGAAAACTATTAGCCTCTATGACTTTGGAAGAAGTAGTAGTGAAGTCCAAGGTAAAAACACCCGTTCAGCTATTAGAAGAGAAATATGCAAAAGGCCTTTTTTCAGGTAGAGATGGTATTTCTTTTGATTTATCATCCGATGGTATGGGATTAGGGGCTATTAACGTACTTAATTTTTTGCAATCAAGAGTACCTGGTTTAAATATTTCAGTGGCAGGGTCTCAAGCATCGGCCACTTGGAGAGGATCTAATACCGATTTTTATGTCAATGAGGTTAATACACCTATTGAACAGGTACAGAATTTAAATGTTGCAGATATCGCCTTTATCAAAGCCCTAAGACCTCCTTTCTTTGGTTCTGCTGGTGGAAATGGGGGTAGTGGAGGGGCCATTGCCATTTATACCAAACGAGGCAGTTCGAATAAAGGAGGTAATGTTAACAGTAAAGGCATGGAAAATGTAGTCTTGGGAGGGTACTCTGTATTCAAGGAATTCTTTCATCCGGAGTACGATAAGCCCGTAGCTAGTTTCGAAGCAGATAATCGAACCACTTTGTATTGGAACCCCTATGTCTTAACCAATAAAAGAAGCCCTAGAGTGAGGCTTGAATTTTATAATAACGATATTAGCAAAAAACTACAAATAGTATTAGAGGGTATGAATGCGAATGGAAGGTTAACACGTGTAGTGAAGTATATAGAATAGTTAAAAAGAATAGACTTATACAGAATAAGCCTATTTCAAACTTTTTTGGACTTTCTATGTTATTTATATTAGTAACATTATAATTATGAAATTAGTATACCTATTTATTGGACTTGGCCTTATTTTAATTGTATTTCAATCTTTTAGAAGCATTTCGGATGCTAAAGTTGAAAAACAGAAATACAGGTTGATTAAAATTGAAGAAGGTTTTGAGATTCGCTTTTATCCCAAGGCAATGTTCGCTACCATTCAATCTAATGGTATAAATTATAAGCAAGTGGCTAGCAGCGGCTTCAGAAAATTGGCAGGTTATATTTTTGGAGGCAATGACCAAAGTAAAAGTATTGCCATGACAGCTCCCGTTAGAATGGAGATGAGTGACAATGGCTCAGCTATGAGTTTTGTCATGCCTGAAAAATATGATGCCTCTACTTTACCTAAGCCTAAAGATGCTACTATACAAATTAAAGAATCCAAAGAAAGCTATGAGGCTGTGATTGCTTTTGGGGGTTATGCCAATGATGAAAAAATTAAAGAGCATACCGATAAATTAGTAGCTCTTTTAAACAAGAAAAATATCAAAATTATAGGAGGTTATAATTTCTTAGGTTACAATGCACCTTTTGAATTTTTTGGACGTAAAAATGAAATTTCTATTCCAATTGAATGGAAAGAATAATACCGAATAACAAATTTTAATAAGTAATTATAATTTAAATTTTATATGGCAACATATTTAGTAGTAGGAGGTTCATCAGGTATAGGTTTACAAGTAACAAATCAATTAGCGGCTGCGGGTCATACAGTGTATGCAACCTATAATACACATGTTGTTGATTCAGTAGGTAATGTTCATTATCATGCATTAAATGTATTGGATGAAAGTATTAATCTAGATTTTTTACCTGCATCCGTTGAAGGTATTGTCTATTGTCCAGGCGCTATTAGCCTTAGACCCTTCAATCGAATACCCGCCGACGATTTTATAAAAGATTATAATTTACAAGTAGTGGGTGCTATTAAAGTAATTCAAGCAGCGCTTGCTAAATTAAAAGAAAGTAAAAATGGGTCTATTGTTTTATTCTCCACGGTAGCTGTTCAATTGGGTTTAAATTTCCATTCATTAGTGGCCAGTTCTAAAGGAGCCATTGAAGGTTTAACCAAGGCTTTGTCTGCTGAATTAGCGCCCACCATTAGAGTGAACTGCATTGCACCCTCTTTAACCAATACACCCCTTGCGGCTAGTTTATTAAACTCCGAGCAGAAGATGGATGCCAATGCACAAAGACACCCCCTTAAAAGAGTAGGAACCCCAATAGACATTGCCAATGCGGTAGAATTTTTATTAACCGATAAATCTAGCTGGGTGACAGGTCAAATTTTATCTATTGATGGAGGCATGAGTACTATTAAATAGGTCATTTCTGGTATTAAAATTTGTTGTAAATTCAATAAATTTTAATTTATGAAAGTATTCATCTACATTCTACTAGCAGTAGGCTGCTTTTCTACCACTCAATCATTTTCTCAAACAAATTACCCCAATACAAATCAAAAAGGTTGGAAAAGTTTGTTTGGAAAAAAATTAGAAACTGCTCAATTTGATCCGGCTATTTGGAAAGATTCAAGTGGTGTTTTAACAGCTTCGAAGGACTCCGCTATTTGGAGTAAAGACATGTATGATAATTTTATTTTAGATTTAGATTTTCAAACTGCCGACGGAACCAATAGTGGCGTAATCGTTCATGCCACAGATATCATAGAATGGATACCCCATTCAGTAGAAATACAAATTGCAGATGATTATTCAGCACAGTGGAGTAAGGCTGTTCCTAGTTGGCAGTGCGGCGCCATTTTTGGACATAAGCCTGCTACCAATAAAAAATTAAAAAGACCAGGTGAGTGGAATCATTATACCATTACTTGTGTAGGTAAAAATATTAAGGTTGAATTGAATGGTACATTAGTGAATGAATGTAATATGGACGATTTTACTTCTAGTAAAAAAAATCCAGATGGCACAATAGTACCTGCTTGGTTGTATAATCCTATGTCTACTTTGGGTTTACATGGATATATTGGATTACAAGGCAAGCATGCAGGAGCACCTATCTACTTTAAAAACATCATGATTAAAACACTTTAGTATTAGTTATATTTTTAACTAGTTTATTTAATTAAATACAGCTATGAGTACTCCTGAAGAAAATTTTGCCAAATTAGGATTGGTTTTACCACCCGCGCCAAAACCACTAGGTGTCTATAAACCTTTATTAGTAGATGGTAATCATTGTTATGTTTCTGGACATGGTACAGTTCAAGAAAATGGCACACTTATTATTGGAAGAGTGGGCGAAAATATGACCATGGAAGAAGGAAAGCTAGCTGCAAGACAAGTAGGGCTTGCTATTCTAGCCACTATCAAAGCAAATCTAGGTTCACTTGATAAAATTAAAAGAGTTATAAAAGTATTGGGTATGGTAAGCTGCACCAGCGATTTTGAAAAACATCCCTATGTTATTAATGGTTGTAGTGAATTATTTGCTTCTATTTGGGGCCCTGATAATGGGGTGGGTGTTAGAAGTGCAGTAGGTATGAGTTCGCTTCCTGGCAATATTCCAGTGGAAATTGAAGCCATGTTCGAGCTTATTTAGTAATTAGTAACTCTAGGCTAGGCTGGATAGGTACCAGAAGCCAAGTATTTATTCTGGTAACACTTCTCCTTCAAGCACTAATTCAGTCAAAGCTTTTTCACCAGCGAACTTAACAGAGACTCTTTTTTTAAATGCTCCTTCAAAAGGTGCTGTATAGGTTACTTTAATACTGCCTTTCTGACCTTTCAAAACAGGGTTTTGATTATACTCGGGTTTAGTACATCCGCATTCTGCTGTGGCAAATTCTATAACCGCTGGCTTAGCAGATTCATTAGTATAGCTGAAAATAACCGACTTATGTATGCCCTTTTTTATTTTGCCAAAATTATAGCTAGTTTGATTGAATTTGATGGCTGATTGCCCAAAACTAGTGGCTGCAAATAGTAAACTAAGAATTAGTAATCTGGTTTTCATGGTATAAGGTTTTAAGGTAATTGTTTGTTTGATTTTTACTGTTTTTTGACCCAAATAGGCTTACGAATTTATTGAATTTTCACTAATTAGGTGATTTTAGTTCTGAATGTACTTTATATGCATTCTGACCCCTATTTTTGTCCTATGGAATCCACCCTTGAAGCTGTATCTGCCCAAGACATGCTCTCTTTTGAGGCATTTCGGAACTCCGTTATCGCCGATTATAAATTGGCCATAATGAGCAGGGAAGTAAGCTTATTGGGAAGAAGAGAAGTTTTAACAGGCAAGGCCAAATTTGGCATTTTCGGTGATGGCAAAGAAGTAGCACAAATTGCACTTTCTAAATTTTTTCAAAAAGGCGATTTTAGAAGCGGTTATTACAGAGACCAAACATTTATGTTTGCGCTTGGGGTAGCCAATGTCGAAGATTATTTTTCACAATTATATTCTGACGTTCATAATGACCCCTTTAGTGGCGGTAAAAACATGAATGCACATTTCGCCTCTGCCTTTGTTGATGAGAAGGGAAATTGGAATGAATTAACACAAAGCTATAATGTATCTGCAGATATTGCGCCCACTGCAGGACAAATGATGCGTGGCCTAGGCTTGGCCTTTGCCTCTAATTGTTTTAGAAATGCAAAAAATAAAGAGGCCTTTAAACATTTAAGTAATAATGGTAATGAAGTTTGCTTTTGTACCATTGGGGATGCCAGTACTTCCGAAGGACATTTTTGGGAAGCTATTAATGCAGCCGGCGTTTTACAAGTACCCTTAGCTGTTTTTGTGTATGATGATGGCTATGGTATTTCTGTACCTATTTCTTTACAAACTACAAAAGGTTCTATTTCTGAGGTATTGAAAGGTTTTCAAAAAGAACAAAATACCAACGGAATTAAAATATATACAGTGAAGGGCTGGGACTATGCTGCCTTATGTGAAACTTTTGAAGAAGGTATTCGCTATACTAGAGAAACACATACCCCTGTTGTATTTCATGTACAAGAATTAACACAGCCCCAAGGTCATTCCACCAGTGGTAGTCACGAAAGATACAAGCCTTTAGAAAGGTTAGAGTGGGAAAGAAATTGGGATTGTAATAAGCAAATGAGAGAATGGTTAATTGCCAACGAACTAGCTACCGATGAAGTATTGCAAGAGGTAGAAAATGAGGCAAAGCAATTAGTGCGTGCCGATAAATTAGCTGCCTGGGAAAAGTATATTGCACCCATTAAAGAAAAAATTAAAGAAGCAGTTGCATTAGTACAAGAAGGTTTACATGAAACAGATGTACATATTGCAAATAGTTTATTACAAGAATTAGTACAAAGTAAAGAGCCTTTAAAAAGAGATATTTTTAGAACTGTTAATTTAATATTGGAAAAAATTCCAACACATAGCAATACGGCTGCTATACAAACTTTTTTAGCAAAATATAATGAGGCAGAAGCGCCTTTTTATAGTAAGCATTTATACAATGAAGGTCCTAAGAGTGCCTTGAATGTATCTGTGGTAGAAGCTGAATATGCTAATGAAGCGCAAACAATTAATGGCTATGAAGTATTGAATCATTATTTTGATAAATTGTTTCAAGAAAATCCTAAGGTCTATGCATTTGGAGAAGACTTGGGTGGTATTGGAGATGTGAACCAAGGTTTTGCTGGTCTTCAAAATAAACATGGTATTGATAGAATTTTTGATACAGGCATCAGAGAACAATCTATTATGGGACAGGCCCATGGTATGGCTCTTCGTGGTTTAAGACCTATTGCTGAAATTCAATACTTGGATTATTTATTATACGGGTTACAAACATTGAGTGATGACATTGCCACTATTCATTATCGTAGCAATGGTATACAAAGTAGCCCCGTTATTATTAGAACTCGAGGCCACCGTTTAGAAGGTATATTTCACAGTGGTTCACCCATGGGTGTTATTGTAAATGCATTGAGAGGCATGTTTGTTTGTGTACCCAGAAATATGGTGCAAGCAGTAGGTATGTATAATACTTTATTAAAAGGCAATGACCCTGCTTTATTAATTGAGTGTTTGAATGGCTACCGTTTAAAAGAAAAAATGCCTTCGAATATTACTGAATTTACAGTACCCTTAGGCAAGCCTGAAATTTTAAAAGCAGGGGAGGACGTAACGATTGTTTCTTATGGTTCTACTTTAAGAATTGTGGAAGATGCTGCTGCTAGGTTACTAACCATGGGCATTGATTGTGAAATTATAGATGTACAAACATTATTACCCTTTGATATTAATCATCAAATAGTGGCCTCTTTAAAGAAAACGAATAGAATTCTATTTGTAGATGAAGATGTACCAGGTGGCGCAAGTGCTTATATGTACCAACAGGTAATTGAATTACAAGGAGGCTACCGTTGGTTGGATGTGGCCGCTCGCACACTCAGTTCAAAAGCACACCGTCCGGCATTTGGTAGCGATGGAGATTATTTTTCTAAACCTAATACCGAGGAAATTATAAATATCGTCAATGAAATGATGGCTGAATAAATGCGAGAGTAGCTGAGTGAATAGACTTGACTAAGCTAATACTGCGTGTTTTTAGATAAATTATAGCCTTCTAATTTCTGCGTTTGTTCTACCGATCCCAATCTAAATTTTACCGCTAGCTTTGT
>Ga0114967_10005286_pt1 | contig 10247 bp, 8 predicted proteins | sample M_130628_MF_Meta_FD_92639 | JGI IMG/M metagenome (GOLD analysis project Ga0114967, IMG submission 92639) | Freshwater microbial communities from Lake Montjoie, Canada to study carbon cycling - M_130628_MF_MetaG | ecosystem: Environmental > Aquatic > Freshwater > Lake | place: Lake Montjoie... | reverse complement strand
CTATTGTATTCTTTACGAATGGTTTCTTTTATAATACCTCGTTCTTCTGCCATGCGTAAAGTAGCAAATCGATTGAGAATACTAAAGGCCTGTTCGTTTAAGAGTTGTTTTACGGATTCAACTTCTTTATTTTTTTCTGATGGTATATTCGATTTGATATACTCAATACGTTGTCTTAACAATCGGGCAGTATGTAAAATCTCTGGCTCCGTTGCTGGCAATTGTTCAATCATTAATATACTTCCATCAACCCTAATACCATAAAATTGCTCCAATTGACTTGCAACCTCAATCACCAAGAGTTTTTTAATCTCCTGAACGAGTGTGAATATTCTTGCCCTTGCTGATTTTGTTATTGCCATTATGCCTTACTTGTTGCTGTGTTTATTATTGTTTACCATTTTATTTCTATCACCTCGTCATCATTCCAATTGTCTTTTAATTCGGTTATTGCTTTTATGATGTTTTCAACATCTTTCTTACTTTGAATTCGCTTTGGTAGATGGGATAACGAAACCACTTTTGATTTTTTTGTTGTGCGTTTACCTTCATCATCCTGACTAGGTTTAGAATTTATTGCTTCTAGAATTTCTTGTTTTATTGTTTTGATAGAATTGTTAAAAGAGTATACTTCGGTGATAATTTCTCTAATCCCTTTTATACCATTCTTATCTTTTATAACAGAATTATCTAGTCTTGAAGAGAATTCTTGTTTTTGTTCATCATTTAGCTGCCCCCATTCGTATCCTTGCTTAATTTCTTCAACAGCCTTCTTTATATTTTCATTTTGCTCATCTTTGAAATTTTCACAAATAGTAGCTATTTCGTTTTCAATTTCAGTGGTATAATCATTAAGAGAAACGGCTTGTTCAAAAAATATATCAGATTGCAAAATGCGTTCTATTTCTTCAAATTTTACTTTTAATGAATCCTTTAATTGACCGGTTAGACCATCAGGAGGTAATGAGTTAACTTCATTTTGAGTAATGATTATTTTTTCAATTACGATTTCAATGCCATTATCAATGGCAGCCTTTACTTTTTTGGCCCATTGTAATTCTAAAAATAACTTTGCATCCGGTTTACCTAAACTAAATGTTGCATCCGATGCATCTCCTTTTAATATTTCAGCAATCCCATCTTGAATAGATTCTGCCTTTTCAACTCCAGGAAGTTTTAACTTCTGTAATCTAACCTTTAACTCAGCATAATTTTTTTGAAATTCTGGAAAAAACTTCATTACTGCCTCACTTATTTTTTGCGGTAAAGGAATTACGTCGTTTTTTGTTAACTGAGTTAGATTTTGAGCAGCACATAATTTTTGCTCATTGGTAGGTTGATCATCACTATGCATTGATAATCCAATTTGGTTGAATGCTGCAGCATTTGACAATTTCTCAATCGCTAATGGACCCTTTACTTTTATAGTATCACCTGCAATTCTCAATTTTATAATTGAAGCGAGAAACATTATTGTGATTAGATATCGGGTTGTATCCTTGTGCCAACCAAAAGGAGCATCTGAAAAATGGTCTAATAATTTACGTCCGTCAACTTGGCCTTCGTTTTGCAAATAATCTTCGATGGCCTTTATACCACCATTATTAAGTTCAATACTTCCATCGGATTTAATTATAGCGAATTGATTTAATCCAGAAGGTACTGATCTCAAATCATCAAATTGTAATAAACGTTGAGATGCGTTAGAATCAATGGCTATAGGGGCTAGTTCATACTTATGATATACTTTTTCGGCTGAACTTTTTAACCAACTGTTAGCGGCCTCTCTGGCGTTATCCGCTAAAGATTTACATGTTTTAGAACTTCCTCTAAAAACCAGTTCTCCGCTTTCTAAACTGGCAATCAATTTTCTTCTCAAAGTATCTTTAAGTACTTGTGCTTCTTGAAATTGGCTACTTAAATAATCAAGAATTTCTTTGTCATCATACCTATTTTTCCAAGAAGCAACTTCCTCACATCTTACAATATCCTCTAAATATTTTTCCTGAAAATCATCAAGCAATCCAATAAAATAGTTTCTTGAACTGTTTTGTTGTTCCATGCTTTTATGCCTTAACTCTTCTACCTGATTCGCATAATTAGTTCTTAAAGCAAATGAAATTTCTGTTTGAATTTCTTCTGTTGAATCTGTTAATTTAGAAATTCTATTTTCGAACAATAATTGAATACCTGATTTTACAGATTTGGTATTAGCAATTCTTGCCGTTAAGCCTATACTAAAAATGTCCTCAATTTGACTTTCAAAAACTTTTCTGACTTGAGTGCTTGAAACAGGGATGCGTATTTTTTCATCCTCCAATTTTATGATGGCATCTGTCATAAATCGCAATTGGCCATCAATTTCTTTTAGAGTTAAGCCCTTGGTATTTTTTAACTCGTCAACTTTCTTTTTTATTTTTTCTAGTTGTGATGAAGATTCAACAGAAGGATGCATCATTACTGTTAAATTTTCAATAGAAAGATGAAAGTCATCAAGTATTTGAAGAGTTGCAATGGTCTTTGCAATATTGGCTTCGTCGGATTTTTCTGAAAATATTGCAATCACTTTTTCAACTGAAGAAGCGATATGTGGATATGATTTCTTTATGTCTGATTTAAGAACATTATAAATGTGCGCAGTATTTGCAATTGAACCTATTTTGCCTTCTGCAAGCATATCACCAGTATTGTCAGTTAATACATCTTGAATAACTCTGATTGCTGAACGCAATCCAATTCCACCGGTTTTCTTCGCAAGTCGGCCTAATAAAGCAAGCAATAAATTAAAATGATGAGGAAGAAATGGATATAAATTAATAAAACTATTTTCATCTAATTCAGCCTTATAAAGTGTTCTTTCAACATTTGCAAGGCGTGTATTCAATCGCAATATTTCACCGTGTTTAGCAAACATTGTCTTCAATTCACTTGCACCGTTAGTTGATTTTCCTAGTAACCTTTTTGTGGTGATTTCTTTGATGTCCGATGCCTCAATATCGATAGGTATTGGAAATCGTGCATTTAATTTATAAAGTTTGTCAGAATTAAAACGCGCATTCGGATTATCCTCAGTAAGTGTTTGTTGTGCAGTTGCAATCAACCACACTTTTCCATTGCCAATGTCTTTTAAATTTTCCATGGTGCCTTGAAGTTTCAAAATCAAAGCATCATCTGAAGACACATACTGACCGACTTCATCAATTACAAAAAGCACATTTTCTTTGCCTGTTTTCTTTTTAATTAACGCCAGCATTTGAATCGTTTTGTCTCTATCGCTTTCAATATCATCTATACGAGTAATATTAAATGACTTTGCATCTTTCCAAATATTAGGATAAAATCGTGGTGCTAAATCTTGGGCTATTCCTTTCGCTGTTAATCTATCTTCAAATTTCAACAAATCCCAATTCTCATTTTTTTCAGTTTGAACTATTTTCTTAAACTCATCAATTTTTCCGTCTATTTCTAATTTCCTTTCAAGTAATGCAATTTTTTCCTCCGGTGCATAACCTGCCCATTTCATTATTTCATTATAAATAATTGTTCCAACAGGAGCCATTGTATAACCGGCAATTGTTTGAGTAGCCAAATCAATGAGGAATACTTCTGGATCATACTTGTCAACTAACGTCTTTAACTGCTGTGATATTGGTGTAGAATTGATTCTATTTATAAGTCTTTCTTGGAAAGAAACACCATCAATCAAATAGTTCTTTTTTAATCCGAGTCCAAAATATTTTGCAAAAGAACTTTTACCTGAACCATAAAAGCCGGATATCCAAATACCCACTTCATGAGATTCAGTTTGCATCCCAGCAGACATCGCATCCAGTATCTTCTCAAAGTTCTGCTTCAATCTTTCTGTTACAACGTACTCAGAAATCTCACCTTTCAAATGGTCTGTTTTTAAACTGCCGAATGTGACAACTTTCTCAATGCTTCTGTAAATATCCTTGCTAGGATCGAATAAGTCTTTAATCTTGCTCATAGTTTAAAAATGTTTTGATCTGTAATTACCGTCTGGTGGATAAAATCCAAAGAATTCAAGACTCGATCCGCTCAAGGTTCCAGGGTATAGTATGATAATTGGAATCTCAATTTGATTATAAATTTTTTGTTCAATTGGGCCAAAGCGAGTATAAGGATGAATAGCCTCTAAATCGGATATTATTAATAATGGTTTGGAGTGAGATATTAATTTTTCTTGGGCTTGTATGATTGCATTTTCAATAATTTTATTTTCAACAACCATAGATCCTAAATCGACTTTAAAAAAATCAACAATTTCGTCAAAATCAGAATTTTCGTCTGGCGTTACCCATGAATTTCTGCGCTGATTGTTTCTAAAAAAGTCATTTATTACAGTAGCCATCGAAATAGCAATACAAGAATAATCAAACCCTTTGGCTAAATGTAACCAATTGGATAATCTTCTCTTAACTTCAATATTCTGATTGGGATCAAAAGTTAAGTAAGTAATTTGCTTATCTCCTGCATGGTGGTTAGGGTTTGGAGTTTCGAGATACTCCAATACCGTCTTAAATTTATTATTTAATAGCATTTATAAACTCCTCCATAGTTTTATATTTCCAGTCAATTTTCACAATCTCTCCAGAATTTTGCAAAATAAAATGCCCTTGAAATGATAATCTCTCAAGATGTTTAATATTATCGAATTTAGAATAACCAAAAAGTTTCCAGTCATCAGAATTAACAATAGCGTTATCTGACAACCCTTTAAAGTGAAGTTCATGTGCTAGATAATTTGCAGTGATATCATGAACAAAAACCGGTAATGGCATTCTATTTTTATCAAGTAGTTTGAAGTCAACCATCGTTGCCACAATATGTCTTGCAACTCTTTTTTTTGTTGATTCTGACCAGTCGTTAATTAATTCAGTGTGCCTTATTGTTTCCTCAAAGAATTTTAAAGCATAACTAGAATCCAGTACTGAAGTTCTTTTCGAAACTTCAGGCCAATAAACTTTTTGAACAAAGTCTGTAAGTATTTTATTACATCGTGCGGTGTATATCAATAATAATTGCGCGATTACATCTAGTGTAGAATAATGATTAAATAATTTTTTTAAATATACCGGAACAAGCAAATCTTCTTTCATATACCTTTTAAAAAAAACGATCTCCACGATATCCTTAATCCTCATATCTGATGCTTTAACTAATATATTTGATTCTGTGGCATTCTTAATCATTTCACTCTTAGTCATCGAGGATTCATATAAATTAATAAGCAACAGCGTTTCTTGAATCAAACCTGTGCCTTTTAATAAATCAGTATTATATTTTTGTTCATTATTTAAAATCATGTCAAGACAAATATGGAAATGTTTTATAACCAGCTTTAAATGCAACAAGGTAATGCTTGGCAATTATTTGATAAATCTCTTTATTGGATAATTCATCGGTATTTCCTACCAATACTGGACCTGGCTTACCTTCAATTGCTATAAACCCAACAAGTTTTTCCAATTCTTCCATGAAATTTGTCTCTCTCATTATTATTTGATTTGAATCAAGAGCCCTTTCAATGTTATACGGAAGACTGAATAAATGATACTTGTTACCTTGAATATTTTTATCATGCTCCAAGCAAGTGATTTGAATCGCAAGATTTAAAATCGCCTTTTCTTTTGTTCTTGGTAAAATGTACTTAAAGAAATCAATGCTGTTATTGTTGAGAACCTTTTGGCTTACCCAATTATTTTCTTCCATTCCTAAAAGCACTAAGTTTCTAAGTTGTTGTATATCCATTCTAATTATTTTTTCTTTAGGATTAATTCTAAGGTTTCTTCAAAAAATGGCTCATCGCCGAATTCATTTTCAATTTTTTGGTTCAAAAATTGAATCTGTAAAAATCGATAATCCAAATCAAATAACTCCGCTACCGGCTTTAGCATATGCGATTGTACTTTCCTTTCTCCATGTTCTATTTTACTAAGCATTGAAATGTCAATACCCAACTTATCCGCCACTATTTTTTGTGACAGTTTATGCTTCGTTCTCAGTTGGTGAAGGTATTCACCAAAATCAATTTTTCCGTTATGCATGATAATGTTTTGACTATGGAGTCAAATATATTAAATAAATGAAAGCTTTATACTTATTACTTTAAATAATAAGTAATAGATTTTTTGAAATAAAATTAAACAGAAACACCGTAATCTATTTGAGGTCTGCTATAAAATTTCGATGGTGTTTTGAAAAAGAATCAGAATGATCGTAGCTATAGTAGATTTCGGATTTTTTCGGAATAATCCGATAAAAATAACGTCTTCTGCATTTCAGTAAAAGTTGACAATTTTCTTGTTTTTGATTGTTTCTATATTTTTTAAGGAATAATCGGGAAAATTCTGGAAAAAATAAATTTAATTTCTATCAATCTTCACCCTGGTTTGATAACAAGTTGTTTTTTCTTCGCCATCAGGCAGGAAGAATATACATTCATATACATCCAACACTTTTCCGTCTTCGTTTTTTTCTATAATTAGGTCAATGTGCATTCCTGAATAATTTCCGGTGAATGTGTGCCCTTTACATTTGAAATGGCATTTTACGGCATCGCATATTCCAGTCCTTCTAATTAATTTGGTGTCTCCTGCTTGCAAGAAATCGTCAATCACGTAACCCAACTTTCTTATGAATTCATGCTTTTCCATATCTTGATAAGTTCGATTATTGTCAAGCAGCGTATCGATCATATCAATGTCCAAAAGTTCTAAAAAATATATCAGCGCTTCTTCTTGTGTTTTTAGAGCATTTCTCATGTTTTCTGTGAATTTTGGCGAATTGGTTGTTTTTCCAATTTACGATTCTTTTATCTTCTGTTTGACGTAAATATTGAGGTTGTTTTCAAAAGGAATAGCAATCTATATTTCAGAATTTTCGTGAAAATATATAAACCTGCAATTGGAGTAATTTTTATTTTTTTTAGTGAATTTCAAAACCATAAACAGCCTAACAATCGTTTGAAATGTATAGGTAACTTTTGTATCAAGAAGATAATCTGAATTTTAAGCATAATGATACCTTTTTTCTAATAAGTAATACAAAAAATTAGAAATGATTTTGATCTATCTTTATTACACAATTAATAATTATGGGATATATACATAAACTGGGATTAGAAAATTTTAAAATTTTTTCCGAAAAACAAGATTTTGATTTTGCTCCAATTACTCTGCTTACAGGAACAAATGGTTCTGGAAAATCTTCAGTAAGTAACGCCTTAAAAATTATAAGCACTCAATTTGAAAAAAACATATTGAATAGATCTGGTAAAGTATTTGATGGAGATACTATATTATTTGAAGAGTTGATAAAGCCATTAAAAAATATTTTTAATTCTAAAGCAGAATTTAAAGATCTGGTAAATAAAAACAGCAATAATGAAATTATTACATTTTTTTTACCAACTTTTATTGAAAGCTATAATAATGAATTGGAAATCGTTCTAAAATACTCTTTGGTTGATGATGTTGTAAGCCATGGTAAATTATTATCACTAACACTTTTTGACAAAAAAGAAAAAATATGGCTTTTTGAAATTTACTGTGTTGAAAATGCAAATTATTTTTTAAAAATAAATTATTTGCATTTTTTTGAATGCTATTTAGAGGATTCTGATAATATTGTAAATTTTTTTTTACAATCATTAAAAAGTCATGTTGAAGATTCTGAAACAATACAAATAAATGATGAAAAAACTATCGCTTTAAAGATTTTGCTTTTTAGGAACGAAAATGTAAATATTAAGTTTGATGGACCTCAAAAAATATTCTTTGAAAGATTAGACGAAGATGAATTAGATTATGACAGTTTTAATTTTTTAAAAAAACAAATAAATAAAGAAATCCGATTTGTTGATGATTTTTGTAATAAAGTGATTACTAAATATGATTTGTTATTTGACATGGATAAAATTGCAGAAAATGAAATCTTCAAATGTTTTATTGAAAAAATTAAGGATGAACATGATGATAAAAAAGATTCAAATTCAATTAAGTCAAAAATTAATATAGAAATTTTAAAATTGTTGACTTTATGTGAATTGGAAATAAAAAGCGAAAACAGTTTTCCATTAAGTGAAAGTGTTATTGGTTCATTTTTAGCAAATCCAACTCAATTAATTCTAAAACTAGTAGAAAACAGCCCTGAGATAAATGAAAAGTTTATAATTAATGGATTTAATGCTGGAGCCGAGAAATTTTTTGGTCTTTTTGAAGATATTTTATCTGATTTTGGAAAAACATTTTTCAATAGATTTATTTTTTTAAGCATCAAAAATGCTATCGGTTATATAAATGAATCAAGAGAAATCAATTTTTTAAACTTTGAAATTCAAAATGTAAAAAGAAATATTTTCACACAAAATAACGATGAAACATCAAAATTGTTTATTGATTATATCAGTAGCTTTAAATTCTTCGATAAAAACTTGATAGAATTTATCAAGAAATGGACACTCGAATTTGAGATTGCAGATGGAATTCATTTCCAACAAATGGAAAATTCTATTTCTTTATACTTCGAAAAAAATGGAATTTTATATAATATAGCTGACGAAAGCTATGGAAAATCAAATATTATTTCAATAATTTTCAAAATCGCAACTATTGCTAATGCTACTTATGAAAAGGGCTTTGGGTCTTTTTCATCTTCCGTATTGATCTTGGAAGAACCTGAAACAGGTCTTCATCCGGCTTTTCAAACAAAACTTTCAGATTTATTTTATGAGGCTAATGAGAAATTTAATATTCAATTTTTAATAGAAACACATAGTGAATATATTATTAGGAGATATCAGGTTATGGTCGCAGAGAAAAAAATTGATAAAGATGTTTTACAAATCCACTACTTTAACACGCCTAAAAACACACCAATTGGAATGCAACAAACTTACCCCATAAATATACTACCAGATGGATCATTAACTCAAAATTTTGGACCAGGTTTTTTTGATGAATCAACAAATCTAAGCATTGCATTATATCAGTCCTTAAAATCAAATCTGAACTAGAATGAAACCTATTGTTTTTATTACTCGTTCTTTTTTTTCTAGTTTTATTAGTGAATTATCAAAATCTTTTTTGGATATAGATAATGAAAAAAGAAAAACACTATTGTTTATAAATGATTTGATATTTTTTAGGGGGAAAATATTTTTCGATATCGAAGAAACAGAATTGAATGAAATTATTTTACAATCACTGCAAAAAGAAAGTGAGAAAAAGATAAATGATTTGGATTTGTTTTTTCAAAAGTTATCAAAATCAAATTTAATTTTTTCTTGTCATAATGAATGGAAAGATTATTCTTGTTTAAATTATGAATTAATTAAAAAACATTCCATTATTCCGAATTTTATTTTAGTACACTCTGATGATAATTTTTCTGAAAAACTTGAACAAAGTTGCGGCATAATTACTGTATCTAAAAACCATTCGATTAAAACATCAAATATCAATCAAGAATTAATGATTGTTGATCGTAACATAATATTTGAACCAAATTTATTTTTTGAAAAACTAACTCTTTCTTCATACATAGTAATTGAAGATCCATATATATTAAATGAAGGTTTTGATTATTTAAAAAAACTATTTAAATGCTTAGTTTCTGACAATAATAAAATTGGGCCTTCACATATAATTTTAATAACAAAAACAGGGGAAGGTAACAAGAAGGTAATAAATGAAATACGTTCTTGGTTTGGAGATATTTTGGTTTTAGAACATTTTGAAAGAGTTTTTATTCATGACAGAAATATTTTTTCAAACACATATTAGGTTTCTGCAGACTATGGTTTTAATAAAAAGTATGCAAATTCTTCAACAACATGGCGTTCTTCTCCTATCGGATACTATTATCCAGAGTATATTAAAAGACTAAAACAGTCGATTGATTTCATTAGAAAAGACGGCGTAAAATCAAATAATTATTTGCTTAAAGTGATTGAAAATTGATATGAATTTTTTTCTATTTCTTTGATTTTTTTGATTCGGGATTAGTAAAAGCAGAAAGGAGAATAGTTTAAAATAAAAAATAATTAACTTAGATCCAATCATTTATTTAATACAAGTCTTAAGATTGACTATAATTTTAAAAGATTGACAAAATAATCAGGAAATTATAATTATAAATTGAAATGAAAGCCTATAATCTCAACACCAAATTCAACTTTGGCAAACACAAATCTGAAAGTCTAAAGCAAGTTGTTGATTTGGATT
>Ga0114967_10005285_pt1 | contig 10247 bp, 7 predicted proteins | sample M_130628_MF_Meta_FD_92639 | JGI IMG/M metagenome (GOLD analysis project Ga0114967, IMG submission 92639) | Freshwater microbial communities from Lake Montjoie, Canada to study carbon cycling - M_130628_MF_MetaG | ecosystem: Environmental > Aquatic > Freshwater > Lake | place: Lake Montjoie... | reverse complement strand
TATAGATAATAAGTAAGTAGAGTAGTGGTCATAAGCATTGTTAAAACAATTGCTAATCCGTAAGCAGCTTCCATTTTACCAGACTCCTGAAAGTATAATACAATACCTATACAGCCAATGCACATTAACCAATTAATTGTAGGAATATAAAGTTGTCCTCTTATATCAGTAGGGTATTCAATTCTTCCTTTTGGAAGGAAATCCATACGCATACCTTCATTAATCAAAGTAAATGTTCCACTTATCAAAGCCTGACTCGCCACGATTGCTGCTGAAGTTGCTATTCCAATTCCAAACGGTAAAAACCAACGAGGCATTAAAACATAAAATGGCTTTAATTCACCTAAAGTTGTTCCGGTATGTTGCATTAGCCAAGCTGCTTGTCCGAAGTAATTAACCAATAAAGCCACCTTCACAAATATCCAACTTATACGAATATTTTGTCTGCCACAATGGCCCAAATCTGAGTATAAAGCTTCGGCACCTGTTGTGCATAAAAATACAGCACCTAATAACCAAAAGCCGTTTGGATAGCGTACTAGTAAATCAAATGCATAGACAGGATTTATCGCTTTTAAAACAGATGGATAATCTATCAACTGATTAAAGCCTAAAATAAACAACATAGAAAACCACAAAATCATTACTGGTCCAAAAAATTTACCTACGAAGCGGGTTCCAAATTGCTGAATAAAAAAGAGGAAAAATATTATTGAAATAACAATCGGTATGATTTTAATATTTGGATTAATAACTTCTAACCCTTCAATGGCAGAAGCAACGGATATGGGAGGCGTTATAATCCCATCAGCTAATAAAGCAGCACCGCCTATCATTGCGGGAAAAAACAACCACTTTATGTGCATCTTTCTAACTAATGCATAAAGAGAAAAAATCCCTCCTTCACCTTTATTATCTGCACGCAAGGTTAATATGATGTACTTTAATGTTGTTTGCAGGGTTAATGTCCAAAATATACATGATAATCCACCTAAAACTAATTGCTCTGTTATTGTTCTGCTTCCCACTATAGCATTCATAACATAGAGTGGAGAAGTACCAATATCACCGAATATAATTCCAATCGTTACGAGAAGGCCAGCAGCCGAAACTTTGTCGTGGTCAATATGTCCTATAGCCATAGTGGTGCAAATATACTTTTAAAGCATGTAAAACCTCAAGATTACCTCCAAATTTTTAATTGATTTTATATCTAAAATCAATATATTTGGATTCAATTTTACACTATGAATTCTAAAAACGAAAGACTACTGCATGTTTTAGGAAGTATTATGATAATTTGTGGGTTTTTAGCTTATTACTATGCAGGATCAAAAGCTAATCAGTTATTAATCGCATCAATAGGAGGAGGGGCAATAGCCTGGATAATTGCTTATTTACAAAAAATAGATAAAATCACAACGTGGACAGGTTTCGCATTTTCGTTGATTTGTTCTGTTACATTTGGTCAGCGTTGTTTGGCTAATTTAATGGCACTAATAGGAATATTGCAAAACAAATTAAGCTCGGATGCCTATCACAAAAGTATTTATGTAGTTTTGGTTAGTATAATATCTGTAAGCTCAATTTGCTCAATGATTGTTTACTATGTAAATTTAGAAGAAGCTAAAAAGTAATTAAAATGAAAACCAGAATAAAAATAAATTCAAATGGATCTATTCGTGTAGAAGGCGATTTTGAAATAGTAGATCATGAAGGAAATCCTTATAACTTAAATGGCCGGACATCCGTAGCACTTTGTCGTTGTAATTTATCTAGTAATCGCCCATTTTGCGACAGCGCTCACAAAGGAAAGTTTGATTGCCCTTCGGTAGCATTTGAACTGCCAGCACCTAAGGTCTAATTAGGTAATTTATTTACTGCATCCTGAAACATGGGATCACCAAGCAATGAATTAAAATCTGTTGTTTGGTTTACTCTTGTTCGTTGGTTAAATCCTTTTTTACCTGCAGTACTTAGAAAATCTATTACTTTGATTTTATTATTGCTTCTAGCTTCCATCACGGCTGCTAAAAACCATGCTTCTGAATTATCAGGATCAATATTTCGGTATAAAACAGAAAGGTAATAAGCATCTTGATTTGAATTAGCTTTCATAGTCTTATCAAGATTCATGTAACACATTAAACTAAGTCCATTACGGATACGCATTAACTGTGCTTGCTTAAAATTATTTTTTTCATTTATAATAGACAAGTTTAATTTCTGCATTTCAGTAAACCACCATAGTGTATCCTTCGTACCCATAGCAGTATAATAATTATTCTTAATTACTGATTCCTCTTTTACCAGACTTTGCTCCAACTTTTTCTCAGATAAGTAAGACGATGATTGAATCATTACTGCGTATGCGTTACCATATTTATCAATATCTTTTTGGTAAGCAAGTGCTTTGACAATTCGTTCATAGAACATTGCTTTATGAATCGGAGATGTTGAACAATAATTTGATTTATCAAGCGTGTCATACATTGCTAAAACAAGGTCTAATTTCTTTTTATCACTTTCAATACTATCACGTATTGCATATGCTGTAAAAATTGCTAAACATTCTTGCATTTTATCTAAAGATGGCCATTCATGAATGCCTTTATCACGCATAATTAACACTCTGCTCCGCTGTTCCTTGTCTTGAATTTTATTTAATTCGAGAATTTCAGATAAATTCATATCGCCATCATTGCCAGCTGCAATTATTACTGAGGGACTTAAATTCTTCCAGTTATCAATGGGAAATCCTGCACCTGCAACCATTAATCCTTGAACACCTGAACCACTCATTGCAAGCATAGCGGCATAGCGTGCACCACCAGAAAAACCTCCTACATACAATTGTTTGAGATTGACAGGAAGTTGTTTGCTAAGGCTGCCTAATAATGATTGCATTGCATGACCTGCTGTTTCTCCATCAAGTCCATTTTTAATGGCATTCGTCGACATTAGAATATACTCAAACTTATCCGCGGCAGACTTGTATTTTTCTATTGCAAAATGTGCATCACCATGTGGATCAAAAAGCAATAATACAGGATACTTTCTGCCTTCTGTATATGATTTCGGAAGGTAATACGAAAAGGAAATATTCGGATCTGACAAACATGATTGGTCAATTATTCCTGATGCTGGTAATGCTGTATTATCCGCATTGTTTTTCACAGCTTGGTTTTTATTAGGAGAGTTTGAAGAGCATGATGGAAGTAACCCAATAAATAAAAATAAAATCGTAGTAAGCAATCTATAATATTTCATAATATAAATATTAAATTTTACGATAATTCTTATATTCGAAAAAACGATGACCAGTCCTTTTTTCAAGCCAATTTAAAATACGATACTTAAACTTTAGTTTTACTTTAGACATATCAAAATGAAAGTCCCAATTCACTTTTCCAATCCTACTACTCATCACTAATGGATGAAAACCATGAAAAACATCTAACGAATCGATGGAGTAATAATCATACTCATCAGCTTGCACCATATTTTTTACAGTTTCATCGTTATGCCATAGCTTATGAAAATTCTTTTGCTTTTCTGTTTGCAAATGCGGATTTTTTACCCAACCATAATGATATATAAAAGCATTAATTAGCTTCACTTTTAGCTTGCGATTGTCAATTCTAAATCCTTGTGCATCCTTATAAGAATAAACACCAATGTTATTTCTAACAATGCGAATTTCATTTCGATACCATTTACGGGAATTTCCAATGTATTGATAACTGCCATAAAAATGTCGGTAGTTAAACAGAAGCCCTTCTACGTTCAAATCATCTTTATAACGAACCATTGCATTGCGAATAGCTTCGTAATCTTCTTCATGAAGCACTTCATCACCTTGCAAATAAAAACACCAGTCAGCATCATGCGCAACTGCAGCCAACGCTTTATTAGTTTCAATGGCCAATATTTTTCCGCCTTCACGAAGGGAATCATCCCAAACAGAATGAATAATTTTAATTTTAGGAGAGCCAATGCTTTCAATTAGCTCAAGCGTATCGTCGTTAGAATCACCAATACAAACAATTAATTCATCAACCAAGGGCAGCAGAGAGGTTAATGATTCAATTACAGGATAATCGTAACGAACCGCATTACGAATAAAAGTAAATCCTGCGACTTTCATTGTGTGTATTATTTACTTCTTTGCAATTGAGTATCGATAAACTGTTCCCATTCTTCGAGCTGATTATTTTTCATCACACGAGGGAATTTATTCTGATTACCAATTTTACCTTTACTCTCCATCCAATTTAAAAAGATATCATGTGGTAATACATCGATGATAATATCTTTTAGCGCAGAGGTTCTTTCAACGCGATAATCGTCGTTCAACATTTTCAATTTCGAATCAATTAAAAATTTCAACTCAACTGCTGAAACGTTATCATCTGTACCAATGAACCATTTGTGAGCGAACATACTTCCGTGATTAATACCTGCGACTGTAAATTCATTGATTCGAATATCTAATTCTTCAGAAACCATTTCAATGGCTTTATTCATATTATCAACCGACAAATGTTCCCCACATAAACTGAAATAGTGCTTTGTTCGCCCCGAAATAATGATCTCGGCCTTAGCAACATTTGTAAACTTCACTACATCACCAATTAAATAACGCCATGCTCCTGCACAAGTAGAAATAATCAATGCGTACTCTTCATCTTCTTTTACCTCATTAATCAACAATGTCTTCGGCTTCTTTACTAATTCACCATCACTATTAAAATTCTCTTCATTAAAAGGAACAAACTCATAAAAAAGTCCATTGTTGGTTACCATTTTCATCGAACGATTATCTTGTTCATTTTGATAAGCAATAAACCCTTCGGAAGCAAGATAAGTCTCAATACACGTTAATGGCTTACCAACTAATAAATCAAAACTCTTTTTATAAGGCTCAAATGAAACACCACCATGAACATATATCGTTAAGTTAGGCCATAGGTCATGAATATTTTTTAGCTTATAACGCTCGATAATTTTTTCTAGCAACAGCTGACACCATGCTGGAACACCAACTAAAATTCCGATATCCCATGTAGGCGCTGTTTCAACAATCTCTTCTAATTTTGTAGACCAATCTGTTTCACTAGCTATTTTCTTTCCTGGCTTATAAAAATGTTGAAACCAGAATGGAATTTTACTAGCCGTAATTCCACTTAAATCACCTTCAAAATAAGAACCTTTCTGATTTAAATGTGTGCTACCACCAAGCATTAAAATACCCTTAGAAAAAATATCCTGCGGCAAACCTTGGTAGCCACCTAAAGAAATTATTTGTCGGGTACTAGTTCGACGGATAGCTTTCACCATCTCGCGCGTAACGGGTATATGCTTGCTGGAACTTTCACTTGTACCACTGCTTAAAGCAAAGTAATTTACTTTTCCCGGCCAGCATACATTTTCTTGATTATGCAATGCTTTATTCCACCATAGCGCATAGATTGAATTATAATCATGCACAGGAACTGTTGCTCTGAACTTATTTACAAAATTGCGAGAGTTTAACATATTGGAGAAATGGTAATTCTGACCAAACATCGTAAACTCCGATTTGCGCAATAATTTTTTTAATTCTTTCTTCTGATAGTATAAAGGAGATTTTTCTGTAAGACGAATTTTATGTCTCAGTTCAATTCCTTTTTTAATTATACTTGCTAGAATAGCCATTGCAGTTTGTTAAAGTTTCTAACTTTTACGATTACATATTTTTGATGATTTCATCACCGAATTCAGAGCACTTTAACATAGTAGCTCCTTCCATCAAACGATGAAAATCGTAAGTAACGCGCTTCACAGCTATGCTCTTTTCAATTCCACGATACATTAAATCAGCAGCTTCATTCCATCCTAAGTGTTCCATCATCATCGCCCCCGATAATATCACTGAACCCGGATTCACTTTATCTTGATTTGCATATTTAGGAGCAGTTCCGTGAGTAGCTTCAAAAATTGCATGACCAGTTACATAATTAATATTCGCACCTGGCGCAATACCGATTCCACCAACCTGTGCAGCTAATGCATCTGATAAATAATCACCATTCAAATTCAATGTTGCAATAACATCAAAATCTTCGGGACGAGTTAATACTTGTTGTAATGCGATATCAGCAATCGCATCTTTCACTAAGATTTTTCCTGATGCTAGTGCAGCTTTTTGTTCTTCATTAGCAGCGGCTTCACCTTTTTCTTTCTTCGTCTTTTCCCACTGCATCCAAGTATAACATTTGTCGCCGTATTTACTTTCTGCTAATGCATAACCCCAATCACGGAAACCACCTTCCGTAAATTTCATGATGTTACCTTTATGTACAATCGTTACAGATTCTTTTCCATGACGAATAGCAAATTCAATTGCAGCGCCTACTAAACGCTCAGTACCAACTTTACTTACTGGTTTAATTCCAATGCCAACCTGAACAGAAGAAGCATCAGCACTTGCATCGGCACCCGCAGTTTTTAAATAAGCTTCCGCTTTTTCTGCTGTACCAAAACGGATTTTATTAAACTCTTTTGGAAATTCTTTTGCAATAAAGTCTAAAACTTTGGCATTCTCTGGTGTTCCTGCAGCAAATTCAATTCCTGCATAAATATCTTCCGTATTCTCACGAAAGATCACCATATCTACTGCTCCAGGATTTTTTACAGGAGAAGGAGTACCTTCAAACCAACGAACGGGACGAAGACAAACGTACAAATCAAGAATTTGACGAAGTGCTACATTCAATGAACGGATTCCACCGCCAACGGGAGTAGTAAGTGGGCCTTTAATACCAACTAAATATTCATTAAAAGCCTGAATCGTTTCATCTGGCAACCAATTTCCTGTTTGATTAAATGCTTTTTCACCAGCTAATACTTCTTTCCATATAATTTTTTTCTTCCCACCATATGCTTTTTCTACAGCTGCGTCAATTACGCGTACAGATGAAGCCCAAATATCTGGACCAGTTCCATCACCCTCTATAAAAGGTATAATTGGTTGATCTGGCACTACTAACTTTCCATTTTGAATTGTGATTTTTCCGCCTTCCATTTTTAATTTATTTTTTGATTTTTATTTTTAATTTTTAGATTGCAAACTTACAATTTAATCGCTGTTAATAATCGATTTCCAATCCAAGTCGTATTCTTAATTCATCAATTGTTGGATTTTGTTCCTTCATTACTCTATATTTATCTTTAGGATTGTACAATAATTCCTTTGAACCACTTTTATCTACAATACGGGTAGTGAGTAATATGTTATCATTTTTTAATTTACTACGAAGAAAATCCATGATGTCAGGTTTCTCTTCTTGCAATATTAAATCCTGAGCCATGTTATGAATAACAAGTTCAATTTCATTTTCAGCAACTAAAGTAGGTTTATTCATGATAAGCGTAGTATAAATCTGATGGCCACCCGATTTATTATAACGTTCAGCAAACTCATCCCAAAAAGTTTGCATTTCATTCTCATCAATTTTAAAATTTAAATTTGGTTCTTTTTTAGGAGCTGCTGAATCGAATTCGTTTTTCGTTTCTTCTTTAGGTTTTCCAATTGACGAAAGTGAAATACCCATCATCGAAATTGATTCTCTTACTACTACAGGTGCAACTTTTACTTTTTCTTCAGTCTTAGTTTTTTCTGCAGGAACCTCAGGAATAGCTCCCGGTATAACTACAACAGTTTTTTCTTCTGTTGGATTTGATTGTGCTAGAACTGGAGTTGGATATGATGTTTCAACAATAGGAGCAAAGGTAGAACTACTTACTACAGGATCTGAAACAACAAGTCCGGCAGAAGCAGATTGTTCCTGTTTAAAACGAGGGACTGTAGTTATTAATTCAGGATTTTTTTTTTCGCCAGGTAAAGAATTACCGGCGGAACACATTCTGATTAAAGCTAGCTCAACGTGAAGCCGTTGATTTTTCGAAGCTTTATAATCTATATCACAGCGATTACAAATGTCCAAAAGATTTAATAGCAGAGGAACAGGTGTCTTTTTAGATTGCTCTCCATATCGTTCTTTTATCGCATTATTTACTTCTAAAAGTTGAATAGTCGATGCATCCTGACAAACTAATAAATCACGTAAATGAGCAGCCAATCCATTAATGAATGTATGTCCATCAAAACCATTAGATAATATCTCATTGAAGATTAAAAGTGAGGAAGGAATATTACCATTTAGAATATTATCTGTTACACGGAAATAATAATCATAATCAAGAATATTTAGATTGTCGATTACGTCTTTATAAGACACTTTATTGCCAGCAAAGCTTACAATCTGATCAAAGATTGAAAGTGAATCACGCAAGGCTCCATCTGCTTTTTGTGCAATAATATGTAAAGCATCCGTTTCTGCATCCACACCTTCTTTGCCTGCTACAAAAGCCAGATGATTCGCAATATCTTCTACCTGAATTCTATTAAAATCAAATATCTGACAGCGAGAAAGAATAGTAGGAATAATCTTATGTTTTTCCGTCGTAGCTAGAATAAAAATGGCGTACGATGGTGGTTCTTCTAAGGTCTTTAAAAAAGCATTGAAAGCCGAAGCAGATAGCATGTGAACCTCATCAATAATATAAATCTTGTATTTACCGCTTGCAGGGGAGAATCGCACCTGCTCAACTAAATTTCGGATATCATCTACCGAGTTGTTGGAAGCCGCATCTAATTCGAAAATATTTAGTGATTGTCCGTTATTAAATGATACGCATGATTCACATTGATTGCAAGCTTCGTTAGCATCCGTGATAAACTGACAATTAATTGTTTTAGCTAAAATCCTTGCGCAGGTAGTCTTACCAACTCCACGAGGCCCACAAAATAAAAACGACTGCGCCAAATGATTATTACGAATAGCATTTTTTAAGGTATTCGTGATTTGCGCTTGCCCAACAACGGTATCAAAGGTTGCTGGCCTGTATTTTCTTGCCGATACTACAAACTGATTCATACGTCACAAATGTATCGAAAAAGTCGATGTCAAATAATAGTTTTTGGCCATTTTGAATGTTTTTAAATCCCTAAATTTCAATGCTTCGGAAAAATCTACTTTACCGAATCCAATTATTTGGTAATTTTCAGCATGATTATAAACGACCGACTGGCGTTAATTGAGAAATGGGGATTTCGAATGATCCTTTTTATCCATCTATTACCAATACTATTATTAACACCTTTTGTTACCCTTGACGGCCCCGCGCATTTGTATAATGCTGTATTGATTCGCGAGCTATTAGGTACTCAATCATACGATATCATCACGCATCCACATTTCTTCCTGCAATTCAATGCATTTCCTGAACCCAACTGGACAGGTCATTTTATTATGTCGATGCTAACAATTATTTTGCCTGTTTTGATAGTAGAAAAAGTAATGTTGCTATCCATTGTTTTATTAACGGCCTTCGGATATCGTAAATTGATTCGCTCGTTTCAATCTAATAATTTATTAAACTCGTGGATGCTCTTTCCATTTTTATACAACTTTGTTTTTTGTCTCGGGTTTGTAAATTATTCGCTGGCAGTTGCACTCTTTCCGTTCGCACTTTCATGGTGGATAAAAAACCGAAATGACTATTCATTCAAAAATATTTTAATTGGTTTTTGTTGGTTGGCTTTGATTTATTTTTCCCATCTCGTTATCTTTTTATTTACGGTATTGGCAATGGGATTATACACCCTTAGCCACTGGAAAAAATTGAATGGTGATTTCTGGAAAGAAATAAAGTTCTTGTCGATTTTCTCACTTCCGTGGATTTTATTCTCTGGATTATTTGTGTGGCTTAGCGGAGCTAATGGATACAGAGGAGAAGTATCCTATTTACCATTCACAGATTTATTACAACAGATTATCGAATCACGGATTTTTATCGTTTATAATTATGATGATGAAAATGGTTTGACATTGATTTATTCGTTGTTTTTAGTATTGACTTTGGTATGGACTATTATCGAGCGAAAGAAAATCAAGTTTCATTTGTTCCCAATCTTATTAATGATTGTTTCGCTCTTGATGATTTTTGTTTTACCCGATAGTTTAGCCTCTGGCGGAATATTATCAATTCGTATTATCCAGCTCTTTTTTATCTGTTTGATTTTTTGGATTGCTTCGGTGGAATCTTCTCGTATAAAAAGTATTGGAATGGTTGTTTTTTCTGTTGGATTTAGCTGTATGATGATGATGCATCATTATCCAACGCAAAAGGGATTAAGTGAT
>Ga0114967_10005284_pt1 | contig 10250 bp, 8 predicted proteins | sample M_130628_MF_Meta_FD_92639 | JGI IMG/M metagenome (GOLD analysis project Ga0114967, IMG submission 92639) | Freshwater microbial communities from Lake Montjoie, Canada to study carbon cycling - M_130628_MF_MetaG | ecosystem: Environmental > Aquatic > Freshwater > Lake | place: Lake Montjoie... | reverse complement strand
ATTGCACATTGATCCAGTTGATGGTTTATCGCCAGCAGCAGCGCACAAAGCCGCCGTTGACGCGAAGATTCCCGCTAAGGCTGTTGACGGCGTGGCCAATATTCTGGTTCAGTTGTATCGCTGTTTCACCGAAGGCGACTGCGACTTGGCCGAAATCAACCCATTGATCTTGAAGCCAACTGGCGAAGTACATGCTTTGGACGCCAAGGTCACCCTTGACGACAATGCAGCGTTTCGTCATCCTGAATGGGACGAATATCGCGCTGCTGAAGAACTTGATGCGCGTGAACAATTAGCTCGGACTCATGGTCTGCAGTACATCGGTCTTGATGGAACTGTTGGCATTATTGCTAACGGTGCTGGTCTTGCAATGAGCACACTGGACGTCGTCAATCAAGTTGGTGGCACGGCGGCAAACTTCCTGGATATCGGCGGCGGTGCTAATGCTGATGTCATGGCGGCTGCCCTTGAGGTCATCAACTTTGATGAAAAAGTTACGTCCATCTTCATCAATATTTTCGGTGGTATTACTCGTGGTGAAGAAGTTGCCAAGGGAATTGTCGAAGCCTTGCAACGCGTGACCTTGAAGGCACCGATTGTGATCCGTCTTGACGGAACGAATGCCGAAGAAGGACGCAAGATTTTGGCTGATGCCGGAATCCCAGAGTCCACATTGATCTCTAAGCCCACAATGCTCGAAGCAGCTCGCGCTGCTGTCGCTATTTCGAACGGTAAGTGAACCCATGGCAATTTTTGTAAACAAAGACACCAAGGTCATCGTGCAAGGACTCACTGGTGGTCAAGGCAAGTATCACGGGCTGCGTAATCAGGCCTACGGCACCCAAGTTGTTGGCGGAGTGACACCAGGCAAGGGTGGGACTGATGTTCAAGGCATTCCAGTTTTCAACTCTGTCGCCGAAGCCGTTGCTGCCACTGGCGCAGACGCCTCTTTCATCGCGGTGCCACCGAAGGCTGCATCGGCGGCGATCTTGGAAGCTGCCGCTGCAGGCATTCGTTTCATCGTGTGCATCACCGAAGGTATCCCAGCTCAAGATGAAGCCAAGGTTTTCAACACGCTGATACGCGACTATCCAAAGACACGTTTGCTTGGTCCAAACTGTCCGGGCATTATTAGCCCAGGAAAATGCAATATTGGAATCACCGCTGGTGAAATTGCCGAACTGCCCAAGGCAGGCAAGAAAAATGTTGGCATTGTCAGTCGTTCAGGAACTTTGACATATCAAGCGCTGTATGAACTCAAGCAGCGTGGCATTGGCGTGAGCACTTGTGTTGGTATTGGTGGAGATCCAGTGCCAGGTACCAACTTCATTGATTGTTTGCGCGAATTTCAAAATGATCCAGAGACTGATGCGATCATCATGATCGGCGAAATTGGTGGTTCGGCCGAAGAAGAGGCCGCCGAGTTCATTAAGGCATACGTCACGAAGCCAATGAGTGCCTATATAGCTGGAGTCACTGCGCCAGCTGGCAAGAAAATGGGACATGCTGGTGCGATCGTTTCAGGTGGCAAGGGAACTGCTCAGGGCAAGATGGACGCATTGAGCGCCGCTGGCGTCAGGGTGGGTAACAACCCCACTGAAGCTGGCGATTTGATGGCCGAAATTATTGCTGCCCTTGGCTAACAAACTTTAAAGAAACTGATCTGCGACATTTGCTGGTCTGGGGCTAATGTCAAGCAATGCCCAACGCCTTACTGAGTGTTTTTGATAAGACCGGCATCGTCGAACTGGCTACTGCTTTGTCGGAGGCCGGATGGGACCTCATTTCCAGCGGAGGTACGGCCAAGGCATTACAGGATGCTGGTCTGGTGGTCACTGATGTGGCGGACCTCACTGGTTACCCAGCGATGTTGGGACACCGCGTGGTGACATTACATCCGACTGTTCACGCCGGAATATTGGCTGACCTTGACGACGCCTCCCATGTGGCCGATCTCGAAACCCACAACATTGCACCGATCGCGTTGGTCGTGGTCAACTTGTATCCCTTTTCAGATAATCCGAGCATTGAACTGATTGATATCGGTGGTCCAACGCTGGTACGCGGGGCAGCAAAGAATCACGCCCATGTTGCAGTAGTTGTGCGGCCAAGTGATTATTCGCGAGTGATCGCTGAGATCCAGTCAGCGGGTTCAATCTCTTTGTCGACGCGACGGGATTTAGCGGCAATCGCTTTTACAGAAATTGCCTACTACGACATTGCTATTGCGCGTTGGATGGCTGCACAAGAATCTGTCGATGAATCGCTGCCAGAGCATTTGTTGATTGGCGCGACGCGAGTTCAAGAGTTGCGTTATGGGGAGAATCCGCATCAATCGGGGGCGCGTTATCGCTTTGATGGGGCCACGAGTTGGTGGGACGCCGCGGTGCAACATGGTGGCAAGGAGTTGAGCTATCTCAACTTGTATGACACTGAAGCGGCATGGCGATTGGTGAATCAATTTGCGAGTGCGTCGTGTGTGATTGTGAAGCACGCCAATCCATGTGGTGTTGCGGTGTCCACACAAGGTTCAATAGCGCAAGCGTATTCGCTGGCCAACGCATGCGATCCAGTGAGTGCCTTTGGGGGAATTGTGGCAGTGAATCGCGCGGTGACGCGCGAGATGGCCGAAGTACTTGCTCCGGTGTTCACGGAAGTTGTCGTTGCCCCATCATTTGATGCCGATGCGCTTGAAGTTCTATTGGCAAAGAAAAACCTGCGGGTGATTTCTGCATCGGCACCCGCTGCACGCCACTTTGATGTTCGCTCAATAGATGGGGGACTTTTAGTGCAAAACGCTGATGCTGTGAATCTTGACCGCAGTACCTGGAAAGTTGTCACTAAAATCCAACCAACTGCGGCGCAATGGGATGATCTGGTTTTTGCATGGCAGGTATGTGCTGTGGTGAGTTCTAATGCCATCGTGTTTGCCAAGGATCAACAAGCTTTTGGTATCGGAGCAGGTCAACAAAATCGCTTGGACTCAGCGCGAATCGCGGCCGAGCGTTCAGATGGACGAGCACTCAATGGCGTGTGCGCTAGTGACGCTTTTTTCCCATTCCGTGATGGCCTCGACGCCACGGCAGCGGCTGGAATCAAAGCTGTGATTCAGCCCGGTGGAAGCGTACGCGACGAAGAAGTCATTGCTGCCGCCGATGAACATGGCATCGCCATGGTCTTCACATCAGAGCGCCACTTCAAGCACTAATACTTTTTGCCCTCTAAACTGTCATTATGTCGCGCATCTCCGACCTCATCGATGCTGGTCGTACCTACTCCTTCGAATTTTTCCCTCCGCAATCTCAGGCGGCTCAAATGTCTTTGGGTCGTGCTATCGCCGAACTCTCTCCCTTGGCTCCGAGTTTTGTCAGTGTGACTTACGGGGCAGGTGGCAGTACACGCGAACGCACTCGTGAAGTTGTGTCATGGGTTCGCAAAGAAACCGACATCACGCCGATGGCCCATCTCACTTGCCAAGGTCATCGTCGTAGCGAAATCAAAGAGATTCTTGACAACTACGCCGATGCTGGTGTGGAAAATATTTTGGCTCTCGGTGGAGATGTCCCTTTGGATGGGGAAGTCCAGCCCAGCGACTACACCTTTGCGAGTGATTTGCTCGACGATGTTCTTGCGGACGGACGTTTTTCAGTGGGTGTTGCGGCCCACCCAGAACTTCATCCACGATCACCAGATCGCGCAACTGATCGTCGATACTTAGCAGCCAAACTTGGTCGCTCAGATTTCGCTATTACACAATTCTTTTTCGAGGTCGATGTCTATGTTCGCATGGTTGATGAACTGCGGGCCTTAGGCGTGGACAAGCCCGTTCTTCCAGGGATCATGCCAGTGACCAATAAGAGTCAGATTTTGCGCATGGCAGCGATGTCTGGTGCTGCATTTCCCGAATGGCTTGCCCAGCGTTTGGAAGCCTTTGAAGACCCGGAAGATATTCGTCGCGTCGGCGTTGAAGCAGCGACTGAATTAGGTCAAGCGTTGTTAGACGCTGGTGCTCCGGGATTGCACTTTTACACTTTGAACCGCAGTACGGCGACGCGTGAGATTTATGCCAACTTGGGTCTTCCTATCGAGCGATAGCAAAACCTGCTGGCGACCTATATGGTTGAGCCATGACCACATACGACAAGATTTATATCAATGGTGCCTGGATTCCCTCGCAAGGTAAGGGCGTCCTTGAAGTGACCAACTCGGCGACGGAAGAAATCATCGCCACAATCCCCGATGGAACCGCCGGAGATGTTGACAAGGCTGTGGCCGCTGCTCGGGCAGCCTTTCCCGCTTGGAGCAATCTGCCGAAGGAAACTCGCGCCGAGTACTTGATGAAGATTTACGCTGGTTTAGAGGAGCGCACACAAGAAATTGCTGAAGCCATAGCTCGTGAAGTGGGTATGCCAGTGGGCATGGCCACGATGATTCAGGTGGGCCTGCCAAAGGGCAACTTCGCTATTGCTGCTGGCTTGTTATCAACCTATGAATTTGAGCAACAGATCGGCAACTCACTTGTTGTACGCGAACCCCTTGGCGTCGTCGGATGTATTACTCCCTGGAACTACCCGCTACATCAGATCGCTTTGAAGATTGCACCTGCCATGGCTGCGGGCAATACGGTTGTTGTCAAGCCATCCGAAGTTGCTCCGATCAACGCTTTCATTCTCGCTGAGATCATCCATGCCGCTGGCGTGCCGGCAGGCGTTTTCAACTTGGTCACCGGTATCGGTCCAGTGGTCGGAGAAGCCATTGCTGCTCATCCTGGCGTTGACATGGTCAGTTTCACAGGCTCAACTCGTGCTGGTAAGCGCGTTGCTGTCGTGGCTGCAGAAAATGTGAAGAAGGTTTCACTTGAACTCGGCGGCAAGAGCCCGAATCTCATTCTCGATGATCTTGACGAAGCAGGTTTCGCTAAAGCTGTTGGCGCGGGTGTCGGCAAATGTTTCGCTAACTCTGGTCAAACCTGTAGCGCTTTAACACGCATGTTGGTTCCGCGCAGTCGCTTGGCCGCCGCCGAGCAGATAGCAGCCGCGGCCGCCGCCAAGTTCACCACTGGTGATCCGTTTGATGCTGCTTCACGTTTAGGACCTTTGGTTTCGGCCGTGCAACGTGATCGTGTCAGAGGTTTCATCCAAACTGGTATTGACGAAGGGGCCACACTCGTGATGGGTGGTGCTGCGGTACCTGAAGGTCTTGAGATCGGCTTTTATGTTCAGCCCACAATCTTTTCTGGCGTGACTCGGGAGATGACGATTTTCACCGAGGAGATTTTTGGGCCAGTGCTGTCGATCATTGCCTATGACAGCGAAGAAGAGGCCATTGAAATCGCTAACGACACTGTCTACGGTCTTGCCGCTGGAGTCTGGGGCAGCGATGTGGAGCATGCAAAGAAAGTTGCTCGTCGACTTCAGGCAGGTCAGGTTGAGGTCAACGGCGGATCGTTTAACATCGCAGCGCCATTTGGTGGTTACAAGCAGAGCGGACTCGGACGTGAAGGTGGCACGTTCGGGCTTGAAGAGTTCTGCGAAGTGAAAGCAATGCAACTCTGATTCAGGGCAGACTTGGGTTCTGATGGCCCCGACAACTGAAACATCTCGATCACAGCAGATCAGTCGGGTGCCGTATCTACCTGGCCTTGATGGTCTGCGTGCTCTTGCTGTCATAGCGGTGATTATCTATCACGCCAACTCGGCTTGGTTGCCGGGCGGATTTCTTGGTGTTGAGGTCTTCTTTGTCATCAGTGGATATCTGATCACCCTGTTGCTCGTCGCTGAAGAAGAACGCACGGGGACGGTGAGTTTGCGCGACTTCTGGTTACGCCGGGCGCGCCGTTTACTGCCGGCATTATTCACAATGATGGTGCTGTTGATCATGTGGACGTCGGTGCGCGAGCGCGATTCGCTTGGTTCCTTGCGGGGCGATGTCATAGCAGGGACTTTGTATGGTTCGAACTGGTTTCAGGTCTGGCAGGGTGCGGGCTACACGGCGGCTAATGATTTTGCTCCATTGCGCCATTTATGGTCACTTGGAGTTGAAGAACAGTTTTACCTTGTGTGGCCCGTCATCATGCTCATCATTTTGCGCCGTGGTCGCGATTCGTTGCCCCGTGTGGCGACGTGGTTTGTCGGCATAGCTTTGGTGATTGCCGGACTAGTTGCGATTTTGATGCCGAGTGGGCGGATTGGTGGAACCTGTACGTCAACACCTGATGCCTTCTGGCATATTGGGGACCGCTGTCTGAGCAAGATCGATTTGCTCTACCTATCCACACCAACGCGCGCCACGGGACTACTCCTCGGGGCAGCTCTCGCGATCGTTTGGCGACCGTACGCATTATTGCGTGGCCCGATGAAAAGAAAAGGTAAAATGATGGACCCAATTGCTGTATTGGGCTTGATTTTATTGGTGTTTTTAGTCAGCAAGGTCCACATCGTGCACCTTGTTGGTGAAGACGGCTTACACGCTGACCCATGGTTGTTTCGCGGTGGCTTGCTGCTGACGGGTGTCGCCACGTTAATGGTTATTGCCGCAGTTGCTCACCAGAAGGCGTGGACTGGACGCATCTTAGGCAATGTGGTTTTGCGCGTGATTGGCGAGCGCTCATACGGTTTGTATCTCTATCACTGGCCGATTTTTCAGGCCATCAGACATGAAACTGGGATCGCCCTCAAGCCCCATGAATTTCTCGCTGGCATGTTGATCACAGTTCTCGTGGCTGAGGGCTCGTATCGCCTGATTGAGTTGCCGATACGTGAGAAGCGTTTGCGGGAATCTCTTCGTTCGTTGTTGCGCGGTGGTCCACAGGCAATGCAAAGACGTAGTTCTTTCGCGGCCATTACAGCTTGCTCGTTGCTCTTGCCTGTCTTTGCCGTTGCCAGTCTGGTCACGGCTGATGAGCGACCTAATGAAGTACAGGCTTCCCTGGATGCTGGCGATGATGTAGTCACCAATGTTCTTGATGATTTGACCCCCGACACGTCGTCGAGTCCGAGTACTTCAACTGCTGTGGAAGTGCCAGTTTCAACAACATCTGTTTCAACAACATCTTTTGTGCCACCGCATTATCCAGTCTTCGCATTGGGTGACTCGGTGATGAAAGGGGCGGCTCCTGCATTGGCTGATCTCGGCATCGTTGTCGACGCGGTTCAAGACCGTCAGGGAAAAATGGGAGCCGATATTTTCATCCAGTTGCAGGATCTGGGGGTGACGATGGACGCGGTAGTGATCCACCTCGGCACCAACGGTCCGATGAGCCAGAAAACTCTTGACTCAATGATGGAGGCCGTTGCTGGTGTGCCGAGGGTTGTCGTTCTGACGGGCAAGGCCAATCGCGGTTGGACGGATAAAAATAATAAGAAAATTCGTGCGCTCCCGTCGACGTATCCGAACGTGGTTGTGATGGACTGGGAATTGCTAGCGGCCTTATGTGAGGGCAAATGTTTGACTGCCGATGGAATTCATCTCGATCGCGATGGCAGGAAGTACTACGCCGCAGAAATCTGGAAGGCCCTTGGGCGCGAAACCCTGTCAAATTAGACACCTTTGACGCCCAATATTGGTCGGCGTTTTCAGGATTTGCTTCTCGGCGACATACGATCTAGCCCATGACTTTGAAAACTCCCGTACGCGTTGCCGTGACCGGTGCTGCCGGCCAAATTGGTTACAGCCTTCTCTTTCGTATTGCTTCAGGAGCGATGCTCGGACCCGATACTCCAGTGATCCTGCAGTTGCTGGAAATCACGCCGGCTCTCAAGGCTCTTGAGGGTGTCAAAATGGAACTTGACGACTGTGCCTTCCCATTATTGGCGGGTGTTGTTGGTACCGATGATGCCGATGTGGCCTTTGGAGACGCTGATGTAGCCCTTCTCGTGGGCGCAATGCCCCGCAAGGCTGGTATGGAGCGGGCAGACCTTTTGAGCGCCAATGGAGGCATTTTTAAGCCCCAGGGCGAGGCGCTGTCCCGTAGCGCCAAGCGCGACATCAAAATTCTTGTGGTCGGTAACCCTGCCAACACCAATGCTTTGATCGCTCAGCAGAATGCCAAGACTTTGGATGCCGGACGCTTCACAGCAATGACCCGTTTGGACCACAATCGGGCGGTCAGCCAAATCGCCCAGAAACTTGCGCAGCCAGTCACCGCAGTCACGAAGATGACGATTTGGGGTAACCACTCCACGACGCAGTATCCAGATTTGTTCCACTGTGAAGTCGGCGGCAAAAACGCTTATCAGGCTGTCAACGATCATGCTTGGGTGGATGGGACTTTCATTCCGTCTGTTGCTAAGCGTGGGGCGGCGATCATTGAAGCCCGTGGCGCATCATCAGCAGCATCAGCAGCAAATGCGGCGATTGATCATGTACGCAGTTGGGCTCTTGGGACCGCCCCCGGCGATTGGGTGTCAATGGCGATACCGAGTGACGGCAGTTATGGCGTACCAGAAGGTTTGATTTCCAGTTTCCCATGTGTCTGCAAAGACGGCGTGTACAGCATCGTCCAGGGACTGGATATTGACGCATACAGTCGCGCAAAGATCGACGCTTCGACGGCTGAACTAGCCGAAGAGCGTGACGCCGTTCGCGACCTCGGCCTCATTGGCTGAACTGGTGGCGAGTGATACCCGTATACGGGTATCACTCGCCACCAGTTCAACGAAGAATGGGTTAACTGACTGCGACTTGGCAGGCAATGAGCATCATTTGATCGACACCCTTTTTTAAGTCCTCGTCGGAGATCCGCTCAACGTTGCCAGCGTCTGGGTCAATCACGTCGCTCACGGTCATCATCGCCAGTGCCTGCATTCCCTTCATGGTGGCCACGGTGTACATCATTGAGGCCTCCATTTCAACGCCTAAGTGCCCGAGACGGCGCCACAAGCCAAAGGTGTTTGGGTTAGGGTCATAAAACAGTCCACTGGTGACAATCGGACCGACAAAGACGCGATCGCTGACTGCGCGACTGAGTCGGGCGGCCACCTCCACGAGAGAAAATGTCGCTGTTGGGGCAAAACCTTCCATCCCCGCATAGCGAATCGGCGTGCGATCATCGGCAGATGCGCTGACAGCGATAATCGTGTCGGCCATGCGTAAATGGGTTTGCAGCCCGCCACAGGTGCCCACTCGGATCAGGCGTTTGGCTCCCAACATAGCGAGCTCTTCAAAAATGATTCCGGCACTCGGAGCTCCCATACCAGTTGTCTGCACACTGATCGGTTTTCCCTCAAAGGTGCCCGTAAAGCCCAACATCCCGCGCTCTTCATTGACCAAACGGGCACCTGGATCAAAGAAGTTTTCGGCGATGTATTGGGCTCGGCGAGGGTCGCCAGGGCACAAAACGGCTGGTGCGTAGTCACCGGGTTCGGCTCTTAAGTGGATAGGCATGTTTTCACAGTAGGCGCGCCCGTTACTCTCTCAGTGTGCTTGCTGAGCAAATGATCAATACTCATCTCTACAACTTGGCTGACTTGGGGTTCATTGAGCATTGCGCTCAACAGATGAGCAACGAAGGGGTATGTATTTTGCCCGAGTTTTTAAACCCGCAAGCGGTTCAAGTTGTGCGGCATGAGGCAGACGAACTTGTTCCCATTGCATTTCGTTCTTCGTCGAATGCCACGCCATATCTCGGACCAGCGAACGAAGAATTTCCTGTCGGTCACCCGCGTCGCACTTTGACCCAGGGTTCTGTCGAAGTCATTGCCTATGACCAATTTCGCGCCGATGACTCACTGCGCGCGTTGTACGAATGGGATCCGCTACTCGAGTTCATCAGAGGCTGTTTAGGTCTCCAAAAGTTGTATCGCTATGGAGACCCGTTAGGTGCTCTGAACTTGGCAGTTATGCGCTCTGGCGATGCTTTGGGTTGGCATTTCGATATGGCTGATTTTGTTGTGTCGATTGCAATTCAGTCGTCGATCAAGGGCGGAGAGTTCGAAAATGCTCAGCAAATCAGGTCACATGATGATGAGAACTACCCAGCAGTTCAACGCGTGTTGAATGATCAGTCACCAGATCTGGTCCGCACCGAACCAATGACGCCAGGAACTTTAATGTTGTTTAATGGTCGCTGGAGCATGCACCGAGTGACGGCGATTGAAGGAGAACGAGCGCGCTATGTCGCGCTGTTGGCTTACGACACCAAGCCGAATACTGATTCCTCGGAGACATTGAAAATGTCGCGCTACGGACGTTTACCGAGCACGATGAAGAGCGTGCATTAGGAGATTGATGATGAAAAAAACTTTTCAAGT
>Ga0114967_10005282_pt1 | contig 10254 bp, 9 predicted proteins | sample M_130628_MF_Meta_FD_92639 | JGI IMG/M metagenome (GOLD analysis project Ga0114967, IMG submission 92639) | Freshwater microbial communities from Lake Montjoie, Canada to study carbon cycling - M_130628_MF_MetaG | ecosystem: Environmental > Aquatic > Freshwater > Lake | place: Lake Montjoie... | reverse complement strand
GGCGGCCACGAGGCCGAGGGCTGCCGACGGAAGCCACGTGGCACGTGGGTGCAAAGAGGCAGCGCTCGCTGTCGATTGGGGAACCACTCGGTGACTCTGCTGTCGGGCTACGGGGAAAAAAGTGATAGGGGACCTGTGCCATCGACGGCAGGGAGGCCAGGGGTGGGATTGCATGCCGGTGGTCCGTGGTGGGCTGTCGATGGAGACCGGTAGCCTGCTGGTGGAACGGCGGAAGGCTAGCGATGCATTCCGGCAGGGCCAAGCCCACTGGCGGGTGCGTTTTCCAGCCGCACGAGCGTCCCCATCAGCGCTTCCAGGCTCAGCGGACGCCCCACGATCGCCCGGGCGCCAGCCCGCAGGGCGGCCAACGTGGAATCGCCGCGGGGAAACGACTCGATCACAAGGATGGGAAGGCTGGGTTGGTTGGATGACAGGAGTTGCAGCCAGGCCAAGTCCTCCCGGTCGAGTCGGCCGGCATCCCAGATCACCGTTGAGCCAGTGGCCTCCAGCGGTGGCCTGCCCTGTGTGCAGCGTTCGATGCGTCTGCCGGCCAAGCTGAGCAGGTCGGCCAGTCCCTCCAGATCGAGCAGTCGGCGGGCGGCCAGAACGACTGACGGCGACTCGGGAGGGGGAGTTCTCCCGGGAGCCAGCAGCGTCGACTCCAAGAGACGTTCTTCCCGCCGTGCTGTGGTGGGGAGCCCCAGTCCGCCGGGGCGGCCGGTATCGAGATCGGCGAACCAGCGGCCGATCCGGCCGGCGAGGTCGTGCCAGGAGATCTCTTCGACCCCCGGCAGGGCGGGGCCGCTGCGGCGTCTGCCGTCGCACAGGGAAGACCCGACTGATATCACCGGAACCAGTGGCCAGCGGGAAGTGAGGAGAATCACATCGTCGAGGCTCCAGCGTCCCGGCCGGTCGGACGCGAGAAGGATGAGAGTGGGGGCTGCGTTCCAAGGGGCACCAGTTGCTGGGGCGCCTTGGGAAAATTCATCCCTGAGCTGTTTTCGCTGCGCCCACCGGTCAACCCACGGGGTGGTTTCGCGCTCAGCATGCAGCCCATCGTGCGTTGCTGAGCCCGGTGCAAATTTCTCGCATGCCTGGCGCGGATTTTCCGCAACCATCACCGGCAGCCCCTCCCTGAGCCAAGTGTGGGCCAGAGAGAGTTCTGACTCTGACGTTGTTCCCACCCACAGCAGCCAGCGTGCCGGGTGGAGAACGGAGGATAGCGGGGGGACGGATGCAGGCTGCGGTGGTGGCATGCAAAACCTCCGGCGCCGGGCCGAGCAATCGTGGGCTGGGGAGAGCAGGTTGATGCGGACGGCCAGTCGTGCCTGTGGCCGGCAGAAGGCATCGCCAGCGAGTGATTTCGAGCGGAGGCTACTGCGGCCAGCAGCGCCGGGGCAAGCCGGGTTGACTGCGGAGCTGGCGTTGGGGGGAAAAGGGGAGGGGGGCTATTTCGCCGGATCGTGAGCCAACGCGGGGTTGACCCGGTTTCGCTCCGGCGGACAATCTCGCTACGGCTGCGTTCAAGGATGGACGCCGGTCGGTGGAGAGGGTGGGCTTGAGGCAGGAGGCCAATGATGAATGACGCCTGGTGGGAGAGCAGGGATGAAGCTGAAAGCCTGCGGGCTGGCGGAGTCCGGCTGGGGGAGATTCTTCCCGAAGCCAGATTTTTAGTCTGCGACGACATTACGGCCCATGGCTGCCATGATGACCCCCGCAGATGTGGCCCCGGCGACCTGTTTGTGGCCCGGTTGACAGCCCATGGCGATGGGCACGATCTGGTTGCGCAGGCGCTCAAACGCGGTGTGGCGGGCGTGGTGGCCGAACGGATGGTTCCCACGTTTGGCACGCCCCTGTGTCTTGTGCCCGACAGCGCCTGGGCACAGGCCCGGATCCATCAGGCACTTGCTGGCGATCCGGCGGCAGGGCTCAAGGTGATCGCGATCACCGGCACCAGCGGCAAAACCACCACCGCTTGGCTGGTCGCTTCAGTGCTGGCCGAGGCTGGCCTGCAGGTCGGCGTGCTCTCCGATCTGGGGTGCCTCGACGCCGATAGCACCCTCCCCCAATCCGCCGATCTGGAGCAGCCCCGCGTGCTGGCCGCCTGGATGGCCCGGCTGGTGGCCAGTGGCTGCACCCATGCGGTGATCGAGGTATCGAGCACCATGCTGGCCAATCAGGCCTTGGCGGGCGTCACCTGCGATACCGTCGTGGTCACGAGCATCGCCACTGCCCATGCCGAGAGCCACGGGACGACCGCGGCCTACCGGGCCATCAAGGGGCGGATTCTGGAGAGCCTCGCCCCCGATGGCGTGCTGATCGCCAATACCGACGACCAACGCGTTGATGCCTTGGCACTGCGTTGGGCGAAGGCCGCGCCGCGGCGTCGCGGGGCCACGATCACCGTCGGGCTCTCATCGGGGGCCGATGTCTCAGCCACCCCCGTGGAACGCAGCTTGGGCGGGCAGACGTTCCTGCTCCGCGCTGGTGGCCACATTGCGCCGGTGGCGGTGGCCACGCCGGTGGCCTCGTTTGTCCGCAACAGCCTGGCAGCGGCGGCGGTGGGGCTGCGGATGGGAGCGGGGCTGGAAGTGATCGCCCGGGGCCTTGAGGCGGCCGGCACGGTCTCGGGCCGATTGGAACGCATTTCCCGCGGCCAGGACGGACAGGTGTTTATCGATATCCCCACCAGCGGCCACGCCTTGGCCAGCACGCTCGGCAGCTTGCGGCGTCTCACCGCTGGGAGGTTGGTGGTGATTGCCGACGAGGAGCAGGCGCGCCGGTTGGGAGGAAAACGCCAGTTTGCCCTGCGGGCGGCCCGCTGGTGCGATGAGTCGTTGGTGGTGCCAGCGGGTGTTTTGGATGAGGGGGCGGGGAGCCGCGAGTTGGCTGCCTATGCCCGCATCGACCGACTCCTGTCGCAGGTGGGGCCTCACGATTGCGTGCTCGTCATCGGCTCCCGACCACAGCCTGCGGGCGACCCTGGCGATCCTGGTGAACCGCAGTTTCCATTGGCCGGTTTGGTCGATTCCTGGCTGCAACTGGCCCACCCGCCGGTGACGCCGTTCCGGAGCCGGCGCGTAGCCTGAAGGGGAGAAACAGGGGATCGACCGGAGCCGACAAAGACGTCATAGACGTCTCGGGTGTGGCTGAGGCACAATTTGCTGCGGTAGGCTGAGGTGGCGGACCTCGGCCCAGCAGGCAGCAGAAAGTAGAGCGACGATGAAACGGGTTGCAAAAACAGAGCAGAGCCTTCCCGCGAGCGAGACGCCGGGCCGCGGCGACGCGGGAACCCCCTTCGACGATCTGGGCCTTACGGTGGGAACCGGCGAGCCGCTCGCTCACCACACCTGGCTGGGCGTGGGTGGGAAGGCGAGGTATTTCTGTGAGCCGGTCGATCTGGGTGCGTTGGGACGTCTCGTTGCCCGCTGCCATGAGCGGGGCATACCATTGCGGGTGCTCGGCGGCGGCTCCAATGTGTTGGTGCCTGCGGACGGATGGGCAGGAATGGTGGTGCGGCTCTCGGCGCCGGCCCTCTGTGCGATCGATGTCAGCCGGCCGGTGGTCACTGCCGGCGCTGGGGCCAAACTGGTGCATGTGGTTTCGGCAGCGGTGCAGGCTGGCCTGTCGGGGCTGGAAATGCTGGTGGGGGTGCCGGGCACGGTAGGGGGAGCGCTGGTGGGCAATGCCGGCGGCCGGGGAGGCGCCATTGGCGACTGTGTCCGCGACGTGAGTGTGATGCTGCCCACCGGAGAGATTGAAGTCCGCACAGGTGCGGACCTCGCCTTCGGCTCCCGCTGGAGCAATCTCGACGACTGCATCGTGATCGGCTGCCGGCTCGAGTTCGACGCAGAAGACCCCGATCTGCTCACCAAGCGTATGCAGAAGCGGTGGATCGTCGATCGCTCGGAGCAGCCCTCCGGTGTGCGCACCGTCGCGATGATGTTCAAGGACCCCCATGGCACGAGTGCCGAGTCGTTGGTGTCACAAGCCGGCGCCCGCGATTTCCGCGTCGGCGAGGCGGCCGTCTATCCAGCCCATGCCAATTACCTTGTGGCGCACCCCGGCTGCAGCAGCGAGGATGTGCGCGAATTGGTCGAGAAGGTGCGCGCCCGGGTGCGCGAGCGGCTGGGAGTCGAGTTGGCTCCCCAAATCGAACTCTGGTAGAGGCCCCCAGCACGCGATGAACGCACCTTCCCGCCGCAAGCCACCACCGCCTGAGCCGCTCCCGAGCCAGCGCCCGGTGGCCGAGTTTCTCACCGCACGTCGGGCGGGCCTGGGGGCTATCGCGGTGGTTGTGCTGGCGATTGGAGCGAGCGCCCTGCTCTGGTCGCGGGTCGCCGAGCGGGTGCATTGGAGCGGGGGCTACCAACTGCTCCCCGCCATGGTGGAAGTGCGGGGAGTGGGGCCGTGGGTGAAGGCTGATCTGCGCAGTGAGGCGCTCCGCGCGGCCAGCCTCGACCGGGCGCTTCCGCTGGCCGATCCCGATCTTCCCAACCGGCTGGCGCGGGCCTTCGACATGCACCCCTGGGTGAAGCAGGTGGTGCTGGTAGAGCTCAAGCATCCGGCCGGAGCGGTGGTGGAAGTGGTCTGCCGCGAACCGGTGCGATGGTGGGGGTGAAGGGAGGCCTGATGGCGGTGGATGCGGAGGGAGTGGTGCTTCCCAGCGCCGATTTCACCGCCGAACTGGCAGCGGGGTATCCGCGGGTGTCGGGGGTGGAATCGAGCCCGCAGGGGCCGGAGGGATCGCGCTGGGGGGATCCGCTGGTGGAGGAGGGGGCTGTGCTGGCGCAAGTGATTGCGCCGGAGTGGCGGGCCCTTGAGCTGGTCGAATGCCGGCCCGTCATGGAGCGCGGGGTCAGGATGTGGGAGCTGGTCGGCTCCAGCGGACGCCTGATCCTGTTCGGTTCGGCTCCGGGCCGCGAGGCGGCGGGCGAGCTGAGTGCTGCCGGCAAGATTGCCCGGCTCAAGGAACTGGTGGCGGCGGCAGCCCCCGCCACCGACCGCATCGATCTGACGGGACTCGGAGCCGCGCTCCCGGCTGCCACGCCGGGCAGTCTGCCGCCGGCCCCGCCGCGACCGCCAAATCCGGGGGCAGCGCCGCCTGAGCCGCTGGCGATCCCGCAGCGGTAGCAGGCTGTAGTGAATAACCACCAGTTCAAGTCGTCATACTAGCGCTCAAGCACCAGCTTTCGCACCGCCTGGAACTGCTCATGCTCTGCTGAGCGGCACCATTCAAAGAGCACAGCCTCGCTGGTGGTGAGCGTGGCCCCGGCCGATTCCAGCCGGCGGAGGGCGATATCATGGTCGAGCTGGTGGCGCGAGGCGACGGCATCGACCACGATGAAGACAGCCATTCCAGTGGCGAGCAGATCGAGCGCCGTCTGGGCGATGCAGACGTGGGTCTCCAGACCGCAAAGCACCGCCGCCGCCACGCCTGTCTCTACCGCCACCGCCGCGGAAAAACCGGGAGCGCCGCAGCAACTGAACGCCATCTTGCTTTCGGCCGGGGGCAACAGGGCCGCCAGCGAAGCCGGCGTCGGCCCCAGTCCCTTGGGATACTGCTCGGTGAGGATGCTCCGCACCCCCAGCAGCCTGGCGCCTGTGGCGAGTCGCTCCGCCCGGCTCACGATGGTGCTGGCGTGGGGCATCGCGGCGAGTAGGCGTTCTTGGATGTCGATCACGCACAGCAGCGTGGAGGCGGGAGTCATGCGCATAGAAAAAGGCTCTGAGGGGATTGGCACCGGCGGAACCAAGGGTCAAGATAAACGGTGATGATACAAGGTGCCGGCCAACACATGTGAGCAGGATGGGCATGGTGCGGTGTTGTGTTGCTTAGATCGAATGGCTCGCACCTTTTTCGGAGGAGAAACGAATGGCTGAGCAGGGGCTCCAGATCACGGTGCGGCCGCTCGATGGCCAGCGACTGCTGGTGGGCGACATCGTGCGCCTCTCGCGGCATGTGCCGATCTTCCCGGTCGAGCGGATAATGGAATTGGCGGAGGTGGAGCGGCTGCGGAAAGGGGCCCGGCAGCGCATCGGCTGGGCAGCGCTGTTCATGAAGGCCTATGGGCTTGTGGCTCGCGAGCGGCCCGCCCTGCGCAGCTGGTTTTTGCCTTGGCGGATCTTTCGCCCCTTCCGTCGACCGGCCTGGGCCACCAGCCCCGAGAGCGTTGCCTCGCTGGCGATCAGCCGGCCCCGGCCCCCTGAAACTCCGGCCGATCTGCTGGCTCTCGACCCCGAGGCGATCTATTGGGCGCGGATTCGCTCTCCCGATGCCCGCCCGCTTGTGGAATTGCAGGCGGAAATCCTCCGCTATGCGACCGCTCCGCTGGAGGAGGTATTTGCCCGGCAGTTGCAACTTGAGCGTGTGCCGAGACTCTTGCGGCGGATCATCCTGCGCTGGAACGCCCGCTCGCCAGCCCCCAAGCGGGCCCTGCGCGTCGGGACGTTCAGCCTCTCATCGCTGGCCGGCGAAGGCTCTGCCAACCGCATGCATCCGACATTTCTCACCACCAGCCTCACCTATACCCCGCTCGACGATCTCGGCCGGATGAATGTCACGCTGCTGGCCGATCATCGCCTGCTCGATGGCGTGCCGGTGGCCCGGGCATTGGCTGCCTTGGAAGAAACCCTGCGCGGGCCGATCGCCGAGGAACTGGCGGGGCTGGGGTAGCCGGCAGCAGGTGTGGTTTCCGTTGGGATTGAGCCGCGTCAGCTGGGTCAGCTGGGTTGGTCTTGGAATTCCATGTTGAAGGAGACGATGATGCGATCGGCGCCCGACTGGTTGGGCAGGCTCGAATGGGGAAGCCAGCCGGGAAAAATGACCATTTTCCCCGTGACCGCCTCCTCGATGTGCTTGGTCTGCGTGGAAGGAAACGAGCGCGGGTCGGGGTGCATGTGCATCGTTTTGGCGACCCAGCTGAGATCCTGAAACTCGATCCCGCCGCAGCCCTCCTCCGCCTGAGCGTAGTACACGCCGCTCAAGATTGAATTGGGGTGGGTGTGGATGGGAATGAAAGCCCCCTGCGGATAGACCGTTGTCCACATCCCGCCGAAGCGCAGTTGCCGGCCCGCATGGTCGACCGTGGCCAGCATGGTGTGGGCGAGTTGCTGGATGAATTGACCCGCTTTCGCCCACTCTGGGCGTGTGAACAGGCCGGCCTGGGTGCCGTAGGAGGTCACGCCCTCCTGGTCAAAATCGCTGCGGTCAGATGATCTCTTCTGCTCGTTCCAGGCGCTGGAAACCAGCAGTGCCTCCTTGGCGTTGGCCTTGAACTGATAGGCCAACTCAGAAATCTCGCCAGCCATCTGCCTGTCGTCGCTCTGGCCAACAAGTATTGGCGTGGCGAACAGCGATTTGAGAAACGCGCTCATGATGATTCCTGGCCGAGGCTGGAGAGGCTGCGCAGCGGGTGAGAAAAATTCGCGCCGCCATGTCGAAGGTAGGCTACTTCAGGTCGCTGCCGTTCTCAATGCGCCATGGGACGCTCTTCTCGAAAGAGAACAAACCCTTTTCAGTCAGCCAGAATTGGCTGCCTCACCTGCTGCAGTCGCTGCAGCAGGTCGATGGCGTGGGCGGGGCCGGGCAGAGCGGCCGATTCATTCCTAAGGCGCTCAGCCGCCAGCCGGAAACTGGGCTGCGTCAGCACTCTCATCGCCGCCTTACGAATGGCTTCTGCGCTGGCCGTGAGTGGATCGAGCGACAGACCCACGCCGAGATCTTCGCACCGCCGCGCGTTGTGCGGTTGATCGGCAGCCCGCGGGAGCAGCACCATCGGCACCCCATGGGCCAGCGCCCCGATAACAGTGCCGGAGCCGCCATGCGAGACGACCAGACTGCTGCGGGGCAGAACCAATGTTTGGGGAATGTATCGCTCCACCCGAATGTTGGCCGGTTGCGGGCCGAGCTCGGCAGGATCGCGCTGGTGGCCGACGGTGACGATCAACTCAATCGGCAGTTCCCGCAGCCCCGCTATCATCCGCTCAAAGAGATCGCCACAGGTGAGATTATCGACAGTGCCGAGCGTGCAATAGACGATCGGCACGGGAGGGCGGTCTGGACTTTGGAATGGATTTCGGTCTGGCGCAGCGAGGGCGGGGGGGCGATCGAGGGCGGCAGGACGGATGGCATGGCCGGTGGCGGGGAGAGGACAGGCGGGATCGCGGTATCGAGGCGGACAGGGGGAGAGCACCAGATACCGGCTGAGCATGGAGAGCGTGGGATCGGGGAGCAGGCCATGCTCGGCCCGCAGGGCGTTGAGGGGATCGGCGACGAGATCGTGGCGGGTAAAGGTTCCGGCGGCGATGACGAGCACCGAAGCATAGGGGAGCCCCACGCGCTCCGCCGCCACCATGGCACCGAAATCGAGTTCCTCGCATACGAGCAGATCGGGATGCCAGTGGGCGCACACCTCCAGCACATCCACGCAGCGGAAGCGGGCCATCCAGCCGGCAAACCCCTCGCGGAGAATCCGTGCCTCCCGGGCTGCGGAGCTCTCGCCCGGCCGATCGATCCAGGGGGGCGTGGAGTGGCTTGCGGAACCGTTGACGATTGCCGTAAAGCCGGCGTCTGCCACGGCTGGCGCCATGCCGTGAGGGCACGAAAAAGCGACAGCGTGACCCCTCCCCGCTGCCGCGCGGGCGATGGGCATAAGGGGCTCGAAATGCCCAACTCCGCCGACAAAAGTGAAGAGGACGCGCAGGGCCGGTTCCTTTCGTGGCTGCCGCTGGAGATTCTCTGGGCGCCCGCGGGGGCCCTGCGCTCAGGTCTTGCTTGCGGCCGATATGGGGATGATACCGGTGCTGGGATCGGGAACGAAGTCGATCAGCAGAATGACGCGCTCAAAGGGGGTGCGGTTCCAGGCTGCATGCAGGGCATGATCGTCAAAAACCAGCACGCGGCCCTCGCTCCAGCCGCGGGATTCTTCGCCCACGCTCAGCGCGCAGTCTCCCGGCGGCACGATCAGGCCGAGATGGCAGCGGAGGTAGGGACTGTCGCTTCCCTCGTGGGGAAAGACTTCGGTGCCCGGTTGGAGAACCGAAAAACCGACCACGCCATGCCGGGGAAAGCAGCGTTTGACGACTGCGGCAGTCCGCGGGCACTTGGCAATATTTTCCTCGATCGGCGCACCGTCGGGAAAATCGTGCAGACCAAACACCTTCCAGCCCGTCTTGTAGAGTTTCACGCCCCGCCAGTCGATCACTTCGGCGCGGATCGCCTCGTATTCCGCCCGGATGGCCTGCCACTCGGCCTCGATGAGCGGAGGAAAGGCAAACCGTTCAGCTTCATAAAACATGGAAACGCCCCCCACGGGTGGTGATCGTTTTGGCGGGCTGGATCAGGGCAAGTAAGAGGGTTCTAAGATAGCATTTTAACGCAGGAAAAAGGCTATGCCAGCGGTGGGCGATGCAGAAGCGGGCAGTACACTTCCGGCTATACTGCCGGGGCCCGCGGCATGATGTCCGCATGGGCAGCGGCGGTGCCGGGCGTTTCGGATAGCTGGATGTGCCATGATCTCCATCATCATCTGCAGCATCGACAGCGGGAAGTTTGCCGCCGTTGCGGATGCGTATGCCCGACAGATGGGGCCGGAACCCTACGAGATCATCGGCATCCATGACGCCCGCTCCTTGAGCGAGGGCTACAACCGGGGCCTGCGGGTGTCCCGGGGTGATATCTGCGTTTTCTCCCACGACGATATCGAGATTCTGTCTGGGAATCTGGGAGGGACGCTGCGGCGGCATCTCGCCGAGTGGGATGTCGTTGGCGTGGCGGGCACGACCCGGCTGGCGGCGATGTTTTGGGCCGTGGCGGGCATCAGCCATGCGCGTGGCATCGTGACGCACCGCGATCCACAGGGATATTCGCTCGAATTTTTTGGGGCCCCGGAGATTGTCAACGGAGGTATTCAAGCCCTCGACGGCCTGTTCATGGCCGCCCGTCGCGAGGTGGCCGAGCGGATCCGATTTGATGAGGCGACATTTGACGGATGGCACGGCTACGACACCGATTTCACATTCCGCTGCCATCTCGCCGGCTACCAGTTGGCTGTCTGTCTCGATATTCAACTCATTCACTTCTCCCGGGGGTCCTACGGCGAATCCTGGCACAGGTATGGCCAACGCTTTAGCGAAAAGCATGCCGCACACCTCTGGCCGCAGGCCGGCCCGTGGATCACCATCCGGCGTCCACTCGAAAGCCGTGAAGAGATCTTGGCGGCCTACGATCTGCCAGCCCTGCAGGCTTTGAGC
>Ga0114967_10005278_pt1 | contig 10257 bp, 8 predicted proteins | sample M_130628_MF_Meta_FD_92639 | JGI IMG/M metagenome (GOLD analysis project Ga0114967, IMG submission 92639) | Freshwater microbial communities from Lake Montjoie, Canada to study carbon cycling - M_130628_MF_MetaG | ecosystem: Environmental > Aquatic > Freshwater > Lake | place: Lake Montjoie... | reverse complement strand
GGGTTCCATGACATGCTCGCGAACATCGCCGAGCCGGTCGCCGATTGGTTCGCACCCTATTCGAACGTGAACCAGGTCGACCCCGTCGGTCCTGCCACGGGAACGCGTCACGTGTGGCGCGGCGGCACCTGGGCCGACTATGCCGACACCAACACCTGCTCGTTCCGGCTCGGCTACGAGTTTGGCGGGGATCCATCGCGTGATGGCGCCGGCGACTTCACCGGCCTGCGCGTTGCCCGCAGTCCCGGCGATGCCGCAAGCGCTGCCTACGCCGGTTCGCCCGCTGACCTGAGCGGCGACGGCAGGATCGACGGCGCGGATCTCGGGATCATGCTGGGCGAGTGGGGGGTCTGCGCACGCACGCCGGTGTGGGCGACGCGGGTTGCGGCGTACCCCGATCCCGACGTGGTGATCGATCCGGCTCTTCGTGCGCGCATCGTGGCCACGGGCCTGGATTGGTGCGTGCGGGACATCCGAACGGGCATCGTCATGATGCTCGTTCCGCCCGGCACCTTCACGATGGGATGTTCGGTCGCGCCCAGCGGCGGATTCTGCGGTGCCGACGAGTACCCGGTCCATCAGGTGACGCTCTCGAGCGCGCTCTATGTCGGGCAGGACGAGGTGACGCAGAAGCAGTGGACGGATCAGATGTCGGGCAACAATCCTTCCACGTTCCGGGACGGCGTCGATGCCCCCAAGCGCCCGGTCGAGAGCGTCCCGCTCACGGGATCGGGGAGCATCGAGCAGTTCCTCGTGGACACCGGAATGCGGCTCCCCACCGAGGCGGAATGGGAATATGCGTGCCGGGCCGGCACTTCAGCATCGCTCTACAACGGGTCGAGCGATCTTTCGCTGCTGGCTGGCCTCGCCTGGTTCAGCGAGAACTCCGGCAGCACGACGCACCCGTCGGGGCAACGGATCGCGAATGGATTCGGGCTGCGAGACATGCTCGGGAACGTCGCCGAGTGGGTGGGCGACCGAGTGCAGAACTACTCCAGCGAGGCGCAGCTGAACCCGACGGGCCCGCAGTCGGAATTCCTCGGCAACCAGCGCGTCCTGCGCGGTGGCTCCTGGGGCGATGGCGCCGCTCGGGCGATCGTGTCCGCGCGGGGTTCCTTGGGTGCAAACGCTCCGGTGACCGCGGACCCAAGCATCGGGTTCCGCGTCGTGCGGACGCCGTGACGTCCGGACAGAAGCAGCCGGTATCGCCGCTCAATCCCCGCGATCGAGCGACGCCTGGATCTGCGTGAGCGGCTCGTTCTCGTCGATGGCCGGCTTCGACCCGCGGTCGAAGCCGGCCATCTTCGCGCGCATGCCGCGCCACTGAAGGACGAATCCGGCCGCGCCCACGATGTTCACGGCGAAGCACACGGCGAAGGTCAGGTGCGAGACGCCGGAGGCATTGAGCCACTTGTAGAGCGCCACGGCCGCGAACGGCGCGATGACCCCGCGGATGCCGTTGAGCGTCACGTGGACGCTCATGTAGAGGGCGTCGCGCTCGGGGCTGGCGAAGTCCTGGTGGCCAATGTTCCAGGCGATGGAGCCGCCGGCGAACCCGACGCCGAGCATGGCGCCCGAGACGTAGAAGAGCCACAGCGATTCGGTCCACGCCGCCAGCCACATGACGCCGGCCGCGGTCACGAAGCTCCAGCCGTGGATGGCGCGGAACTTCACGATGTGCACGCGGTCGAGGAGCCGTGCCCACACCGGGATGATGATGGGCATGGTGAGGAGCGGGATGATGGTGGTGGCCAGGATGGCCTGCAGGTAGCTCGCCCCCAGGCGGTCCTCCAGGAAGATGGCCTGCGGCGCGCCGATCATCAGGTTTCCGAGGCCGAAGACGAACATCCACGCCATGAAGGTTCGGTAGGGGCCGTCCGTCACCAGCACCTGCCAGTTGGTGCGGAGCGCCTCGCCGGCGATGGCCGCGGTGCGCACGGGATTTGCGGAGACTTTCGCCGTGCCCGCCTCGGCGCGTTCGCGCGCGGCGAGGCGGCGGCCGCCGCGCAGGCGCACGTGCCGGAAGATGGAGTTGCCGTAGACACCCACCGCGGCCAGCACCGGGAACACCACGTGGAAGCTGGCGGGGTTCAGGTCCATGGTGGCACCCACCACCCAGCCCGCAAGCGCCAGCATGATGGACTGCACGGTGGCCATCTTGCCCGCGATGCTCGCACGACCGTTCTTCGGGTAGTTCTGGCGCCAGATGGCGGCGCGGACGGTGATGACGCCGGTCCACGTGGCACGCGCCACCAGCACCAGGAGGCAGGTGCCAAGGAGGCCCCACGCATTGGTGGGCATGGCCGCCACCAGCGCCACGCACGCGCAGGTGGCCAGCTGGATGCGCGAGATGAAGGCCACCTTGTCGCGGCCGTTTCCCACGCGGCTCCACAGGAAGCTGGTGAGGTTTGCGAAGTTCGGCGCGGCGCTCACGAACGCCACCGCAAAGTCCAGGAGCTCCGGCGAGATGCCCGGCACGCCCGTCCACGCCTTCTTCACGATCACCGACATGGTGCCGCCCTCGATGGCGCCCAGCATCACCGGCAGGAACGCCCACGACAGCAGCTCGCGCGCGTAATTGGCGCGCTGCATCGGCGGCAGGTTGCGGGGATGGAAGCTCCACAGCCAGCCGGCGAACAGGTCGACCAGCGAGCGTGGATGTGCGGCGTGCTTCATCGGAAAGGGAAGTGGATCGACGGAGCCCGACCCCGCCGGGGGCCGGCCAACGCGAAGCTCGAACCCCAAGCGTAGGTGGGTTCGCCTGCCGTCGATCCCGACCTTCCACTCAGAGGAGGCATGGTCATCGTCGCAGCAATTGAGGGGCGATCCCTTGGGGTTCGCATCGGTTCGAGCAAATAGGCGTCGAACCTGCTCCCGAGGGGGTCGGACCCCGTCGATCCGGAAGGAGTCTAGCCCGCAACCAGGCCGGTGCGAACCAAAGACTCCGGAAGTACGGTGCGATACGCGTCAAAGGTGCGTTCAAGCGCGTCCGGGATCATGCGCGTGGCGCCGAGAACGCTCATGAAGTTGGTGTCGCCGTTCCAGCGCGGCACCACATGGCCGTGGAGGTGCTCCGGAAGGCCAGCGCCGGCCGCGCGGCCGAGGTTGATGCCCACGTTCATTCCCTGCGGCGCGAAGGCGTGTTCGCAGAGGTCCATTGCCAGCTCCATCAGGCGCCAGAAGTGGGCGCGGTCGGCGGGCGCGTAGCGGTCGATGGCGGGTTGCGGCTCGCCGAGCGCCACCAGCAGGTGGCCGTTGGTGTACGGGTAGCGGTTCAGGAGCACCATGCCGCGCGCATCGCGGTGCACCACGTGCTGGGCATGGTCGCGCTCGGGGTGCGACCAGTACTCCGCCAGGAAGTTGGGGTTCCCGGCCGGCGGCGAGGCCTTGGCGGCGTCCGCCTGCGATTCCAGGGCCCGGATGTACGCCAGCCGCCAGGGTGCCCAGAGGGACGAATGCATGGGTTCGAGTGTACGGAGGGGACGGCGGGGAACCGCCCTGCAGGATTTTTTGGAAATTCGCGTTCCAACGTGATCCACTTTGCCCACGCTTTGCGCCTCCATGGTCGGAGGGCAGCACCTCAGACCGATCTTCAAGCTGCCCCTCTTCTCACGGCAAACGCGCGCTTCCTTGAGCGCGCGTTTGCCGTTTTGCGCAGGCGGCTCCGGGGAACCCAGCGGGGCAAACATTTTTGCGACCGACGTGATCCGTTTCCACCGATTCTTTCGCCTCCACCATCGAAGACAACCAGATCGGATCACTGGCCTTCGGGGAAAGGGAACCCCTCGAGGGCGAGCAAACAGTGTTCCGTACGCAGCAGCCCCATGCTTGATGTTCGGTAATGCGGGTACGGCCGCAGTCCTGACGTAGGGAACGCAGGACTGCGGCCGGGCTGTTTTTGGCAATTGCTCCTAAAGCCATTTCTCGGGAGAATTTGCGTCGCGCGTTCGGGGCCTGCATCCCCCAAATCCGGGGAACCTTGTCTCTTGCCGTCGCATTCGGCGGGATGACTGCCTGGGCCGGGCTGCACGAAACACAAACATGCCGGATTGTTTGACTCGGCACGGATCGGGGTTATTGTCGGTGCCGGAGGAGGGAAACTCCATGAGTATTTCGGTCCAGGCAGCGGAAAAGGTTGTTGATGTTCGTTCTCGCAGCGGATCAAGTCTGCGGTCCATCGCCGATGGATTCAGCGACATCTACCCACAGTTGCGTTCGATGGCTTCAGTGTTGATGCGCCAGGAGCGCGCCAGTCACACGCTGCAGCCCACCGCCATTGTCAGCGAGGCGTTCCTGCGCCTTGCCCATCGCAATCCGGGCGAGTTCGCCACGGCCAGCAACCTGCTTGCCGTGGCGGCGCACGCCATGCGTTGCGTGCTGGTGGATCATGCCCGAACGCGCGGCGCAGCCAAGCGCGGCGCAGCCAAGCGCATGGGCGACGCCGCCCTGGCGTTCGTCGCCGCAGACACCGTGGATCCCTCGGACGTGTTCGCCATCGACGAGGCGCTGACCGAGCTGGCCGAGATGGACGAGCGCGCAGCGCGCGTCCTGGAATGCAAGGTCTTCGCAGGGATGACGGTCGTGGAGATCTCGGAGGCGCTCGGCGTTTCCCGGCCCACCGTCAACCGCGACTGGCGCTTCGGACGCGCCTTCCTGGCACAGAAGCTCGGCATCGAGCTCTCGCAGCTGGAAGAGGCCGGAGAGGGCGATCTCGGCCGCTGAGGCCGAGTCGCCGGCATCGAATCGTTTGGATCTCGCATCGTTCGGATCTGCTGTTGGGACGACTTCGGTCCCGTGTCACCTGAGAACGCTGGGAAATGTCGGAAGGAACCATCGAATCTCTGCCCAGCATCGCCAAGGTCGGCGATCCATCGCGCGCGCACCGCCTGCGCCGGGCGCGGGCCATCTTCACGTGCGCGTGCGACATGCCGCCGGAGGAGCGCCCAAGCTTCTTGCAGGATTCCTGCGGAGGTGACGCCGACCTGCTGGACCTGGTGGTTTCGCTGATCCGTGCTGATGAGGATTGCGGTTCGGCGTGGGACTGCGCGGGCGTGGACGTTGCGCCTGCGGCGCCGATGCTGAAGCTGCCCTCCGGGTACCAGCCGATTCGTGAGCTCGGTCGAGGTGGAGTCGGGGTCGTGCACCTCTGCCGCGAGGTCGAGACCGACCAGCTCGTGGCGGTGAAGCTCGTGCACCTGGCAAGCTCGGGTCGCAGCGCGGCCGCGAGGTTCCGTCGCGAGTGGCGCCTGCTTGCGCGCCTGCGCCATCGGGCGCTGGTGGCGCTGCGCGCGGCCGGCACGTTGGAGGACGGAACGGCGTACCTGATCATGGAGTACGTCGATGGCAAGGACATCCGCAAGCATTGCCGCGAAGAGCGCGTGCCCGCGCATCTCCGCCTCGACATGCTTGTGCCGGTGGCGGAGGCACTGGGCGTTGCCCACGGCCACGGCATCGTGCACCGTGACCTCAAGCCCGCGAACATCCTGGTCGACCGCGAGCATTGCGCGCGCCTGATCGACTTCGGTGCGGCCCGCGTCCTCGACGGGGATCTGCATTCGCGCCAGGAGCACACGCTCACCGGGCAGATCGTCGGCACCATGAGCTACCTGAGCCCCGAACAGGCGTCGGGCCACTCCCGGCGAGCTGACCATCGCTCGGACCTCTACCAGCTGGGCGTGGTGGCGTACGAGCTGCTTGCCAATCGCCTGCCGTACGACATGGAAGGCCAGACGTCGGCGGAGATGCTGCGCTCGATCATCGCCGAGCCGGCGCGTGGCATCGATGCGCTCGGGATCGTCGGCTCGGATCACCCGGCCGTGCCGTTCTTCGAGCGCGCGCTGGCCAAGGACCCCGAGCAGCGCTTTGGCAGCGCCGCGGAGATGGCGGACGCCCTTCGGGCGCTCGTTGGAGCGTTCGCGGGAAACCGTTCCAGGTCTCGCACGCGTTGAGGCCTGCGGAAGCGGTCCGCGACTTCGGCGATTGCTTCTTCGGCTTCTTCGGCATCGGGGCCTGCGCCCTCGGCGCTTAGGCCTGCGGCTTCGCGAGACGAACGCAGAGGCGCGCGCCGGCTTCCAGCCGGACCGTGACCCGGATGCGACCGGTGTCGAGCGAAATCCGGGTGCGCTGCTCGCGATCGTCGGCTTCGGCGTCGTGCAGCGGCCAGTCCCAGCCATCTTCCACGTTGAGCCAGCTGCCGTCGGGCAGCCGGTACAGCAGGTCAACCACGGTCGGCTCGCTGCCGGCGGCGATCTCCAGCTGCAGTTCCAGCGCGCGGCCGTCGGTGGAGGCCATGCAGCGGTTCGGCAGCACCAGGACGCGGCCGTTCCCGCTCTCGAAAGCACTGCCGCTGTCGACGTCGGGGTTCAGCCACTCGTGCTCGGCTCGGCCGGAACGCGCGATGGCGTGCTCGAAGACGGCATGCGCATCTCGCTCGGCGCGCCGCGCGGTACGCGCGGTTGCACAGGGGGCTTCGGTCAGGGTGGCGGACTCAAGGGGGAACGAACGGTCCATGGGGAACAAATGCCTCACTACTCGGCGAAAGGGGAAATCCCACGCTCCGCCTTCGGAGGCGCAGGGCGGCGTGGATTCGGATCACGCTTCCCCGCGGAATTCACGATTTCCGTCCTGTAATCATCCGTGCGCCTCAGGGCGCGTACGGTTCCGATCGGAACGACCGCTTTGGCGCCCGCGCGGCGCGTTCCCCGACCCGGAGCGGAAACTCGAGCTTTCCAGACCAGAAACGCGCAGATGTGCCATCGGCAAGCGAGGCGTCCAGGGCGCGCAGGGCGGTCGTCCGGTCGCCGTGGACGCGCACGGTCCATCCGGGCATCAAGTGGCCGCCGTCGGGATGACTTTGGAGGGAAGTGGGATCCTCCGCTCGTGCCCGCAGCCTCCGGAGGCCTTCCAAGTCCTCGGACTCCACCTCCCATCCGGTCCGTTGCAGGGTGCCGCCGGGCCACCAGAGCCTGGAGCGTCGCCGCACGGCACCGTCCTCGCACAGTTCCACCGTGACGCCCACCAGGAGGTCGGCGAACGCCGCTCCCGCGAAGGGCCGTGGGTCGAAGCGGATGCCCGCCGGGCGGTCGTCGTCGGACCAGATCGAGACGGGGTAGTCGAAGGCGCCGCGTACGGCGATTTCGAGCGATGCGTCGTCGGCGGCCACCAACTTCGCCGGCGAAAGGATTCCCACGTGGGCGTCGAGCGTGATGGGAACATCCGGCGTCCAGGGTTGCCATGGCGCATCGGGCCCGGGTCGACGGCGGTGCTCGGTCACCAGACGCGCGCGGACCCGCCCGTCCGCATCGGGGCGCGGCAAGCGCAGAGCCCCGAACGCGGGCTGCATGCGCATGGCGGACCTGCCGTCGCCCACAAGCCAAGGGGAATGCTCATCGTCCACGCGGATGCGCCATTCGGTGTCCTGCCCCCAGACCGTCCCGCGCACCCGTGCGACGGGGGGCGTGTCCGATTCCCACTGCAGCGGGGTGAGCACCTGAAACCAGGGCATGGCGGCAGCCAGCAGCGTCTCCCGTTCCGACTCGAACGAGGCGTGCTCGCGAGCGCGCGCCTCCGCTGCAGCGAGGGGTTCATCGGCACGCGGATGCAGGTCGCTGGGTTCGTTCCAGGTTGCCATCGCCAGCGTGCGCACTGCCGGATCGTCGGGATCGCCGACGCGCCGCGCGCCGGGATCCAGTACGCGGATCAGTTCGAGCACGTGGCCGCTTCCGAGCGCCTCGGCAGCCATCCGGTCGGTGAGTTCATCCCACACCCACGCGGGGGTGGCTTCCGCCGGCAGGATGCGTGGCAGCTGCACCAGCACGCCGTCGGGCACCTGCCCCATCCACGTCGCATTGAGCATCTCCAGGCGCGCCCAGCCGGTCACCGCCAGGATGGCGGCGAGCGACACTGCCGCCAGCCCCCAACGACGTCGCGTCCGGTGGAGGTCTGCCTCCGTGGGTGCCTCGAATCCGCATTCGCCGCAGGTCATCCCGGGCGTGCCCGAGAGGTCATGGAAGCAGCGCGGGCAGCGACGGCCGCGGGCCTTGTCGCCGAAGAGCGCCCACCATGTGACGCCCACGCCGAGTGCGGCAAAGAGGAGCACCAGCGCGGCGCTCGACAGGAAGAGGAGGAGGACGCTTCCCACGGCGTCACTGTAGCCGCGGCGGCAGGCGGACACGGGTGGGCTCGCGATCCGCGGAGATGCCGCAGGCATCCGTCGACATGCTCGTTGCGTGGCGATTGAGAGGTGGTCATACTTGGCGCATGCAGCCGGCTCCCATCCTCACTCGCCGGCGAGTGCCGGAGCTGATGGACGACGAGGGCATCGGCCCGCGGGAGCACGATGCCGCGCTTCGTGGATTGGCACGGCTCAACCGCGTCTCGCGGAGCGACGCCATCCTGTGGCCGGTGCTCCGCGGCGTGGCCGCATCGGGGAACGGGCGCGTGCTCCGTGTCATGGACGTGGCCACCGGGTCGGGCGACGTCCCGGCCGCGCTGGACGCGCGCGCGCGGTCGGCCGGTATCCGCATCGAATGGACGTTGTGCGACCGCAGCCCGCATGCGCTGGCGCGCGCCGAGGAACGCACGAGGGAATCGGGCATGCACGTGCGCACGGCATGCGTCGACGTCCTGGCTTCGCCGCTCCCCGCGGAATGCGACGTGGTCATCAGCAGCCTGTTCCTCCATCACTTCGACCCGCCCGACGCCGTCCGCATCCTGCGCTCGATGCGCGACGCGGCCGGCGTGGGTGTCGGTGTGGCGGACCTCGATCGCACGTGGCTGGGGCTTGCGCTTGCGACGCTCGGCGCGCACGTATTTTCACGTTCGCCCGTGGTGCATTTCGACGCTGCCGCAAGCGTGCGGGCGGCGCATGCGCGGGCGGAGGTCGAATCGCTGGCCCGCGACGCCGGGATGCACGGATGCACGATCACGCGCGCGTGGCCCGAGCGCTGGCGGCTCTGGTGGAACCGCGCGGGAAGTGGCGGTGCACGATGAGCGCGCTGCCGCTGCTTCCGTTCGATGCCATCCCCGCGGAGGTCGATGCCGTGGTGATCGGCGGCGGCCTCGCAGGCGGCATGGCCGCGCTGCGCCTGGCGTCCGCGGGTTTTCGCACCGTGGTCTTCGACCGCACGGCGCATCCGCGCGAGAAGGTGTGCGGCTGCTGCCTTGCCCCGGCCGGCATCGCGGTGCTGTCACGGTGCGGTCTTGCCGGGCTGCTGGCCGATGCGAGTCCGCTGGAGGAAGTGCTCCTCGAGGCCGAGCGCGACGCGGCCGTGGTCCGGCGCCCGGGTTCGGTGGCGATCGCGCGCGGGACGCTCGATGTGCGGCTCCTGGCCGCGGCGTCGGCGGCCGGTGCACTGATTGCGTGGCCCGTGTCCGCCTCGGTGGACGGTTCCGGGCGAGTGGAACTCCGGCATGGTGGCGCCGTGCGTCACGTGCGCGCGCGCATCGTTGTCGCGGCGGACGGCCTGCACGGGAGTTCGCTGGCGCGGCGTGGCGACTTTGCCTGGAAATCCTCGGAGCGCAGCTTGATCGGCGTCGGTGCCATCGTCCCTGCCGGCGCGGTGCGCGTGGCGCCGGGGCAGGTGCGCATGCGCGTGTGCCGTGATGGATACGTGGGCGTTGTCCGGCTTTCCGACGGCCGCGTGGACATCGCGGCCGCGGTTCGGCCGGCGTTCCTCCGTGCGGCGCGCGGCGTGGCTGAGCCGATGCGCGCCATGCTCGGCGGCGCGGTGGCCGACGAGCGCGCCGTGCTGGATGCCGCGTGGCAGGGCACGCCCACCCTCACGCGCTCGCGCAGTCGGCTGTCCGCGCCGGGAATCCTGGTGGTGGGCGACGCCGCGGGCTACGCGGAACCGTTCACGGGCGAGGGCATGGGCTGGGCGCTCGGCACCGGATGCGCCGCCGGCGATCACGCGGTGCGCGTCCTCTCGGGTGCAGCTGTCGAAGGCCAATGGGACCCGATCTGCCGCGGCATCGTGCGCGGTGCCCGGCTGCGCTGCCTGCTCACCGCCCGGCTCCTGCGCAGTCCGCTCGCCGTGGAGGCGTGCGTGCGCGTCATCCAGGCACTTCCCGGTGCCGCTGCACGCGTGGCACGCGCATTCGGCGCGCCGCGACCCGTTCCCCTCGGAGAGCTTCGTTGAATCCGGCCATCCTCTCCATTGCGTGCACCACGCCCGACCGTCGCCTGGCCCGCGAGGACTGGATGTCCATCGCGCAGCGGATCGCGCCTGCGTCCGTGGCACCGGGGGTCACGGCACG
>Ga0114967_10005274_pt1 | contig 10264 bp, 13 predicted proteins | sample M_130628_MF_Meta_FD_92639 | JGI IMG/M metagenome (GOLD analysis project Ga0114967, IMG submission 92639) | Freshwater microbial communities from Lake Montjoie, Canada to study carbon cycling - M_130628_MF_MetaG | ecosystem: Environmental > Aquatic > Freshwater > Lake | place: Lake Montjoie... | reverse complement strand
CACTTTCCATATTAAAAGATGATGGATATTTATCCTTTTTAGTACCAGATAATATGCTCAGTGGAAACGGAAATGTTGGCTACAATGAGTTGATTAAACACGATGTCCAGTTTGTCAGTTTTAATTCAGACATACAATCTTATTTTAAAGGGATACAGCAATATATTTGCTATTTTCTGATGCGTAAATCAGTGGTTAAGAGACAGACAAACACGGTAATCGAACAAAAAGATAATATAAATAAGGATAAAAAGAATACGGTCGTTTTTACAACACAGCTACTCGACCGGCCTGTCAATCCGGTGCGCAATTGGACACCCTATGTTGAAAAACTTATTAAAAAATATATTTCTTCTACAAAAAACAATGCGGTTTACAATCGCGGCAAACAATTGTCTTTGTACAATGGCTCAACATATCCCTTGATTTATACCAGTTCAAAAAAGATACGAACTAACAAATTGGAATTGGCGTCCGGATTAAATATAAAAAAAGCAGTTATATTTGCGATTTCACCAAATTTAGAATTTGAGATGGATTATACTGGAAAATATGGTGTGGGACCAAATACATTTTATATTCCGTTTCAAACTGTTACACAAGGCAGGCATTTAGAGGCCTTTTTGAAAAGCGACCATTATAAATTACTAGCACTTGCATGTAAAACAAGTAGACAGTTCCTTAAAATTGGCTTTATTGAGCATTTAAATTTACAAAAAATAATGAATTTCAATACAACAAAAAATACAAAGACTATGAATAGAACAAGAAATACAAAGACTAGAAATAAAAATAAAAATACAAATAATAAGACTAAAAAACTTATAAAATAAAATTATTGTTATTATATAAATGGCACATACATTTAAAATAATACCAGCGAAACCTACTTTTGGCGGTTTGCGAACAAACTCACTGTCTTTTCAAAGTGACTACATTACTTTAAAAAAATCGCGCCTGGCTTACTGTAATACACCAAATAAGTGTTTGGGTAGTAAAAGAAACGGCTACAACTATTTAGTAAATAATAAGTTAGTGTCATTCAATAAAACCGGTTTAGTTGCTGGTCTGTATTCCAAGATGGACCTTAAAAATGTATGTACATTAATCAATGGGTTCCCTTGTTCAAATATAGATAGTTGTACTGCTTGTATGAGCGCAGTGTCTATTGATACAGAATCAACAGTCCCGCTAAATTGGACAAATACGGTAGACCCTGTTGGTGCTCTGTTTGGAAAAACTCCCTGTGGCATAGAGAATTTCACTGATTACATGAAATTTGGTTGTTAAACAGGTTTAATATTATATTTTTTATTAAAGAATATAATATAAATATAAATGAATTCATTTGATTTGGACATTAATAATTACACAATTGGTGAGTTAATTCAGTTTTTTAAATTGGATGACCATTATTCGGCAGACGATTTAGATAATAAAGAAGGAGAATTAATTAATTCCATATTGAAAGTTTATAAAAACTCGGATGTTGTTTATCGGAACGAAATTGTCCAATTTATTAAGACTGGGAAACAGATTTTGGTTGGAAAAATAACAACGCGGAAACCTATAAATAGAACAAGACAACCCGATGACCTTTCTAGTTTTGCAAATCATATTTCCACGCCATCCACGATTGACGAATCAATCGACGCGGATATTACAAATCAATCTAATATTCCCAGTAATTTACCTCATTCATTTAATAATGTTGGCAAAATAATTAACCCGGCATCCAATCATCCAGCATTACAAACACAATCAATCCCTTCGAATACAGTAAACGGATATAATATTACAACCAATGTATCTAATTATATATTTAATACACGTTTTAGAGATAATTATTTCAGAACATCATCTGCGAATTGCTCATTTACATTACCAAATAAAATAAAAAACGTCATAGCAATTAGTCTTGCTGGAATACAAGTGCCGAATGTAGCAAATACGTTTTCGAATGCCAAGGGAACAAATCAGTTGTATATTTATGAAGATATAACGGGACTAAACGCAATTGTTAGTATACCGGCTGGTAATTATAATATACAAACATTTGCTCCAGCATTGGAAAAGGCAATCAATGAACAAGTAATTGGCTCTAATCCAAACCGTTTTACGGTTACAGTAAATAATAATTCAAATACCTTGAATATTACAAATAGTACAAATACATTCAAAATAAATATTCTAAAAAAATCGCTATCGATTGACACATTATACGATTGTACCGAATTTGATTTTACACACTCAATAAATGCAAATTATGATAACAGTGATATTAAAAAGAAGATTAAACCGTCCGATTATTTTACGACAATGGGGTATTTAATGGGGTTTCGGCAAATAGAATACATTGGTGCCAAGTCTTATACATGTGAGGCTCCATTTGACGATACATTACAAGACTACTATTACTTCGAATTAAATGATTTTAATGATTATCAGAATGAAACCACCTATGGTGTGTTACCTACATATTTGTTAAGCAAAAATATTATTGCTGTGTTACCAATGACGACACCCAAATACATATCAAGTTTTGACAACAATTCGAATTTTATTTATAAAACAAGAAATTATAATTCGCCAGTAGATATTGGAAAAATAAGTATTAAAATGCTTAATATGGATGGTATCATGGTTGATTTACATTCCGTTGATTTCTCATTTGTTTTACAAGTGACGACAATTTGTGATAATATGGTTCCATATAAACCAAATGCGGTATCTGTTATATAATACAGAATACTATCACACAAATTGGTATAATTTTTAACAAATATTTGTAATTATATGTCTCTGTGTTTATATATGTGTCTCTATTGTAATCCATCATTGAATCATTGATTTCATTTATGTCTATATCTAAATTTGTGGTTAAGCTCCTATTTATTACTTGCGGTATTGGTTCCATTGCTTCTATATTTGTGTAAAATCCCCAGCTTGATTTTGTATTGTCTTTTAAATTTATAATATCATTTTCTTGATTTTGTGATAAATATATTTCCTTATATTGAGAAAATGATATATTTTTATTCATTTTATTTGTTAGTTATTGTATTATATTAGATGAATATTTTTAATTCTATTTTTTAAAGCATATGTTTTGCTCGTGATGCTATTCGCCTATATTGTTGTGTGCCTTTAATTGTAGAATATTCCCTAGCACGTATGTAAGCCGCATAAACACCCTTTTTATTTATTTTACACGTGTTTTTTGCGCAAATTGGAAACGATTTATGTGGCCCTAAGAAGCATTTTTTACCACACTTATGAAGCATAACCGTTCTAGCGCTTGTACCTGGACTAATTTTAGACCAGCCTTTTAAACTCCTGTTTTTCTTTGTTTTAGTTCTTATAGAAGTCATATAATATAAATATATAATATACTAGTTGAAATATAAATATGAGTAATATAAATTTAGTAACAGATGAAACAAATACGGTGTCTGAATTACTAAAAAAGAAAAATATAATACAAAATACTGACATAGATACACATATAGATAAAATGGAACAAGGTATTATTTTTGATTATGATGACACAGGGTCGGATGAAAATAATTATCAGTCTGAAGATGAAAACTTGATTACGCTTTCTGTTAATAGTATAAGTAGTAACTTACATAATGATATAAAAAATAGTAAAAGTTTTGGTAAAGATTCGTTTCGAAAATTAGACTACAAGGATGTTGAATACCGTATTGACAAAGCATATTTTGATATAAATCATAAATACAGCAGTGCTCTTGATATATTAGCCAGCTACTTGAAGGGACACAAGGTTATTTATGTGGAATCTAAATTCTTCTGTGAAACGCATTTAAATATGTATATGATGCCTGCCATTTTGCTATCTAGTGCTGCTACCGTGCTGACGTCATTTATTACAACTTATAAATGGGGGGCTATTTTTATTGCTTCATTAAATGCACTCATTTCCTGTTTATTAGCAATTGTCAATTATTTGAAATTGGACGCTGCATCAGAAGCGCATAAAATATCGGCACATCAATATGATAAATTACAAAGCACTGTCGAATTCACATCCGGTTCCGTATTATTGTTCCGATATAATGATTTACAGCGTTTAGAATATGAATATGACAATAAAAAGTGTAATGATAACGATATTCAAATTGCTCTTAAGAAGCAGATTGATGAAAAGCGTATCGAAATAGAAAAGGAGATGAAGCAGAAATTAGATGACGTTGAGAAAAAGATTGCCGAAATAAAGGAGACAAATCAGTTTCTTATTCCGCGCAAAGTGCGGCTGCGATATCCGGTCATTTACAATACAAATATTTTCTCAGTTATCAAGCGGATTGACGACCAACGTAAGAAATCAATAACGGACATGACCAATGTTAAAAATGAAATACGTTATTTTATTAATCTGAAAAATATGTATGAAGGTGAAAGCACGTGTGGTGAAAATAAAGATAAAATAAAGGCAATTGCTCGGATTGTTATTAAATTGTTTGAGCGAAAACGTGACTTATTACAAGACATTATATTACTCAAATCCGCATTCTCTATAATAGACCAAATGTTTCATAAGGAGATTAAAGATGCCGATGAAAAGCGAACGAGTTTTTTTTATACAAGCAGTGATAAAAATGGCGGGGATCCTGAAAAGATGAATGATTTTATTCGTAATTTAATGGACCCGTTTGCGAATTATAATAGCAAATCCAATGCGGCAATCCATAACAGCAAAAAATTATATTACGATGATTACCGAATATTGTATGATATTGATAATACTGATACTAATTCTAATAAATAGATATTTTATGGTTTTATTTTATGATTTATATAATTTTTAAAAATATATAAATTATTGTATTATTTCCGACTTGCCGGAATCGAACCAGCGACAGTTTGATTACTTTTTTTTCACAGAAGTTATGACATCTACAGTCAAACGCTCTACCAACTGAGCTAAAGTCGGTTTTATTTTTGGTTACTTATTCGGTTTCTTAATTTAAAAGGATGCGGTTAGGAATTCTCATTTAATTTTTATACAAAAATTTTATAATTAGAAAAATCTTATTGGATTGCTGTAACCCTAACATATTAGTATTTGAATTGTCTTTAAGTTGTTTTAATAATTATATTATTATCGTCAATATAATTCTTTATTCTAATACCATCGCATTATTTATATTTTCACTTCTCTTTTGAATATAATCATCTATTGATTTTTTTAATAATTTAATATTTTTCTCTAATTTTTCATTAACTTCTTTCTTAGACTTGAATGCTTGGTCTGACTCGGTAGCATAATTAAATATATCTATGGAACTAATAATATTTTCATAATCATTTTTCTTGTTGGTCATTACATTTTCATGTTTTATGTTTCGTTTTGTTTTTTTATGTTTTCTTAAATTTGATTTGTGTCTTTTACTATAAATCATAGGTTATTAATATATTCTATTATATTATTTTGTTTTAATGTGATTTTAATTTGATTTTAATTTGATTTTAATTTGGGTTTATTGTGTGCCAGGTTTCGCAGCAGAATACCACTCAGGCGGCACGAGTGTCGTATTCGATGTATTACAAGCATTACCTACACTGACTACACTTGTGCCGCCCGTTAGAATACCTGTGCCGGTTTGGACCCTGTAGGGGAACGGTTTTTGTGCCGGACTCGGGTTTGCGCATTTGCGTTGAATGTGTAATGTGTGTTGACTCGAATCTTGTGGTTGTTTAATGGTCTTTGTATAGGCGGCATTCGACTGCATTATATTCATTTTAAATCCACGAGCAGGGGTTGAGTTACACAATGTTGAACTACATGCTATAATATTGTCTACATATTTGTCTTGGTCATTTACATCAACAACACAATCACTTGCCGCACTTAGCTGTTGTATATAGAGACCCTGACTAGCGCTGTCTGTTTGGTTTCCAGTATAATTCGGCTGAACCCAATTGCTTGGGTATTGCCCTGAATTTATCCATCTAAATCTCTTCTTCAACATTCCATTGGTAGATAACACAGACGGTTTTATGAATTCCCATTGGTTTCCTGTAACTGTGACAATTCCTTCGCCAGCATTAAGGACTGGTTCGGCCACGTAATATTGACCACCGTGGCCTCCATTTCCAATAGCATGAATGCCCTTGTATCTTGTTCCCTGTTGACTAAACTTCATATCTTTTCCTACTGAAATAGAGCGATGAGCGCCTTGTAGCGAGAATCCGGATGGTCCATAATGAGTAATTGCGTCAGTATACATTACCGATGTTAATGAAGTGGGTCGACCATAGGGACCCTGAGTAACCCAGTAACCACCGGGCGGCTTACCTGAACGTTTCGTGGCCGACGACATGTAATTTGTGGTTTTTTTCTTTAAAGTTGCGATTGACATATATGTTAAACAAAGATAATTATATCAATAATTATATCAATAATTATATCAATAATAGTATTCTTTTGTGTAAACATCGCTTTAAAAACCAATATATTTTTGTATAAAAAATAGGTTTCAAAAGGCGTTCTAAGTCTTCTACTTTTGTTTCTACCTTTGTTTGAAGTTCTTTATTCAACAAACAATATATTACAAGTGCTGCTAAACTATAATAGCTTGATTGATAATGAATTTTAGAAGGCAATGATGTAATAATGCTTATTTCTGTGCTCATAAATTGCGTTTTAATAAATGGAGTTAGAAAACTGATTTGATTGTCTTTTATTGGCAGTAATGTGTTCGGATTGATGTTGATAAATATGTCGCCGTTTACAACAAGTATGTCATCTATGTTGTGACCATAAAACGCGTATCTAACCTTTTCTAGATATTTTATTTGTCGTGTTAATGTGTCTATCATTCGAATACATTTTGCTTCTGATAAAAAAAGGTCCTTTTTAAAATCTTTTAAGGTGGTAACTGTTTCGGCTGTAAAATACAGCGATTTGTCTGTTGAATTATAAAATGAATTTGTTAGTATATCTGTTTTTAAAATGGAAGAATATAACATATTTGTTTTGTCATTGCCTTGAATGCTTAATTTGTAACTATATTTCCCTGTTTGAGTTATTTCGACGTTTTTTGTTTTAAAATTTAAAGAAAAATACTTTGACATTTATTTTTACTTGTATTTTTATTTTTAAAATGGAACTTATACCTTGTTTTATACCTTGTTTTATACTTTGTTTAAATCCCATTTATTTGCCGATACCTTCCAAAACCACGGCTCATTGTGTACTATTTTTATATCCTTGCCTGACATGATTCGGTTTCTAACAAACTCTGAATTATCATTTGTATACCAATTGTAGAAATGAATGAATGCGCGTTTATAACTTTGTCCTTTTTCAGTTTTGCGCTCAATAACATCAATCCGGCTTATTTTGCCTAGGTCTAATTTATCAAATATGTTTTGGATATCGCGTCTATTTACGTTGTCAAAAATGCGCGGGATACATAGGCTAGGATTGGGATTGGTATTAGTCATTTATTGTTTATTTGTTTTATTATATATGTTTTATTTTATTAGTTGATTGTTTCTTCAATTTTTTTGTTTCCTTTTAAAAGGTATTTCTTTTAAAAGGTGTTTCTATAAAGGTGTTTCTATAATATGTCTTTATCAAAGATTGTAAAAAAATTGAAGTTATAATGGTTACATATATTGGATTATATTAAAGATTATATTAAAGATTATATTAAAGAATTTTAAAAATGGAAAACAATTGCTCCTTCTGTTGCGGTAGAAATCACACCATTCGCTTCTGCGACAGCCCATTAATAATAATTCTTCAGCAAAACATGGCCTATTATTATTATACTATTCTTGAGCAAAGTGTCGAATTGGAATTAAATGATCAAGAAACAGAGGCACGATTTGTTTCATATATTAATGACAGATGTACGTATAGAGAATTGCGTGTTCTATCAGTTACTTGTACTGAAGCACCTACTAGTGGTATTAACAAACTACAATATGCCCATATTTTGTATGTGTATTATAATCATGTTCTAAATAGTATCGTTGAACAGGTTAGAAATCTTGAGTCTGATTTTAATGCGGTTGCTTCAAATACTGATTCTATAAATAATGTCAATAGCTTAGAAAAGAAGTACAATATTATTCCTTATCTTAATCCGGTTTCAAACAATATAGATAACGATGTTAATGACTGCTGTATTTGTATGCGCGATGATGTTAAGATAAGTGATTTAGTTAAGTTGAATTGTTACCACCAGTTTTGCGGCGAATGTGTTACAAAGACATTGGAAAATCATTCTTCGAATAAAAAACCGGTTTCGTGTGCGTTATGTCGCGCTAATGTGACAAGAATTGATGTTAATAGCAGCGATTGTTTTAATATGGTTTCTAAGTTTTGTAATATATAGATGTAAATATAAAATCTAAGATTATATTGTAAGAATTTAAAGACTATTTGTTAGTATGTATTATCTAAAACACATAATGTCGACGTTTTTTTCTAATAGCAGTAGCAATGAAGAAATGATTAATTTCAACAACTTTTTAAACTCGTTTACATATAATACCGACCATGACCGATTTATGTTGCTGAAAATATATATTGATCATAGTAGTAGTACTGCTTCGGCGTCAGCTTTAAAAGAAACATATAAATCGTGCGTTTCTATTCATAATCAAAAGATTGCTTCGGACCCGCATTTTTTTGACGCTGGATTTGACTTATTGCTTCCATCGAATACGGTTTTTATTCCTGGTCAAGTCAATAAGGTCGACTTCAGAATCAAGTGCGCTGCTAAAATTCATTTTTTAAACAGAGACATTGATTCCAATTCTAGAAGCTATTTTACCGGATTTTATACACACCCACGTTCAAGTTTGTCAAAGACACCTTTACGACTTGCGAATGCTACTGGAATTATTGATGCTGGATACAGAGGCAATCTAATTGGAATGTTTGATTGTAATGGTGGACCAGATGATGACTACACATCTGAACTTTTTAGTCGATTGCTTCAGATTTGCGCACCCAGTTTGATGCCTATTTTTGTCGAAGTTGTAGACAATATTGAAGAACTTGGACCTAACACTAGTAGGGGTGCTGGCGGCATTGGGTCTACTGGCGTTTAGATTTAATTAAGTTATTTTGTTTTGTCTTTTGTTATATTAGTATGACTATGAATTCTATTTCCAACTTTTTTTCAGAAAAAAATGCCGACATTGTTATTGGTTTTATCGCGATTTTGGTTGTTATATGGCTTGTTGTATTTGCTATTCCGGCATTGTTTGTTAGCCTTTTTAATACTATTTTAGGCAATTTTATTTTAATAGGGCTAGTTATTTTGTCAGGAATGTACAACCCTTTTATAGCAATATGTCTTGCGATTATTTTCTTTTTGTTGGTGCGGTTTGCGCACATGTCGGCTATAGTAAAACCTTGAACACACTTAAAAACCATTGAATTATTTTACGTTAAACTCCATAACTGTATATATTTTGTCTTCATCATATTTTTCAAAGCATTTGAAATACGGATAATTTTCAAATGAGCAATCAACTGCTTCAAAACCATATTTCTGATAATAGGACACTACTTCGTCGAGCGAACTTAATACAATCTTGACCTTTTTGTTTGAGTGTTGCGTCTCTTCCTTTACCTTTTCTACAAACCCATTTAGCAACGCAGTGGCATAGCCTTTGCCTCTAAATTCTTTGTCTGTGCTTATAACCATAATATAATACATAATTGTGTCGCTGTTTTTTTTATTTTGTTTTGAATATATCATACACGACGGACACGAACGGATAACAAATTTATCTTCGGTGCAGTAAAATGCTATCCTATTACTTTCATAATTTAACAAATTTTGAATATAATCTATTCCAATCGAGCCGTAGTTGAAATAGGTAAATATCATTTCTACATCATTTTTAAACTCGTCGAGCTTATCCATGATTTCATCGACGGGAGTTTCGTCCACAATTTTATTTTTAATATTTTCCGAAAAGAATATCATTTTATTTACTTTTATATAACATGATATAACCGTTAATTTTATTTCACTTTTTTTATTTTGCGTGTTTGCGCTTTTTGGTTTTTCGATTTTGATAAGTTTTCCGATTTGATTTTGATTTTCGTTTTGTTTTCCTATTTTGTTTTGATTTTTTAAAACCAAGACCTGAACTATGGTTACCATGTAATTCAACAATTTTTTTCAAATTAGCAATAGATAATGATGAAACGTCCGGACTAAAACGTTTGGTTAAAATATTACAAGAACCATTGTTCATTTGTTCTTTT
>Ga0114967_10005272_pt1 | contig 10269 bp, 7 predicted proteins | sample M_130628_MF_Meta_FD_92639 | JGI IMG/M metagenome (GOLD analysis project Ga0114967, IMG submission 92639) | Freshwater microbial communities from Lake Montjoie, Canada to study carbon cycling - M_130628_MF_MetaG | ecosystem: Environmental > Aquatic > Freshwater > Lake | place: Lake Montjoie... | reverse complement strand
TGATGATTTATGGAATGACCAACGCTTTCAAAATTTAAGACAAGCATTCTTAGATGGTAAAAAACCGAACGAATGTCGTAGCTGTTGGGATGAAGAAGCCGCAGGGATGCCTAGTTTTAGAGTACAGTGGGCTATAGATAAAAAAGTAGATACAACTGATATTGATTTTAATCCTATAGTATCACACGGACCCAAAGCTATGGATTTAAAATTGAATAATGTATGCAATCTAAAATGCAGAATATGTGGGCCACAAGCTAGTTCTACCTTCTTAAAAGAAGAACAAGAACGTTTAAATATCAAAATTGAAGACGGTGCCTACTGGATTAGTAATAAAATATTAGGCACGGAAAATGAAGAAGTTATTAATAAATGGGCAGAAGATTTAATTCATTTAGAGGTAACTGGCGGTGAGCCAATGGCTAGTCCAGAAAATATAAAAATTTTAGAGTTGTTAGTAAAATCCGGTAAAGCTAAAAATATAAATGTCTTATTAAATACTAACGGAACTTTATATAATAAAAAGTTCTTAGATAACTTATTAAAATTTAATGAAATAACGTTATGTGTGTCAATTGATGACTTGGAACATCGATTAGAATATGAACGTTATCCTACCGAATGGTCTACTATACAAGAAAATGTTTTAAAATTAATAGAATTAAAAAACAATAACAAAAATTTATTTTTAACTCTATGTCCTACAGTTAGTTCCTTTAACATTTACTATTTGGCTGAATATGCTAACTGGGCAAAATCAATGGATTTATTTACGTACTACAACATATTACATTATCCACCAAGCCACAGTATAAAAAATCTACCGGATAAATTAAAAAAAATAGTATCTGCTAGAATGGATGATCCGGCATTTGATAAGGTCAAAAACTTCTTGCATTTACCAAGAGACAATGATAAACTTATCAAACAATTTATTGAAAAGAATGAAGAATTGGACAAATTTAGACAGCAAGACTTCAAAACAACATTTGGAGAATGGGGTCAATTAATTATGGAATACAAAGATGAATAAGCTTACTCAGGAACAAATTGTTGCGTATAATCAAAAACGGCAAGAGTTTGACCAGACTAGAACAATTAATACAATCAGTCCGTGTATTGCTCCCCTGAACAATATGTATTTTACTGTTGAAGGTAATGTAGCACCCTGTTGGTTATTAGTTGGACGTGTTGATAAATGGTCAACCACTAGGTCAATAAAAGATATATGGTTTGGTGAGAAATTTACTCAATATAGAAATCAGTTAAAAGAAGGTATATTTAATAGTGAATGCAGGGTATGTAAACAGAAAATAGAAGCTGATACTTGGCCATTAGCATTAGCTTATGACGGTTTTAGTGTAAAAGAATATCCCACAGTAATGGAATTAGAGTTAAGTAATACTTGTAATTTAGAATGTGTGATGTGTGATGGTAGATTAAGTTCTGGAATTAGGAAAAATAGAGATAAACTACCACCGATGATTAATGTATATGATGATAGTTTTGTTGAACAACTGAGAGAGTTTATTCCACACTTAGAAGAACTTAGATTCAACGGTGGTGAACCGTTTGCACAAAAAATAGTATATGACATTTGTATGTTAGTAGCGGATATAAATCCTTCATTGCGAATCAATATTGCAACTAATGGAACTGTTTATAATAAACAAGTAAGAGAGATATTAGAAAAATGTAATATACATTTAAATATTAGTATTGATAGTTTAGATAAAGATAATTATGAAGCTATACGTATCAATGGCAACTTTGATGATTTGATGGAAAACTTTCAAACGTTTAAGAAATATTGCCATGACAACGGCCGTGGTTTAAGTGTTATGGTTAATCCTATGAATAACAATTGGTGGGAAATGCCAGAGTTTGTAAAGTTTACTACTGAGAACAAAGTACACTTGTGGTATAATACTATACATCATCCGGAACATTTGAGTATATGGAAATTACCTAGCCAAGATATGAGTGTTATATTACAAACATTGGAACCTTTAGTAGAAGAACTTAAACCAGTTGATTATTCAAATCATGTAGCATTTGGTAATTGGGAAAAATTAAATCATTTTGTAAATAAACAAATAGCAAATTGGTATCAAAAACAATTAGCAAGAGAACAAGAGATAAATAAAAAAATAATAAAAATTAAAGCAATATGAAAAAATTAATTTTTAACGGTTGTAGTTTTATGGCGGGAGATGAGATAGTCTGGAAAGATTATTGTATTCAAAACAATAAACCAGATTTAAATTGGTATGATTTTCTCACACATAAAACACCAACCGATACGGCGTTTTGGGATGAATATAGATATGACTATAGAATGAAACGTAATCTACCTTCGATGGTAGCTAAACATTTAGGTACCACTCACATTGACCTATCCGGAGATGGATACAGTAATGATATAATAGCATTAGGTACTATAAATTATCTTTTAACTTTACCTCCGGAGGAACGTAAAAATTATCATGCTTGTATTGGTTGGACTACTACTGCGAGAGTAATGAAATACACTTATACTGCTAAATGCTTTTATAATTTACATATAAACCATATAGGTCATAACAAAACTGATCCTATCTTAAATGAATTAGATGAATATCTTACTGTTGTTATAGGAAAATCGTATGATGAAGATATATTTCTGAATTTTACTAAAAATATAATTATGTTAGAAAATTTTTTAATAGCTAACGGAATGACATATACGTTTTACAAAAGTTTAGGTACACCAAAGGATACATCTCCGCCCGCAGACAGAAATATGATATTAGCACCGCCGTTTGTCAAATATGCGGCGAGAGAAACTATTACTAATCATGATAATTGGATGAGATTTGACGATGAACATCTTCCATATATGGGAGATTCATGGACATCAGTTATATTAAAACAAAATGAACACTTGTTTGTATCAAAACAAAATGAACACCCGAATATTGAAGCCGCATCAGAATTAAGTAAGATGATTAACAATAAAATCATCTTACAAAATGTAGGATTTAATTAATTTTTTTCAATATGACCATTGATTCTACATGGTCATATAACTTCCATCCTGATGAACATAGGTTGTCAATTTCTTTAACAACATTCGGGCCATAAGATTGATTATACAAATTAGCGACAATATAACCTCCTAGCTTAATATGTTTGGACCAAAAGGTTATATTGTCATTTAAATGTGGATTCTGATGGACGTTAATCAAACACAAATCTATAGGCATAGTCCAATCAATAAAATCATATGGACTATTATTTTCATGTAAAGTTATGTTGGGATATGCACTAGTTATTCGTTTCCAAGCTAATTTTCCTTTAGGATCTTTGGCTAAGTCTTCATTTAAACCCTCTAGTAATGCTTCTCCTACTTCTTTCTTCACATCATTTTCTTTACACATGTCAAATAGTTGTGATCGAATCCACGGCTTAACAGAATCAAATTCTTGATTTAGTGATCCCTCATTAAAAGTTTCAATACTATGAATTTTGCTAGTGCTATTACCACGTGCTAATAAAGTAGCTCTGCCACCGAGACCTGAGTTAATTTCTACTATATTACTAGAAGGTTCTAACTCTTTTGCTATTCTTAGGAGTAATTGTCTTTCTGGAACTGATATTGACGAGAAACAACTTTCTATAGTTAGGGCATTTTTGTTATACATCTCACTTTTTATATAAAATATTTTGTTAGTTTTGGTTTTAGATGATTCTTTCCATCGTCCAAAATCTTCAAATGTATGCTCAAATCCATCGATGGTAACAACGTTCTTGATAACATTTTTAAATTTAAAATTACACTTTGTCACGTAGTTACCATCATCATCAATTTTAAAATACAATTGAGCATCATACGAATGTGTGTCTGGTGAAATAGTAAATATAAAATCTCTATGGTCTAACTCAGAATTAAAATTTAATGTCATTTCAAAGCCGCCACGAACTCGCCATAGCATTCTAAAGAATCCAAATGCCTCATTCATTACGCTATCAGCAAAGTCACCCTTACCTGATTTAATGATAGACATAAAATCAAAGTTTTCATACTCAACATGGTCATTGATGTATTCAGAATCAAATTTTAAATCAAAGTGATCGGTGATATCACCTTCAGAACTATGAACGTTGGTAACAGTACCTCCGTATGCTTTACATAGATATAACCATATGTGCATTAACTTAATTCTAATATGTCTATGTAACTTTGTGTTCATTAAATCTAGAGAATACCAGCCACCTAACCATGGTTTATTTCTAGGGTTTATATTAAATTTTCCCCTATCATCATACGCTGAACCCATGTTATCACCTAATCCAGGGCCCGGGCTACAAGCAAGAATTCTTGCTCTATGATTCCACAACATATTAAAACTATGTGTAAATGCTTCAATATCTTCTCCGGGAGCTCCTATGACCCAACAGGCAGATACTTTCATACCCACTTTATCAGAATCAATAATATTTTGATTGATTTCAGCAACCGTATTTTTCTTATTGATAGCTTTTAACACTTTATCACTACCAGTCTCAATACCATAATTAAAACCTTGAGCCCCGGCAGCTTTCATAAGTTTATAAAACTCTAGATCCATACGACCGTCGGCTCTAGCATATCCCCACCAGTTAATACCTAATTTTCTATCTACTAATTCTTGGCAAAAATTTCTGAATTCTTTTAAGTTACCGTTCATTAAACTGTCAACAAATGACACAAAACTAATACCGTATTTTTTAACCTGAGATTCCAATTCATCTACTACGTTATTGGCTCCTCTATCACGGAACTTCCAATAATATACTTCAGTACAATAACTGCATTTAGCAATACATCCTCTACTTATTTCAGCACATATGCTATTCTTTCCCCAATATTTTGTTAAATCAAAATCACTATAGTCTGGATATGGCAAACTGTCAATATCAATACGTGTATCACTATATAGACTACCTATTGCGGGTTGTAATGGTTTAATTCCGTTCTCCCAATTCTCTAAGAAATCTAATATATTTTGTTCACTCTCGCCGATAAAATAATAGTCAACTTCTTTTGGCTTTGTATAATAATTTTCATGACATTCGGGCCCTCCCATGACAATTGTTATATCAGGTCTTCTTTTTTTAATCTCCGTCATCATCCACTTAGTGGCTAATAGATTAGTATAATATGTACTGAAGCCTATGATATCAGGTTCATCAGCTAATAGTATTTCTAAGTATTCTTTTAATATAGGTTCGTATGTTGGATGAATTCTTTTATAATATTCATCTCCTTGCCACCACCAATAGTTGGCGCCGTTCCAAGCATCATCTAAATCACTATTAGCTTCTTTTAAAGCATAATGAGATTCAACGTTAAAATCATACACGGTAGTTGAATAGCCTGCTTCACGCATCAAACCAATAAGTCTTGCTAAATTATAAGGTGGCATATAGATAGCCCAACTACCTAATACACATAACGTAAATTTTGTTTTGCGAAATCCAATGTTTACACCTACGGATTTCACATTTAATCTAGGTCTTCTACTTGTATTAATTTCTGTATTTTTTGGAATTAGATTTTCAGCTATCCAAGTATCCTTGTCCATTGCCATTTATTTTCTATCCCCAAATAAAATATAATCTTCTTTAGTATAGCCTTCCATTACCTCACTACCAGAACCTGAGTCAGGAGTACTAATTTTGTTATTCAAATCGCCCCGAATAGGAACGATAGCCCATGTACAATAATCTTCAAAGTGAGGTAATGTTTTTAATTCAGCTTCTAAACTTAATGTCTCGTCACGATTATGAGGAGCCATCATAAACTTAACTTCTAAATGACCGCAATCACCGTGTTCAGCTTTTTCTTTTGCAATAGCTTCAACCACTTTAACAAACTTTTTTCTGTCATAAAATTCATAATGAACACTTAAATTTAAATCTCCGTAATGAATAACTTCTTTATAATAGTCGGGCAAACGACTACCATTACTGTGTAGACTAACATGATGTCCGCATGCATTTAGATAACGTAACCAGTCTAAGAAATCTTTGTTCACAGTTGGCTCACCACCGCTGATAATAAAATTGACTGTCTCACCCTTAGTGAACTTAGTCTCAATCAAATGAGTAGCTCTCATTAAATCTTCTAAGGGCTTATGTGGATCAGTTGTGTTATGTATCCATGGCCAGCAGTAACTACAATCATAATTACATCTACGACCTATTTCCCAATACACTTGTTTTTGATTACTAGCATGAGTGCGCTCCATACCTACAAAATCAGTTAATTCATCATTGCGTAATTCATGCTGTGTTGGTAAATCTTGACCTCTACGTAGTAAAGGTATATATTCTATCTTGCTAGTTTTAGGAATGAAAAGGTCAGCACCGCAACTGCATACATTTTTAGTGCAATCAATCCAATCCTCGGGTACAGTGAAGTCATCCCAAACACTACCTAATTTGCCACCTACTCTACAGCTTGCAGTCCAAACACCGCCATCCATATCAATGAACAAACTATCAACGCCGGCACCGCATTTCCAGTTTGTTAAATAATTTAGTTTTGCACCCACCAATTCATCAGTGCTCCAATCTCTCCAAGCTCCGTTTATTCCATATGTTCTTATAGGTTTTCCGGGTGTAATATCCATGTTAAATCCTTTATAAGATATTTATCAAATGCGTTTTTAGAGATAAATTAATAATTTTATAAAGGATAGATTTACTAAATATAATGATGAACAATGAAAATACAGTATGCCATCTGAGATGGGGTTATCCTAATATTAGTCTGTCACGTAATGAAATTAGGACCTGTTGCAAAACACCCTTTCAAAAAATATCTGATGAACTGTTAGAACATTATCAAACCGATATCTTTTTAAATACGCATTATCAGAAAAAAAGAAGAATGGAAATGCTTCAAGGTGTCCAACATCCAGACTGTAAGAGTTGTTGGAGTCTTGAAAAAACCGGAGCAAAAAGTCTACGCGGAAACAATCCCTATGGCTTTATTGATTTTGCCAAAAGTCATAATATGTTTAATGAGTTCACCCCACCTACATTGGAAGAAATATCAAATCAGGTATCACTTGATAGTAAGATTTTAGAAAGCCATAACCCTTTCATGCTTGAAGTCAGTTTAGGTAATACATGCGACTTAAAATGTACATATTGTAATCATGTATATAGCAGTCAATGGGCATCTGAAAGTTTAAAGAATAATACTATTAGCATGGAGATTTATAAACAAGTTCAAACACAACCAAATGAAAAGTTTATTAAACTATTTTGGGAATGGGTTGATACCAAAGCAAAATATTCATTAGATAGAATAGGTATCATTGGTGGAGAACCATTAATTACTCCTGAATTTTATGATTTCTTAGATAAGCTGATAGAAGTTTATGCTGATAAAGAAGGCCCAAATAAAACTAGAATTTGGGTTGTTACCAATCTAAATGCTACAGATAACTATTATAATAAATTCTTAGAATACATTCCCAAACTTTCAGAAAAATTTATATTAGAAGTTCATATAAGTATGGAAGCATTACATGAGCAAGCAGAATACATTCGTAATGGCTTAGATTGGGAACGTTTTGAAAACAATGTCAATAAACTATTTTCTAGTAACGCTAATATTGAGTTAGGATTCTTACCTAGTATTAATGTAATGTCGATTCCTAGATTATCTAAATTTCTTAAATGGGTTTATGACTTAAGTAAAAAACATAATAAAGCCGTGATGCTTAAACAGAATATTGTAACACATCCGGAAGTACATTCACCATTTATATTACCAAATAATATAGCAGACTATCTTGATCCTGCAATTGAATGGATGAAAAATATTGAAACAGAGATGCCGGATGTAAGCGACAAATTTGGAACATGGATTGGTTATACTGAATTTTTATGTAAGTTACGAGATGGTATCAAATACAATGAAGTCGATAATACCCAAATTAGGCAAGCATTTATTAAATGGTTTGATGACTTTGATAGAAAAAGAAATTTAAATTTTGTCAATACTTTCCCAGAATTGGCAAATTTTTATAATGAATATAAAACAGGAGAGTAACATGAAATGGATTAAAAGATTAATCAATAAAATTAGAATGGAATTACATTATCGTAAACGATTAAAAGAATTACGCAAACGAGATCCATTCATTTATAAGTAACCAATGAACTATGTAGGAATATCTTCAGGTTTTCACGATGCCGCAATAAGTGTTATAGATGATGCTGGCAATATATTATTTGCCGGACATAGTGAACGATACAGTAAAAACAAACATGATAAAGATGTATGTGAAGGATTATTATACGATGCATTTCAACATACTAATTCTATAAATTTACAATATCATTACTATGAACGTCCGTGGTTAAAGTCATTGCGTCAATTGCGTAGTGGCGAAGGTTTTGTTTGGCCAACTTGGGAAAAACTATTAGGTTCTACTTATCATAATATAGGTGAACCAAAAATTCACACCCATTCGCATCATTTAAGTCATGCAGCCTCGGGTTTTCAAACAAGTCCATACAATGACGCTACTGTTGTTGTTATTGACGCTATAGGTGAGTTTGATACAATCAGTATTTGGAATGCATGGTATGATAAAAACAGTGTAGCTAAGTATAAAAAACTATGGGGACAACGTTATCCTGACAGTATTGGTTTATTCTATAGTGCAATGACACAGCGTGTAGGTTTAAAACCGCTAGATGAAGAATACATACTAATGGGTATGGCAGCGTATGGTAAACCAAAACCAGTAGATAAAATGTCTACTGAGTTAATAGAATCATACGGAGACATTACATTTAAGAATAATTTGCACACAGGTGTATCTGAAACTTTCTTAGAAGGTGCAGACGAAATGGACATTGCACATAGCGCACAATTGATTGCTGAACAATTAATAATGAATGTTATCAGTAAAGCAAGAATGCTAGGTGGTAGTAAGAACTTAGTGTATGGTGGTGGTGTAGCACTAAATTGTTTAGCAAATAGATTATTGGGGAATTTTTATGATAACATATGGATTATGCCTAATCCTGGCGATGCTGGCTCCAGCCTTGGTGCGGCTTGTCTTGGCTATGGTAAACGTGTTAATTGGACTAGTGCTTTTCTTGGTTATGATATTGGTGGGCATTATCCTACTAATCGTATACTTGATGTTTTACTTACCGATAAAATCGTTGGAGTCGCTAATGGACGAGCAGAGTTTGGTCCTAGGGCACTGGGGAACAGAAGCTTATTGGCCGACCCACGTGGCAACGAAATTAAAGACAAAGTGAATGAAATTAAACGCAGACAAAAGTTTAGACCATTTGCTCCTGTCATTTTGGAGGAACATGTTGATAACTATTTTGATATGCCTCATAGCTTTAATAACAGTAGGTATATGCAAGTCATCGCTCGTTGTAGGCATCCTGACTTATTTCCTGCTATCGTTCATTATGACGGGACTAGTCGTGTACAAACAGTTCCAGAAGATGGAAGTGGAATTAGAGAACTATTAGAAAAATGGTATATATTGACTGGCTGCCCTATGTTATTAAACACAAGTTTAAATATTAGAGGTGAACCAATGGTAAATGATAGATTAGATGCAGATAGATTTGAAAAACTTTATAACATCACTGTACTTTCATAAGTATATTAATGCTAAGAGATGTATTTTATTTCGGTAATAAACCGAACGCACACCCTAAAGAAAAACACGCAATTAATTTAGCTGATGCTAGACGGCAGTGTACCACTGAGTATTTTTGGGTAATCAATGAATACTGTGATTATAGAAAATTCGATTGGGATTTTGATTTTGAATTCTTACCTGATGAAGATGTATGGGCACAAGAACATATTAATATTTGGCCTAGTCAACATCAAAAAGATAGTGGTACTTGGCTATGTAATACTGATAATAAAATGCCTTTAATGATATATCGTGCTGATGTACTGCCGGTTCGTAGACGTAACGAAAAGAATGATGCTTGGGAATTTTTTGACAGCATTGATGAAAGATTATTTGATTTTTCATGGCACCCTGATCCAACTGATCCTCCGTTTATTTATAAGTGGGGATGTAAATACTATCCTGTAGAAATCAAGCATGTGTTAACATATTCAGTACCGGGCGCCACTACTGTAAAATATATGTCCTCTGATGTAGCTCTATTGCCTGATTGGGAACGTTGGGAAATCACAGACGGCGTAGATAAGAACACATTTGATTTTAGTTGGAGACC
>Ga0114967_10005270_pt1 | contig 10272 bp, 8 predicted proteins | sample M_130628_MF_Meta_FD_92639 | JGI IMG/M metagenome (GOLD analysis project Ga0114967, IMG submission 92639) | Freshwater microbial communities from Lake Montjoie, Canada to study carbon cycling - M_130628_MF_MetaG | ecosystem: Environmental > Aquatic > Freshwater > Lake | place: Lake Montjoie... | reverse complement strand
TTGCATTTTTTACATCTATATCCTTCTTCCCATTTCAATAAGGATAGGTACTCTAAGCAATCTGCTTCTGTTTTAAATCGTTGATGAAATGTTATAGAATTCACACCCGCAAATTTAAAGCTAGATCCCATTGGGCAAAACTATAAATTGTTGCGACCTAAACGCCTATACCAATAAAATTATAACTATTTGACACTACCTGATGTTACGAAGTTAAATTAGGATGATCGAGATCCTGACCTCCTCGGCCCAGGCACAAAATGATCAATATGCAAAATATTTTTTAGTGGGGGTGGTATTTGAAATCCCGTCTTTTGATCATATTCTGGCCAAAAGTGTCCAGAACTATCAGTCCAAGAGGTTATTTCAAATAAATTATTTTTTTTCTCTATTTTAAATGTTCCAGCCATAAATACATCTCTTATATAAATATTATCAAAAGGCAATGGTGTTGTTCTTTTTGATGCCACCTCTTCATCGCGTGTGCCACCTTGATAAAAACTTCTGTTATAAAAATATGCTCTTCGTCCTTCAGGTTCTAAATTTGCACCTAGATTAATGGGCCTGTTTGCATAGGCAAGAGAGGTATGCCCATAATTAGTACTTAAAGAATTAGCATATTTTTCATTCAAACATAAAATCTGATGTGGATTATCACTTGGAATAATAAAAATATACTCGGCTTCTTCTATGTCATTTAACGGTGTGAATTGGACATTCCGGTAATTAGAAAGCGGAGAAATCTTACGAACTATATTATCAGGAATTCGTCCTTGAAGCTCCCCAATACTATTATACCGAACTAAAGATTTTCTTTCTTCTAACATCTTATTCAAAACCATTTTAATTTCAAATTTTTTCATTGTTATTGAATTTAAAAGTAAATAAGCTTTATAAATAAACTACAAAAGATTCAGATTTTTGTATTAGCGTACTTTTCTCAATTCCATCTCTATACCTCTTTTTTTCATCACTAAGGGTTCTGACGTCTCCCCATGAAGATCGCAAAGCAGTCCAAGTTGGATAGATGTCTTCCATCCAAGGATCGACAATAATGGAGGAAGACATGTCAAGGTCATCTATTTTTTTTATTGCTTTTAAAGGCTTAGTTGTTATTGCTAAAAATGAATGAAACAATCCTGTTGCTAAAACAACTGTAGCGTAGGTTTTTAAAGTTGTGTGAATTGGTATATGAAACATTAATTCTTTTAAAACAAACAAAGCTTTTTCATGGCAATAGCCAAGGCCCAAGCCACGCACTTGACTGTGTAAACAACGTACTTGGTGAGGGCTACTAGCAAATTCAAAAATGTGCTCAAATTTGCCGCGAAGGCCATCTATTTTTTTATCCTGCGAAGCGAGTAACGCCTGGTTTTGTATATTTTGATAATATTCTGGCTTGTTGGTGCTTACTATCTTTTTTATTTTGCTGTTATTATCGAGGAATGCATGAGTAGAATGTAACATATTCCTCACTGTAGGGAATTCGTTCAATATTGATATTTTTTTCATTTGTTGATAAAAATTAATAACTTTTTAATTTTAAATAAAAAAATGCATTTCCTGCTTGTTTAATCTTTGCAAGAAGAACACTAAATACATTTGGTGTGGCTAAGGTACAATGATTAATTTTAATAAGAATTAAATTAGAAAAACATTAACTTTTTTTAACATTAAATTTGTCTGAATGCATGTATTCGTTCTTTTTTTAAGATATCAGCTAAAATGGCTTAGGTAAATAAAAAAGCATTTTTGAATAATAAAATATGATAAATGTATTTTTTATTCTATATTCACACGAAATGGGGGCTGAGTTTTGCAAATGAATACGATTGCAATTGTTTTTTAGGATGGAAGAAGATTTTGAATTTGATTTTTCCGAAGATCCAAGATTTTCGGTAGAGCGATACGAAGAAATGATCCGTAACAAGGATCAATATTTCTTCGACTCACAGGCTTTTGAGAGTATAGTAGATTATTATATCGAAAAAAATGATCCTATAAAGGCCATTCAGGTTGTAGAGTATGCCATCGCTCAGCATCCTTTTATTGCAACCTTTTTTATTAAGCAAGCTCAACTTTTTCTGATGACCAATCAAGTTGATCGAGCTTTTGACTCCCTGCGTAAGGCCGAAATTCTAGAGCCATCTGAATCGGATGTTTACAGTATTAAGGGTACTATATTTGAGAGTTTGGAACGGTATCAAGAGGCACTCGAGAATTATGAGAAAGCATTAGATCTTGCAGAGCATACGGATGAAATACTGTTGCATATAGCTGGAGTACATCAGTGTTTGAATGATTACGAAACGGCGGTTATCTATCTAAAGCTTTGTTTACAGCAAAATATGGAAAACCATGATGCCCTATATGAGTTGGCATTTTGTTATGATATCCTCGATAAACAAGATGAAAGTATTCAATTTTACACGCAGTATATTGATAATGAACCATATTCATATGCAGCTTGGTATAACTTAGGCAATGCTTATAACAAGATGTGCTTTTATGAAAAAGCCATTGATGCTTACGACTACGCGATATTAATCAAGGATAATTTCGCTTCTGCTTATTTCAATAAAGGAAATGTTTTGGTGCATCTGGAGCGTTATAACGAAGCAATTGACGTGTATAAACACACCTTTGAGTACGAGCCACCAAGTGCTGATACCTATTGTGCCATAGGAGAGTGTTATGAGAAGCTAGAACAAATGGATGAGTCTCGGTTATACTACAAAAAATCGGTTAAGCTCGACCCTCAGCAATCAGATGCCTGGTTTGGGATAGGTGTAACACTTGATTTTGAAGATCGTTATTTCGAGTCATTGCATTATTATAAAAAGGCGTTGGAGTTAGACGATAAAAATCCTGATTATTGGTTTGCAATTGCAGATGCTCAGTATAAATTAAATCAATTGGAAGAATCTGAAAAAGCATACGAAAGGGTGGTGGAATTAAATTCTTTGGATGTGGAGGCTTGGCTTGATTATTCATCCATTTTATTTGAGCAAACCAAGTTACAGGAAGCCATTGAGGTGATGTCAGAAGCGATCAAGAATAATCCAGATGCTGCTGAGTTATATTATAGGATGGTGGCCTATCTTTTTGCTGATGGACAACACAATGAAGCACTTACTTTTCTTGAAACTGCTTTAAGTACTGATCCAGAAAAGCATCATATATTATTCGAATATCTTCCTCATTTACATGATAATACAATTTTCATCGATGTGATTAATCGCTATATCAGCGAATAGTTCTCCTCAGATTAAAAGGGTTGAAGTTTTTTGGTTTGGATTTTTTTCTGAGATTTGCGCAATGAACTATATATTAAAAAATATTCCCGAACGGACGTTAAAACCTCGCCAAAGTGGATTAACGATGGTTATGGACAAAGGTCTTAGTGTTCGTGAAATCGAAAATTTTCTGGAAGTTGCTGGGCCACATACAGATATTGTGAAATTAGGGTGGGCTACCTCCTATGTTACTCCCAATCTTCAGGATAAGTTGATTTTTTACCGAAATGCGGGTATTCCAACGTATTTTGGGGGTACTTTGTTTGAAGCTTTTGTTATACGTAAGCAGTTTGATGATTATCGTCGAGTACTAGATAAGTATAAGATGGAATATGCAGAGGTTTCAGATGGCTCAATAACGATTCCACATGAGGAGAAGTGTGATTACATACGTAAGTTGAAGGAGCAGGTAACCGTTATATCAGAAGTAGGATCAAAAGATTCAGCTAAAATTTTGGCTCCATACAAGTGGATTATATTAATGAAAGCAGAAATAGATGCTGGTTCATGGAAAGTAATCGCAGAAGCTCGTGAGAGTGGGAATGTCGGTATTTATCGGGATTCTGGAGAGGTTCGTCAGGGGCTGGTTGACGAAATATTAACTCAAATACCTCAGGAATCAATTATCTGGGAAGCTCCTCAAAAAGCGCAGCAGGTCTGGTTTATTAAACTGATTGGTTCGAATATTAATTTGGGAAATATTGCTCCGGCAGATGTTATCCCAGTTGAAACATTGCGTTTAGGTTTGCGTGGTGATACTTTTGATCATTTTCTTGAATAAAAATGGAGTGCTTTTTCAGAACCTGAATAAACCAAAATGGCCATAATTTTATGGGCCATTTTGGTTTCGTGGTGTATCCTTTTAGATTTAAACGGTATTGTTTGCATAAAAATGATATCCCAGTTGTTGTGTTAAATCTTCAGGCAGAGGGGGTAGTTTTTGTCTTTTTATTAAAAAGCTATTTAATTGTGCTAGTTCATGGAATATATAGTGTTTGTCCATTGCTCCTTTTAAATAACCAGCTCCGTTACTACCGCCAGTGCCCATTCTTGAGCCAATAGTTCGACGAACCATATTCAAATGTCTATATCGCCACGATCCTAATTGATTATCAATCTCAAGCAAAACATGGAGTAGTTGAAACGGCAGTTCTAGCATCGGATATCCACGATAAAGCATAATAAACAGTGCCGAACGACAAGCTTTAGGACTGAGTTGTCTTTCTGCAGTGACTGTGGTATCCCTAAATGCTGTTTTAAAAAATTCAATGTTGTTTTTCTCTGCCGCTGATAAATTGTCTATATAAATCTGTTCATAGTCAGCCCAAAAAGGGTGACTGTCCTTTTTTTTTGAGATAGAAGGATAGTTGTTCCAAAATATATCTGTGTCAAAAAAAGGCATTCTCTCTAGCCATTTATTGATTAATTCGAGTATCGATTTTTCCTTTTCTGCAGTTTTGATGAGATCAATATGTGGTGGTTGTAGTTGGGATAGATAGTACTCCTGTCCATAACGGTGCTCATATTTGAGTCCTAATTTTGCCTCCAGTACCTTGAACTGCCAACTCTGAAATCCAGAGGCGGGGGTTAATAAATCTCTGAAATCGAGAAAATCCATTGGCGTCATGGTTTCCATCACGTCGATTTGATGCACTAGTATTTCCAATATGGAAACGACTCTGTTCAAGCGGTGAACAATGGTTTGTAGTTCTGGTGAATTATCGTTGAGCGTAGGTTTACGCATGATTTCTAGTACAGAATCTACTTCAACGATTATCTGCTTGAACCACAGCTCATGTGTTTGATGTATGACGATGAACATCATTTCGTCGTGCGCTGCCACAGATCCAGGCTTGGAGCTTTCTAGTTCTTGTGCATCTAATAATTGATCGAGGTGTAAATAATCGCTGTAATAAGGACATCTTTCCATATGCATACATGTTTTTTTAGTAAGTAGTATTGAATACCTAGATTCTCAACCTATTTCAGGACAAGACACCCCATCCACAATTAAATCAAAATATCTAAATTAAAAAAACAAGATATACCAAATTTAGTATGGTTTTTTGATGTGTACTGATTATAAATTTCCTCTGGCATCCTGTTCTCTTTCTAAGGCTTCAAAAAGGGCCTTGAAATTTCCAGCACCAAATGATTGGGCTCCTTTTCGCTGAATGATTTCAAAGAATAGGGTAGGGCGGTCTTCAACAGGTTTAGTAAATATTTGGAGGAGGTATCCCTCATCGTCGCGATCAACGAGGATACCTAGGTTTTTTAGTGGTTCAATATCTTCATCTATTTGACCAACTCGTGCTTCTAGATTGTCGTAATACGTACTCGGTATTTTTAAACACTCTACACCACGGCTTTGTAATTGGGTTACGGTATCCACAATATTGTTCGTGGCAATGGCAATGTGTTGAACGCCTTCGTCTCCATAAAAATCTAAATATTCTTCGATTTGTGATTTTTTTTTGCCCTCTGCTGGTTCATTGATTGGAAACTTCACATATCCATTGCCGTTGCTCATTACTTTGCTCATCAGAGCAGAGTACTCGGTGGATATTTGTTTGTCATCAAAGGTTAAAATATTTCGAAAGCCCATCACGTCTTCATAAAACTTAACCCATTTATTCATCTGGTTCCAACCTACATTGCCCACACAATGATCGACATGCAATAAGCCAATTGCTTCGGGATTGTATGTGCTTTCCCATTTCCTATAGCCTGGCATAAATGGTCCGGTATAATCTTTTCGTTCAATAAACAAATGCACGGTTTCGCCATAGGTATAAATACCACTCATGCGCAGTTGGCCATGTTCATCACGCCGTGTTTGAGGGTCTAAATAGCTTTTTGCACCACGTGAAATAGTTTGTTGGTACGCATCATAAGCATCATCTACCCAGAGAGCTAATATTTTAACGCCATCGCCATGTTTTTGGATGTGTTTGTTGATGGGATGTTCGGGCTGGAGAGGAGTCGTCAATACCAATCGGATGTTGTTTTGTACGAGCACATACGATGCATAGTCTTTAATTCCGGTTTCTGGCCCAGCATAAGCTAGGCTTTGAAAACCAAAAGCAGTTTTGTAGAAATGAGCAGCTTGTTTCGCATTTCCCACATATAATTCGATGTAGTCTGTTCCTTTGAGAGGTAAAAAGTCGGTTGTTTGTGTTTGATTTTCTAAGGTTTGTGTTTTCATATTTTTCGTATTGGGTCGTGCGATTATATTTTCGTGTGTTGTACTGTGTTGACCGAATTATGGTTATATATGGTGTCATGCAGATAAAAAATCAAAAAGTATTGAAATTTCAGTACGCATATCTCAATACGAAATAAGCAATAGGGCAAAATAAATTGCACACAAATAAACAACTCGCGCAACTCGTTAAATTACCCATCCGCGCTTTAAATGGCATTAGGTGCTTCAATCGAAAATCAAGCTACTATTTATATCCTATTACCTTAGAAGTCCAACAATATGTCTGGTCGAAGCATAATATTTAGATTGTTCCCCAATAAATTAGTCCACCAATAATGAGAAATAATATCCATTGCCAAAGTTTCAAATAGTTTTTAGCAAATCGCTTTGAAATGCAAACAACGAGCAACCAGGCACAGGCCCAAAACAACATATAGAAAACTAAGAATTTTAAGATAAGTTGCTCGTTGGGTATAAGGTCTGTAAAGTTGATAATCCACAACAGTGCAGATAAACAAATAAAATCAACAGTAACCAAGTGAAACGCACCTCTTGCCATTGTCCATTTTTCTTGTTTGTCAATATACTGGTCAGTGTCAGTCGATGGTTGAATAATTCTTAGTTCTTTGTCAGCTCCAAATATGTGAGCGACAACAGCTAAAAGTGTCAGAATATTTGCTATTAAAATTGGTGTGTTCATTTCTGTGGTTTAGTTTTTATAATGATGCCTGAAATTTTGGTGCTTGGTGAAGGTGGCGCTTGCGAAGCGCGAACTTGTCTACCGTAACTGAACTTGATGTGAAGCGTAAATATTAAATAAATTACTGAATCGCCACTTTTGCCAAACCATTGTTAAATAATAGGATAAAATAAATTGTACAAAAATAAACAACTCGCACAACTCGTTAAATTACCCATCCGCGCTTGAAATGGCTTTAAGTGCTTCAATCGAAACCCATGCTACTAATTATGTCCTGTTTTTTACTACTCCACATTCTCCTGCCAGCTTTTATGATAGTTTTCGTCTTCGATTTTAATCGCATCTTCGGTGAGCATGAGTGGTCGAAAAGGATCGATCATAACGGCCAATTCTTCGGTGCGCTCTTTGCCAATTGATTTTTCGACCGTACCCGGATGTGGCCCATGCGGAATGCCGCCAGGATGGAGGGTGATTTGTCCTTTCACTACACTTTTTCGGCTCATGAAATCTCCATCCACATAATACAGAACTTCATCACTATCCACATTGCTGTGATTATAGGGTGCAGGAATAGATAAAGGATGATAGTCATATTTTCGAGGGACAAACGAACAAATCACAAAATTATGTCCTTCGAACGTTTGATGCACAGGTGGAGGTTGATGCACACGCCCAGTAATGGGTTCAAAATCATGAATAGAAAATGCCCATGGATAATGAAAGCCATCCCATCCAATAAAATCAAAAGGATGTGTGCCGTAGATATAGGGATAAATTAAACCTTGCTTCTTGATCAACACCTTGAAGTCTCCAAACTGATCGTGTGTTTCCAGATTGGTGGGACGTTTGATGTCGCGTTCGCAAAAGGGGGAATGTTCCATGAGTTGTCCCCATTCGTTTCGGTAGCGTTTGGGGGTTCGAATAGGACTAAAACTCTCTACAATAAATAAGCGATTATTCGTCGTGTCGAACTCCATTTGATAAATGGTCCCTCGCGGGATGACTAAGTAATCGCCATACTCAAAGCGTATTTGGCCATAGCCTGTTCGTAGGGTTCCCGTTCCTTGATGAATAAAAATCACTTCGTCTGCCTGACTATTCTTATAGAAATAATCTTTCATTGAATGGCGCGGAGCGGCTAACGAAATATGCAAATCACTGTTGACTAAAACAGGTTTTCTACTTGCTAAATAATCATTCTGTGGATCGATTTTAAAGCCGATCAAACTCGTATGACGTAGATGTTTCTCGCGAGCTATTTTAGGCTCAACGGAATAAGGCTGACCCAACTCTTTGACGATGGTTGGTGGGTGTGTATGATAAACGAGCGAATATAAGCTGGAAAAACCTTCGGTAGACACGAGTTCTTCGGCATACAACTTTCCATCTGGTTTTCGAAAAATGGTATGTCTTTTATGTGGAATAACACCTAACGAGTGGTAAATAGGCATACTTTTAATGGAATAATGTGGAGTGAAGAAATAAATGGACTAAACCGCGGATAGCGTGCTTGGCAGAAATGGTAAAAAGAGCAAAGAATATTGGGCAAAAATCAGTTTAAAAAGCAACGCGTTGCGAAACTCGACCAGCGTGTCTTTGGCAATTTCTTGCTGTTGCTTGATGTTTGTTTTCATGGATATCACAATAATACGTGTTTGTTTTTGTTGATACAAGAAATAAACAAGATGATGTTGTTAAATTAATTTAATATAAATATGTGTATTGGAATATTCGTGCCTACTCAGGTAGCTTTCAATTATTCAAGAAATGCTTGAACTATTGAAAGGAGAAATTTCCGTTCATGATTTGTATCAAAGTATTAAAGACATCAAGCTTTCTTTTAATGTAAGTATCAATGACAGATCTAATGACACAGAAAGCGTGTTGGCCCGATTTGAATTGGCCAGATACTTTTTGTTTGACTTTAATAGTACTGATGGCTCTTTCGGAGGCATTATTATCGGGATGGACCTCCAAATGATGTAGGCAAGGGAGTATAAATTTTTGACATTTCAGCATTGAATTCTGAAAAGTTAGCGTCTTGGGATATTCTTGTTTTGCAATTGATATATCTAACAGTTTATTGAGTCTGTTTTCGAATAAAGAGGCTTCTTGTTCATTAGAAGAAGCATTGCGTGCTATCATTTTTTTCTTGAAATCGAAAATCTCTCTCAAGAATGAAATGAATTGTTCTGCAAAAGGATGTTTTTCAGCTTCTTTTAAATAGGTTAAGTCTCTGAGTAAATGGGCTAGGCATATTTGATTGCCCCCGCTGGGCGTTTTTAATTGAGCAGCTAAACGGTCAGAAACCAAAATGGAATCAAGAAGTCCGATTTCCCAAACTGAATTGACTGTACTGGATCCTCGATTGTCAGAAGCTAGCATCCATGTGTTGGATGTATTTTGCCAAACCCAAATCCAGTCCTTCTTCCCATTTACATGAACTGATGTTTCATCTGAGCCAACCATCGAGCTTTTAGAAAGCTCCGATTTAATCCACTCATAACATCCTTGGGCTTTAGTTGCAGCTTTTTGCAGTATATTTTGAATACTTCCTTCTGATAGAGCAAGGCCAAAAAGTCGGGAAAACATACTTTTCATACGCGCATAAGGCATGTATTGAAACACAGAAAAATAACTTACTAGCGCTTCAATATGGCATCCATACTGAATTGGCGCATTTACCCCCGCTGGAAAATCGGCAACCTGCTTATGGTCACAATTAGCACAAGTACAGCTGTACTGGCGATATTCTGTATAAACTGGTGGAGGAATGGATGGAATGTCCATCACCTGGCGTTTAGATTTTAAAGTAAAAACTACATCTTCTAATTTATTACCACACCTTGTGCAATAATCATTTTTTAGATCAAAAGTAATACTAGCATCTGAACTCATTTCCAGCGTATGACCATTGTGGCCAGGCTGTCCCCCAGTTTTTCGTGTACTAGGCTCTCGGAGGCTTTTATTCTTGGCCACAAATAAATCTTTTGATGGAGCATGGTGGGAGTTCTGACTGTTTTTTTTGACTCCCTGCTTTTGAAGCATGAATAGTAATTGTTCTACTTTTT
>Ga0114967_10005266_pt1 | contig 10276 bp, 8 predicted proteins | sample M_130628_MF_Meta_FD_92639 | JGI IMG/M metagenome (GOLD analysis project Ga0114967, IMG submission 92639) | Freshwater microbial communities from Lake Montjoie, Canada to study carbon cycling - M_130628_MF_MetaG | ecosystem: Environmental > Aquatic > Freshwater > Lake | place: Lake Montjoie... | reverse complement strand
TTTTGCCTGGGTGATTGCGCTCTTCATCATGGTGATGGGCGCGGTGTCCATTACCCAGTTGCCGATTGCCCAGTACCCGCCGGTGGCGCCGCCCTCCATCGTAGTCAGCGCGGCCTATCCTGGTGCCTCGGCGCAGACTTTGGAGGACGCGGTCCTGTCTGTGATCGAGCGCGAATTGAACGGCGCGCCCGGCCTGATTTACATGGAGTCGGTGGCGCAGGCCGACGGCTCGGGCACGATTACCCTGAGTTTTCAGCCCGGCACCAGCCCCGACCTGGCGCAGGTGGAGGTGCAAAACCGCCTGGGCCGCGCCACGCCGCGTTTGCCGCAGGCCGTCACGCAACAAGGCGTGCGGGTGGACAAGGCGCGCAGCAACTTTTTGCTGTTTGCCATCCTTAACTCCGACGACCCGGCCTGGGACCCGGTGGCGCTAGGCGACTACGCCGCGCGCAACGTGCTGCCCGAGCTGCAACGCGTGCCCGGCGTGGGCCAGGCGCAGCTGTTTGGCACCGAGCGCGCCATGCGCGTGTGGATAGACCCAGCCAAGCTGCAAGGCTACAACCTGTCGGCCACCGACGTGAACAACGCCATCCGGGCGCAAAACGTGCAGGTGTCGGCCGGAGAAATTGGCAGCCTGCCCAATGTGGCGGGCCAGGGCGTGGCGGCCACCGTCATCGTCAACGGCCAGTTCAGCAGCCCCGAGCAGTTTGGCCGCATCGTGCTGCGCGCCAATGCCGATGGATCTACCGTGCGCCTCAAAGACGTGGCGCGCATTGCGCTAGGCGGCCAAAGCTACGCCACCTCGGCGCGCCTGAACGGCAAGCCCTCTACCGGCATCGGCGTCCAACTCTCGCCCACCGGCAACGCCATTGCCACGGCCAAAGCCGTGCGTGCGCGCATGAGTGAACTGGAAAAGTTTTTCCCCAAAGGCATGGGCTGGACCATTCCCTACGACAGTTCGCGCTTTGTGGACATCTCCATCCGCCAGGTCACCGAGACGCTGATTGAGGCCGTGGCGCTGGTGTTTTTGGTGATGTACCTGTTTTTGCAGAACTGGCGCTACACGGTGATACCGACCATCGTGGTGCCGGTGGCGCTGCTGGGCACCTTTGCCTCGCTGCTGGCCCTGGGCTTTTCCATCAATGTGCTGACCATGTTTGGCATGGTGCTAGTGATTGGCATTGTGGTGGACGACGCGATTGTGGTGGTGGAGAACGTCGAGCGCATCATGGGCGAAGAGGGCTTGTCGCCCGTAGAGGCCACGCGCAAGGCCATGGGGCAGATTTCGGGCGCCATTATTGGTGTGACGGTGGTGCTGATTTCGGTGTTTGTGCCACTGGCGTTTTTTGCGGGTTCGGTGGGCAATGTGTACCGCCAGTTTGCGGCGGTGATGGGCATCTCGATTGCGTTTTCAGCGCTGATGGCGCTGACGCTTACGCCGGCCCTGTGCGCCACCTTGCTGCTGCCCATGCAAAAAGGCCAGCACCACGCCAGGGGCGGTTTCTTCGGGTGGTTTAACCGGGGCTTTGCCCGCACCGCCAAGGGTTACGAGCGTGGCGTGGCGCGCATGCTGCCGCGCGCGGCGCGCTACCTGCTGATTTATGCGGCCATTGTGGGCGCAGTGGCCGTGGTGTACCAGCGCTTGCCCACGTCCTTCCTGCCCAACGAAGACCAGGGCACCCTGCTGGTCAATGTACAACTGCCGCCCGGCGCCACGCAGGAGCGCACGCGCGCGGTGATGCAGCAGGTGGAAGGCTTCATGCTCAAGCAACCGGAGGTGCAAAGCATGGTGTCGGTGCTGGGCTTTAGCTTCTCCGGCCTGGGGCAAAACGCCGCACTGGCCTTTGTCACCCTGAAAGACTGGAAAGAGCGGCCCGGCCCCGGCAATTCGGCGCAGGCGCTGGCCGGGCGGGCCTTTGGCGCGCTCTCGGGCATTCGGGACGCGTTCATCTTTCCGCTCAGCCCGCCGCCCATTCCCGAGTTGGGCACCGCCTCGGGCTTTAACTTCCGCCTGCAAGACCGCGCCGGTCTGGGCCACGACGCGCTCCTAGCAGCACGCAACCAGTTGCTGGGCATGGCGTCCAAAAGCACGGTCATCACCCAGGTGCGCCCCGACGGTCTGGAAGACGCGCCGCAACTGCAGCTCGACATTGACCGCGACAAGGCCCAGGCCTTGGGCGTGGGCTTTGACGCCATCAACGCGGTGATTTCAACCGCGCTGGGCTCGGCCTACATCAACGACTTTCCCAGCGCCGGGCGCTTGCAGCGGGTGGTGGTGCAGGCCGACGCACCCGCGCGCATGCAGCCCGACGATTTGCTGCGCCTGAGCGTGCTCAATGCGCGCGGCCAGTCGGTGCCGTTTTCGGCCTTTGCCAGCACGCGCTGGATCAAGGGCGCCATGCAAACCGTGCGCTACAACGGCTACCCCGCCATGCGCATCAGCGGCAGCGCCGCGCCTGGCTTTAGCACCGGCGACGCCATGGCCGAGATGGAAAAGCTCGCCGCCCAGTTGCCCGCTGGCTTTGGCTATGAGTGGACCGGCCTGTCGCGCGAAGAAAAGCTGGCCGGCTCCCAATCGCTCATCCTTTACAGCTTTGCCATTCTTGCGGTGTTTTTGTGCCTAGCGGCGCTGTACGAGAGCTGGTCGATTCCCTTGGCGGTGATTTTGGTCGTGCCGCTGGGCGTGGTTGGCGTGCTGCTGGCCACGCTGTTGCGCGGCTACGCCAACGACGTGTACTTTCAGGTCGGGCTGATCACCATCATCGGCCTGTCGGCCAAGAACGCGATTTTGATCATCGAGTTTGCCAAAGACCTGCAAGCCCAGGGCAAGGGGCTGATTGAGTCGGCCCTGGCCGCAGCACACCTGCGCTTTCGCCCGATTGTGATGACCTCCATGGCCTTTACCCTGGGCGTGCTGCCACTGGCCTTGTCCAGCGGCGCGGGCTCGGCCAGCCAGCGGGTGATTGGCACCGGCGTGATTGGCGGCATGTTGACCGGCACCGTCTTGGCGGTGGTGTTTGTGCCCGTCTTTTTTGTGGTGGTGCGCGGGTTGTTCAAAGGCAGCAAACGCCAGCACGAGGTGCACGCCGCACAGGCAGCGCACCTGGGAGTGCATAGCGATGAATAAGCCAAACCCCACCATGACACGCTTTCACCCCCTCTTTGGCCTAACTCTTTTGGCCAGCGCCCTGGCGCTTGGGGGCTGCAGTACGCCGTCGTTTTTTACGCGTCCTGCTTCGCCCATTGCGCCGCAGTGGCCCGCCAGCGCCCAGGCCGCTGACTCTGCCCCGGCGGGCGAGTTGCTGCCCTGGCGCAGCTACTTTACCGACCCGGCGCTGCAAAGCCTTATTGCGCTGGCGCTGGAACACAACCGCGACCTGCGCGTGGCGGCCCTGAACATCGCCCAAGCCCGCGCCCAACTGGGCCTGCGCAGCGCCGACCAATTGCCTACGCTGAACGCCGCCGTGGGCCTGAACCGGGGGCCCAACTCCAGCGGCAGCTTGGGCACCACCTGGAGCAGCGGTTTGCTGGTTAGCAGCTACGAGCTCGACTTTTTTGGCCGCGTGGCCAGCCTCAAAGAACAGGCGCTGGCCCAGTACCTGGCCACCGAGGAGGCGCGCCGCACTGCGCAAATCAGCCTGATCGCCACCGTGGCCCAAGCCTGGATGGGATTGCATGCCGACGAACGCCTGCTGCGCCTGGCGCAGGACACGCTGGCCTCGCGCGAGGCCAGTTTGCAACTGGTGGCGCTGCGCTTCGAACACGGCGTCTCGTCTGAGCTAGACCTGCGCCTGGCCCAGTCCCTGGTGCAAGGCGCGCGCGTAAACATTGCGCAACTGCAACGCCAGCGCGCGCTGGACGAAAACGCGCTGGTGCTGCTTTTGGGCCAGCCACTGGCGCCAGCGGAAGCCGCGCTCTTGGGCGCTGAGGCGCAGTCCATCCGCCTTCCCGCACTGCCCGCAGGTTTGCCGTCCGAGCTACTGACCCGCCGCGCCGACATTCGCCAGGCTGAACAGCAGCTCGCAGCCGCCAACGCCAGCATCGGCGCCGCACGCGCCGCCTACTTTCCGCGCATTGCGCTCACCGCCAGCGCGGGCAGCGCCAGCAGCGAGTTGGGTTCTCTGTTCAAGGAGGGGGCTTGGGGCTACACCTTTGTTCCCCAGTTGCTCATGCCCCTGTTTGACGGCGGGCGCAACGACGCCAATCTGGCCGCCGCCAAAGCGGGCTTTGACATGGCCGTGGCGCAGTACGAAAAAGCCATCCAGGTCGCGTTTCGCGAAGTGGCCGACGCCCTGGCCGCACGCGCAAGCTGGGAGCGCCAGCTGCAAGCGCAAACCGCGCTGGCCCAGGCCGACAACGAGCGCCTGGCGCTCACCCGCTTGCGCTTGGAGAACGGTGCGGCCAGCCAACTCGACTGGCTTGACGCCCAGCGCAGCACCTTTGCCAGCCAGCAGGGGCTGATCAATGTGCAACTGGCGGCGCTGCAAAGCCAGGTGACTTTGTACAATGTGCTGGGGGGCGGGGCAGAGGCGCCTTAAGGGCCAAAGTCCACGGGAGCCTGCGCTCCACCCTGCCCATGGCGGCGCGCCGCCATGGGCGGGTGCAATCGCTTTTTGAAAGAATCTTTACCCATGCCCGCCCGCCTTTCCCGTATCTTCCCGCTCCTGTTTGTCGTCCTCTGGTCCACCGGCTTTATCGGCGCGCGCCTGGGGCTGCCGCACACCGAGCCGCTGACCTTTTTGTTTGTGCGCTATTGCGCCGTGGTGGTGCTGATGCTGGCCATTGCGCTGGCTACCCGCGCGCCGTGGCCGCAGGGCGCACGCGCCTGGTTTCACATCGGCGTGGTCGGTTTGCTGCTGCACGGGGTGTATTTGGGCGGGGTGTTTATCGCTATCTCGCTGGGCCTGCCTGCGGGCGTGGCGGCGCTGGTGGTGGGAGTGCAACCGCTGCTCACGGCAGTAGGCGCAGGCTGGCTGCTGGGCGAGACCGTGCTGCGCCGCCAGTGGCTGGGCTTGTTGTTGGGGCTGGCAGGTGTGGCGCTGGTGGTGGCCAACAAGTTGGGCACCGTGTTTGCCATGTCGGCCTTGGTTCCCTGCGCAGTGGCACTCTTGGCCATTACTGCAGGAACGCTCTACCAAAAGCGTTTTTGCCCTGCGTTTGACTGGCGCAGCGGCGCGGTCGCCCAGTTTGTGCCCACGGCGCTGGCCACTGGCCTGTGCGCCTGGTTGTTTGAGACCGGCCGCATGGATTTGACCGGCGAGATGGTGTTTGCCCTGGTCTGGCTGGTGGTGGTGCTGTCGGTGGGCGCGGTCAGCCTGCTCAATTGGCTGATCCGCCAAAGCAGTGCCGTCAACATCGCCAGCCTGTTTTACCTGGTGCCGCCCTGCACGGCGATCGTGGCCTGGGCGCTGTTTGGCGAATCGTTTTCGCAGCTCGCACTCGCAGGCATGGCGCTGGTAGTGGGTGGGGTGTATTTGGCGCGGAAGTAGGCCGCAGGCGTTCAGGCCAGGGCCGTGTCATCGGTGCGCGCCAGTACATTGGCAATGGCAGACTCCAACTCCTGTTGTCGCACTGGCTTGGCAATGAATGCGTTGACACCGGCGGCCCAGGCCTGTTCGCGGGCCTCACGCAAGACGTCCGCAGTCAACGCGATGACGGGCGTTTTGGAGTTGGCCCCAGGTAGGGCGCGTATTGCGCGCGTGGCCGTCAGCCCGTCCATCACAGGCATGTGGATGTCCATCAAAACCAGGTCATAACTGGTCTGGACCATCGCCTCCAGGGCAGCCTGTCCGTTGTCACAAAATGTGGACTCGTAGCCCATGCGCTTGAGCATCAGCGCCATGAACTTCTGGTTGACCGCGTGATCCTCCGCAATCAGGATGCGCACCGCCTTTTTTTGCGGAAGAGGGGTTGTACGCTGACCGACAGGCGTGACGTCGTCGGGTTTGGCACGCAGCAGCAGTGGCAAACGCACTTCAAAGGTCGAACCTTGCAAGGGCACACTTTGAACAGTGATGTCCCCACCCATGCGCTGCGCCAGCGCAAGCGATATCTGCAGCCCCAGGCCAATGCCAGAAAACTTGCGGGAGAGGCCCGCATCGGCCTGAAAAAAACGCTGAAACAACTTACCCATCGCCTCCTGGCTCATGCCAATGCCGCTGTCTTGCACGCGGATCTCCAAGCTAGCTGGGCCTGTGGGCTCGGTGCGGGTGCAAACGGACAAGCGAACATACCCGTGCTCGGTGAATTTGAGGGCGTTGCTGATGAGATTGAACAGGATTTGGCGCAGGCGCGTGGCGTCCGCCGCAATCCAGCAATCCAGCCCATGGGCCTTTTGTATTTCAAAATGCAGCTGCTTTTGCGTGGCCAGGGGTCGAAACGTATTTTCAATTTGCTCCAAAAAACTGGGCAAATGCAGCGTTTCCAGGCGCAGGGCGATCTTGCCCTGCTCTAGCGCCGACATATCCAAAATGTCGTTGAGCAAGCGCAACAAGTGCCCGGCGGAATCGTTGGCAATGTTCACTAACTCGGTCTGCTCGGGGCTGAGCGATGTTGTTTTAAGCAGACCCAGCAAGCCCATCACGCCGTTGAAGGGTGTGCGCAACTCATGGCTCATATTGGCCAGAAACAAGCTTTTGCCCAGATTAGCGCTCACCGCCTCTTGTTGGGCCTGTTGGAGTTCCTGGTTCAAGGCATTGAGCGCTTTTTTCTCTTGGCGTTGAATCTTGTTACGCCAGGATAGGCCCACGGCCACCAGCGTTAATAGCAGTAGCTGCCCCAGCGTCAGCCAGGTAATTTGCAAATTTTGGTCTATCAGGCTGCGAGTTTGCTGCTCCAGCATGCGGGACCCCTGCAGGTCCGCCGCATTTCCCAAGGCCAACGATTCGGCGGTAAATGCCTGCAAATCCTCTAGCAGTCCGCGCAAGGCCAGGGTGTCTACCTCAGGCCCGGCCAAAGCGGCATCCGCACGGTCGGTAAAGTCCACGATCTGCTGCACCACTTGTGCGACCTGCGGGTCTTGCAGCAGCAAGGCTGAACCGGGCGAGTCGCGCACAACGCCCACCTTGCTGCTGAGCACATCCAAGCGTATGCGCAAGTCGTCCCGTGATGGGGGACTACGCGAATTCAGAAATCCATCCACACAAGCCACGAAGCGTAAAAACTCCCGGTCGAGCAAAAACGCGGGAGCGGTCACCGAATCTACGCGTTGGTTGGCCTGGTCAAGCAACGATTGGCGCTGCGTCCATTCAAAGCCCAGCAAGCCGGCCATTGCGGCCGCGATGGTCACGGACGCAAAAAACAGTACCGCACCGTAGGGGAGAGATTTGAACCGTTCTGTGGGAGACAAAATTACTCTACACGCAGCGACTTGAGTTGCCAAATGGAGCGCTCATAAAAGCGCACCGATTGCAACTCGGGCTTGCTGTCATAGGGATAAACCACAAACAGCGGCCCTTTGTTTTTGGGCGTCAAGGTTTCACCGTCAATCTGGTGGGCCAAGATCATGTCGTATTGGACGCAATCCGTAAATGGAATTTGCGCGCGGTACTCGTCAATAGCCACCGCATAAACCACCGATCCCTTGACTTTGGCTGCCGACAGCACGTCGCGCAACAAGGGGCCGGTAAAAGTCACAGGCTTTTTGAACCAAGGGGTTTGGGACACAAAGCTGTGCTGCGGCAAGCTTTTCAGAAAAGCCATGTCGTAACTGGCCACCAGCACTGACGGGACGCCAGCTTTGGACGCTGCATTGGCGCCCTGTTTTTGGTTTACCGCGTCTTGCTTGTAGATGCGCAACACCGGCGGCTCAGCTGCCACACCATTCCAGGGAACCCCAGCGAGAGCGCCACCCGCCAACCATGCCAAAGCGATACGCCTTCGTAAGTCCATCGTTTGCCTCCGTTGCTTCAATTCAACAATGATAGCAATTAATCGCAATATGATGACGATGTAATATTTTGCAAATTTAATTGTAAATGTGTATTTTTTGTGGAAATAGCAGTTCCCATGGCTTGGCGATCTTGCATTCCAGATATTCGCCTCAGGCGGACGGGCCCAAGCGTCCTAGCAGCACGCATCCACCCAAACCCCTCCCGTCACCTGCGCCATCAGCGCCGGGCTGATGCGCACCGCGCTGTTGACCGATCCGGCCGCGGGCAGCACCTCGTCAAAGGCGTGCAGGCTGTGGTCCAGGTACACGGGCAGCGGGTTGGCCAGGCCGAACGGGCAGACGCCACCGACCGGGTGGCCGGTCAGGTCTTGCACCTCGTGGGCGGGCAGCATCTTGCCTTTGCCAAAAGCGGTTTTGAACTTGGCGTTGTCAATGCGCGCGTGGCCGCTGGCCACCAGCAGCACCACGCGCCCATCCCCCAACCGAAACGCCAGGGTTTTGGCAATGCGCCCGGGCTCCACGCCATGGGCCAGCGCTGCCGACTCCACCGTGGGCGTCAGCGCCTCGGTTTCCAAAATAGGCAGATCAAGCTGGTGTTGCGCAAAAAACGCGCGTACCGACTGCAGGCTCATCGCGCAGTCCCCGCTTCAGGTGCCGCCCACATAGGGGTTGCGAACACGTTCGACACCAAAACTGCTCTCGGGGCCGTGGCCGGGGATGAACACCGTGGCGTTGCCCATGGGCCACAGGCGCTGGGTGATGCTGTTGATCAGCGTAGCGTGGTCGCCCTGCGGAAAGTCGGTGCGGCCAATGCTGCCGGCAAACAGCACGTCGCCCACAAAAGCGCGGCCGATGTCGGGCGAATAAAACACCACATGGCCCGGCGTGTGGCCCGGGCAGTGGCGCACTTGCAGGGTGTACGGCCCCAGGGTGACCGTGTCGCCGTCATGCAACCAGCGTGTGGGGGTGAACGGGCGCGAGGGCGCAAAGCCATAAGCAGCGGCGGCCATGGGCATGCCATCAATCCAGAACTGGTCCGCTGGGTGTGGCCCGATGATGGGCAGCTGCAGCAGCTCGGCCAGATCAGCCGTAGCGCCAGCGTGGTCGAGGTGGCCGTGGGTAATCCAGATTTGCTCGAGCTTCACACCCAGGCGCTTGACGGTTTCCAGCAGCAGCTCCATGTCGCCACCGGGGTCGATGATCGCGGCGCGGCGCTCTTCATCGCACCAGACGATGGAGCAGTTTTGTTGGAAGGCGGTGACGGGGACGGTTTGGTAGTGCAGCATGGGGGTGTCCGGCGGTTAGTGCTGGTAATTAGTTGGCTAATGCCGTTTATTCGACCAAGTCTTGCAGATAAATGACCTCTATCTCGCCGTTTGACGCAAATCCGGCGTCGTTGGTCAAGATGAAATTGCATCCCGCCAGAATGGCCGTTGCGTAATGCAAGGCGTCGATCAACTTCATGCCGCGCTTTGGTGCAAGCTCTGCAGCAAGTTCGAACACTTTGGTCGTGTGCTGCAGGACAGTTATAAATTCGTCGTTGGCAAAAAACGCCTTGAACTCGCTCACCCGGATTACATCATCGACTTGGTAGGGCTTGAAAAGTGTTTCGGCCAAGGCCGCATCGCCGGTGCATGCAAACGACAAACCTTCGTCAAACAACTGAAAGAACGGCAAGACGGTATCGAAATACCGTTCGTGCCGTTCCAAAAAGTAGACAAAGATGTTGGTGTCAACATAGACACGCTGGCCTTGTATGCGCGCCAGCAAGGTGCTTATCTTTCCCATGTATCGCGGATTTCTTTCAGGCTTGCATCCACCTCGGCGGGCGTATTTCCCCAGAGCCCTTTGCCCACACCGGCAAACGACATCACGCTGCGTTTAGTAAGGTGGCGTTTCTGGGGAATGAGCATGAGCACGCCATTGGACAGCCGCGCTTCCATCGAATCGTTGATGGAAACATGGTTTTTTTTGCTCCACTCTTGGAGCAACTCTGCGGGAATGGTGACCTGGCCCTTTTCCCGTAGCTTTACCTGTGGCATGGATGCGACCCCGTAGTTGTAGGAAATCAGAAGAACTTTCTTACGTGAGATCTTAAGCCCATTTTAGAAGAAGCAAAGCGACGCTTACCCTTGTTTCCATGGGCATCCAGCTAATGCCTGGCCTCTCAGCCCTGTTTGTTCACAATGGCAGAAATCAGGTCGCCCAGCCGCTCGCGGTTGATCTTGGTTTCAAAACGCACGGGCACGCCTTCTTGCTGCAGGGCTTTGAAAAAGCGCTCTGCACTGTCTATTTTGTGGCGCTCCTCGGGCGGGATAGCAGCCGCCAATGGAATACGAAGGGACTTCCCACTTTGAGGTAACGGCATCGAGTGCCAAGATTGGG
>Ga0114967_10005263_pt1 | contig 10280 bp, 9 predicted proteins | sample M_130628_MF_Meta_FD_92639 | JGI IMG/M metagenome (GOLD analysis project Ga0114967, IMG submission 92639) | Freshwater microbial communities from Lake Montjoie, Canada to study carbon cycling - M_130628_MF_MetaG | ecosystem: Environmental > Aquatic > Freshwater > Lake | place: Lake Montjoie... | reverse complement strand
CGATGTGGCGTCCACTTCAACTGGCTCTGCCCAGCTGAAGCAGCTTCAGTGCCTGGCTGCTGCGACAATGCGATGCCGTTGCCCAGCAGGACTACCAGCGACATACCCAACGAGTGTCGCAAACCGAGAGAAACGTGCATGACAATCTCCTTCCGATCCGTCGCTACGGCGGGGATGCCCCGGCCGATATTCGTCAATCGGAATAGATATCGTCATCCGGACGACCGAAACTTCCGCCAAAATCAACGCGACTGGTAGGGTTTTTCTATCTTGCGCAGTCGAGCGCGGCGGAGAGGTCGGCAATCAGATCAGCCGAGTCTTCGATGCCGCAGGCGAGACGGATCATGTTGTCTGGGATGCGGAATGCCGCCCGCTCGGTCGGCGAATAGTTCCAGTAGCTCATCACCAGCGGCTGCTCGATCAGCGACTCAACGCCCCCCAGGCTCGGGCCAATCCGCGGGATTTTGACCGAATCGATCACCCGCGCCGTCTGCCGCCAGTCGGCGTCTTTCACAAAGAAAGTCACCAGACCGCCGAAGCCACGCATCGTCCGCACCGCCAGGGCGTGGTAGGGATGGCTTTCCAGGCCAGGATAGAGCACCCGCTCCACCCGCGGATGACTCTCGAGGAATTGTGCTACGGCCAAGCCGTTGGCGTTGTGCCGTTCCATCCGCAGCGCCAGCGTTTTGAGGCCTCGCTCGAGAAGATAGGCATTGTGGGGCGAGTTCACGCCGCCCATGATGCCGCGAAGGTGGCGGACCGGCTCGAGTTTCTCCTGCCCGCCGATGACGACGCCCGCCAGTAGGTCGTTGTGTCCGCCCAGATATTTCGTTGCCGAGTGGAGCACGAAGTCGACGCCCGACTCCAGCGGCCGGAGGTTGTAGGGTGTGCAGAGCGTGGCATCGATGAGCGAGAGCACGCCGTGCCGCCGGCCGATCTCGGCAAACCTCCCGATGTCGACCACGCTGAGGTGCGGGTTCGTTGGCGACTCGCTGACGATGAATTTGGTCCGGGGCGTGATCGCGGCCTCCATCGCGGCATAATCGCAGGTGGGGACCTCGCGGAATGTGACGCCGAACCGCGTGAGGTGCTTGCGGCAGAACTCGCGGCTGCGGTGGTAGCACTCGTCGAAGAAGACGATCTCCTCACCTGCGTTCAAGTGGGCCATCAGCAGGCCGACCAGCGCCGCCATGCCGCTGGCAAAGAGCACCCCGCTCTCTCCTCCCTCGATCGCGGCCAGCTTGTCCTCCACGACCCGCTCACCCGGATTGCCGTAGCGACCGTATTCCTCGCGGGGCTGCTTCTGCTCGATGAAGTCGATGATCGACTGTGTGTCGCGGAAGGTGTAGGTGCTCGACGCGAAGATCGGGTCGGTGATCGAGAAGCCGGGCTTCTGGCGGGCCTCGCCGGCATGCACGGCCGTCGTGGACGGGCCCAAAGCGGCGGGGTGTGCTGAGCCGGAGACGTCGGGGTTGAGCATGCCGAATCCTGCTGGAAAAAATGGTCTGAGCGAGTCTAGTTGAGCCTCGGGAGACCGACAAGGAACACGGTGAGGGTAGCGTCCCACAAAGTCGCGCCGCCGGGTGGCACCGGTGGCAACGCACCGCCGGGGACGGCATCCGGACCTCCGCCGTGGGGCTCGTTTAGGTGCCGACGTGTTCTTGATGGTTCGCCGGCTGCGGCATGCTCGTCGCCGGCGGATTCTGCTGCGGGAGGCTCATGGACAATGGTGAATCGCTCATGAGTCGCAGAATTCACCGGCTCCTGCGCGTGCCTCCGACCGGCTCCTCAGGGTCGGGGATCGAGGGCTACGGTGCGCCTAAAATCGCGAAGATCGGTACACTCCCGTGGCTATGAAGAAAAAGCAAAAAAACCGTGTCATAGAGTCCGTGGCTAAGGGGGGCGATTCGGTCCCACGGCCGCTCGTGCCGCCGCGTCGTGTGTGGATCGCGGTCGCCTCGCTGGCCGCCGCGGTGGCGCTCGTGCGGGGTGGGTGGCTTGAGCCGATCGCGGGGGCCATCATCGATCAGGCGGTGGCGAACATCATCACGCTGATCCTCTGCTTCTCGGCGCTGATGACGATCCTGCTCTGGTTTCTGCGGGAAAGCGGCCATGCACCGAAGGCAAAGTGGGCCGTGCTGGGCGGGCTGCTCGGCGCGGTGGTACTCGGTGCTGCGTTGCTAAGGATCGAGCGGGTGTCGGGGGATCTCATCCCCGAGTTTGCCTTGCGCTGGAATCCGTCCCGCGATCGGCTGCTGCCGCAGCATCGGGCAGCCACGCCGGATGCCGTGGCTCCCCAGTCGGCCGCTCCATGGCAGGCCTCGTCCACCGATTTTCCAACGTTCCTGGGACCGACTGGCAGCTGCGGAGTCGATGCGCCCACGCTCGATCCCGACTGGGATGCGCAGCCGCCACGGCGGCAATGGAGGCGGCCGATCGGTGCCGGCTGGGGTGGCTTTGCCACCTACGGTGATCATGCTGTGACGCTTGAGCAGCGAGGTGACGACGAGATCGTTTCATGTTGCTCGGTCGTCACCGGCGAGATTGAGTGGACGGTGGCGGTGAAGGGGCGGCACGAGACCGTGCTCGGCGGCGTCGGTCCTCGTTCCACCCCCACGATTTACGACGGCGTCGTCTATACCCACGGGGCCACCGGCTGGCTGCATGCCATCGACGGCGCAACCGGCACCGTGCTCTGGAAAAAGAACGTGCTCGAAGAATTGGGCATCGATCCTGCTGCCCACGCGCTGATGGTGGCCTGGGGCAGGGCCGCCTCGCCGCTAGTCACTGCCGACCTTGTGGTCGTGCCGGCAGGCGGCCCGCGGACGCGGCGATCGGCGCAGGAACCCGAGTTTCTCGCGCTCGTGGCGTTCGATCGTGTCACGGGGGAACGTCGCTGGACGACCGGCGACGAACAGATCAGTTTCGTGTCGCCGAAACTGGTCTCGTTCGGAGGGCGCGAACTGATCCTGAGCGTCAACGAGGCGCATGTGGCCGGCTACGACCCGGCCGACGGCCATGAACTCTGGGAGCATCCCTGGCTGGGCCACTCCAACTCAGATGCCAGTTGCTCGCAGGCGGTGCCGATCGGTGATCGACGGCTGTTGCTTTCAAAGGGCTATGGCATCGGCGCTGCCGTCTTCGAGATCGAAAAAAATGATGTCGAGCCCTGGACCCTCCGCGAGGTCTGGCGGAATGCCGGCCTCTTGAAGACGAAGTTCACGAATGTCGCGATCCACAACGGCCATGCCTACGGCCTGTCCGATGGCATTCTCGAATGCGTGCGTGTGGATGACGGCACGCGGCGGTGGAAGGCCGGTCGCTACGGCCAGGGACAGGTGCTCCGCGTCGGTGCTCTTCTGCTCGTGCAGGCGGAGTCGGGCGAGGTGGTGCTTGTCGATGCCTCGCCGGAGAAGCATCTCGTGCGGGGCCGGCTGGCCGCGATCGACGGCCAGACATGGAACAACCTCTGCCTATCCGGCAACCGGCTGCTCGTACGCAATGCCGAGGAGGCAGCCTGTTACGAACTGCCCGTCATCAGCGGGGCCAACGAGCCCGTCGTCACGGATGCAGGTATCGCCACGGGGAACACGCCGTGAACGACCTCACGAACGATCTTGGGGGACGGACGGCGCTTGTCACCGGTTCGACCCACGGCATCGGCCGCGAGGTGGCGGTCAGCCTGGCGGCGGCAGGGGCTCGGGTAGCCGTGCATGGCCGCTCCCGCGACGCAGCCGACGAACTGGCCGCGGTGTTGGCTCGAAGCGACCGACATGCGGGCACGTTTCTTGCCGATCTCGCCGATACGCAGGCCATTGAGCAGTTGATCACCGACATTGGCCAGCGTCTGCCGCAACTCGACACGCTGGTGCTTGTGGCCGGAGCGGACGTGCTCACCGGGGCACCGGCGAAGTGGAGCTTCGAGCAGAAGCTCGACCAGTTGCTGCGAGTCGACGTCGTCTCCACCATGCTCCTGGCTCGGGGCATCGGCAAATGGATGCGTGCCCGCGAGGGGGGATCGATCGTGACGATCGGCTGGGATCAGGCGGCCACCGGCATGGAGGGGGACAGCGGCGAACTCTTTGCCGCCACGAAGGGGGCCGTGATGGCCTTCACGAAGAGCCTCGCGAAATCACTGGCGCCGCAGGTTCGCGTCAATTGCGTGGCGCCCGGCTGGATTCGCACTTCCTGGGGAGAGGGGGCCAGCGACGCTTGGCAGCAGCGGGCAATCCGCGAGAGCATGCTCGGCCGTTGGGGCACGCCCGCTGACATCGCCGGCGCGGTCCACTGGCTCGTCTCGCCGCAGGCGTCGTTCGTGACAGGCCAGGTGCTCCCCGTCAACGGTGGCTTTCGCCCGGCGTGATAGAGACCGGTGTGGCGGCATGCACGCGGTGTCCCGTCGCTTCCGCTCAGGGCTTTTATGGGAGCGTGAGACAACCGCCCGACGGAATGCACCGTTTGAATAAAAGCCCCCGGCGGAAGCCGGGGGACTCCGGGTAAGCAGCGGATACAGGCCGCAACTTCGAACGATGCAAGCACCGGCGTTTCAAAACGTCACGACGCGTTGGTCTTCGTCGTCGCGGCTTTCGGGGTAAGCGATGGCCTGCTCTTCCACATCCGCGTCGAGGCTAGCCACACGATCGGCGTGGTGGGGAATGCCGGCGGCGACCAGAAAATTTGCCAGTAGCCGGAAGCCGTGACGCGTGAGAATCGATTCTGGATGGAACTGCACGCCGTAGAGGCGGTCGGCCTCGTGCGCCAGTGCCATGATCGTGCCCTCGTCATCCCTCGCCGTCACGGTGAGGCCCGCGGGCAGCCTGTCACCGGCGACGACGAGCGAGTGATAGCGGCACGCAGTCATCGGACTCGGGATGCCCGCGAACAGATTGATGCCGTCATGATGCACGACGCTCGTGCGGCCATGCACCGGCTCCCGTCCACGGATGATCGTGCCGCCGAGTGCCGCGGCGATCGCCTGATGCCCGAGGCAGACTCCGAGCACCGGAACGCGGCCCCGGCAGGCCTGAATCGCGGCCACGGAACAGCCCGCTTCGGCCGGCGTGCAGGGGCCGGGTGAAATCACGACGGCCTGCGGTTCGAGTCGCCACAAATCCTCGACGTCGATCGCGTGGCTCGGCACCACAGCCGCCGCCACGCCGAGGAGATGAAAGTGGCGGGCGAGGTTGAACACGAAGCTGTCGCGGTTGTCGAGGACGACGATCATCGAGCGACCTCCGCTGGGGGCTTCACGGCTGGTGTGGCCGTGCCTTGCGTGCCGTCATCGTTCTTCGTGCCGAAGGAGGCGAGCACGCGGAGCATGCCCTCAGCCTTGTGGAGCGTCTCCGCATATTCGGCAGCTGGCTCGCTTCGCGCGGTGATGCCGCCGCCGACGGCACAACTGATCGAGTGGGGGCCGACAACGAACGTGCGGATGAGTAGGTTGAAGTCTGCCGCACCGTCAAACCCGATGAAGCCGATGGAGCCGCAGTAGACACCGCGGGTGAAGCCTTCCAGTTGGCTGATGATCTCGCAGGCCCGGTGCTTTGGAGCGCCGGTCACGCTCCCTCCGGGGATGGCGGCGTCGAGGGCGTCGAGGGGCGTGCTGCCGGGCCGCAGCCGGCCGGCGACAATCGACACGAGGTGCTGCACGTAGCGATATCGCTCCAGCCGGCAGAGCGCCTCCACGCGGACGCTCTCCGGCGTGCAGACTCGGGAGAGATCGTTCCGCACGAGGTCGACAATCATCACGTTTTCAGCCCGGTCCTTTTCGCTCAGGCCAAGATCCTCGCCGGCATAGAGATCGGCCTCAGGGCTCGCCAGCATGCGACGAGTGCCCTTGATCGGGTGCATTCGCACGGTGCCCCGCTCAACCTGGAGCAGCCGCTCCGGCGACATGCTCACGATGGCGGCGGGGCCCGCATCGAAGAAGGCGGCGAACGGGGCGGGGTTCAAGGTGCGGCTGCGGCGGTGGAGTTCCACCGGATCGATGGCGGCGGCAAGACAGAGTCGCTGCGCGAGGTTGACCTGGAAGATGTCGCCGGCGCGAACCAGTTCGATGCCGGCCCGCACCATCTCGAGGTAGCTTTCTCTCGACTGGGTCGAAACGATGTCTCCACGGCCGGGAATCCCGTGCCCGGGCAGCACATGGCCAGGGGACGTTGCCGTGGCCGTCGGCAACGATGGATCTGAGGCCACTGCGGATGCCTGCGCCGCGATCGGCTCGGTCAGTGTTGCAAGCAGCGATTCCAGCCGTTCCGACGCCCGGGTCCGCCGCGCCGTCGGGCCCTGCTCAGGCACGCCCTGTGAGATGATCCAGCCGCGGCCGGCATCGTGGTCGAACGCGTAGACCATGTCATAGACATGCAGCGAGAGCAGCGGCACGTCGCCTCTGCCGGGGGCCGCGAGTCCCAGTCGCACAAGCCCGCAGTCATAGGAGACGAGTCCTGCCACGCCGCCCTGGAATGGCGGCAGGCCGGGGATCGTCGCGCAGGCGAGGTCAGTCAGCAGCGACCGCAGCAGGGGAAAAGCCTCGTTCACCCGCTCTGTGTCGCGGCCATCACCGTCGGGCTCGATCTGGAGAGAATGGATCGGGTCGACGGCGACGTATGAATACCGGCCCAGGCGGGGCGTCGCCGGGATATCCGTGGCGACCTGATCCGGCATGAGAGCAGCGCCGACGGAACCGTCGAGGACTGCGCTGTCGAGAAACAGGCAGTGTCGCCGCCGCGACAGCCGATCGAAGACGGCGAGCGGTTCGACACCCGCGCAGAGTTCGGCGACGATCGCTCCCGATGCCGTGAACCAGCGGCGGGCGATCCACTGACGCGGATCAGATTCGTCTGCGGTGGGAGGGTGTGCGGGCATGTGTGCGTTTCTGAGGCTCGGTTCAGCACTCAACGATTCAGCTCAGGGATTCCGTCCGTGTGATGCGCGGCTGTGCGGGCCGCTTCGGCGGCTGCGCGGGAGGGCCCGTGGCCGATCTCGGACTGCGTGAGGTGGCCCCAGTCGAGGGCTTGATCCTGCCGGTAGTCCTTGTCGAGCGTGAGCGCCGTCACCGCCTTCGCCATCTCGTAGCCCAGGTAGAAGGCGTGGCTCGGATCGACGTCGGTGCGGCCGGCCGCTGCCAACTGCTTGAAGAGCGCGAAGGGATCGCGGGATTCGAGGTGCAGCCCCGCGCCCACCAGATGGATCGCACCGCGTTCTGCGAAGATCCGGAAATTCGGGTCGCGGATCGCCTCAGCCAGGCTGTCGAGCACCTCCTGGCCATGCGTCTGCGGTTTGCCGGAACGGAGCGTCACCAGCCGCGGCTCGACATGCTTGGGAAGCGTGCGCTGGGTGACGGCATGGTGGACGAGCGCCCGCGCGAGGGCGCACTCGCGGACACTGTCCCTCGCCCAGTGGATCACCTGTGTGGTCAGCACCGAGCGGATGCCCACCTCCTGGCAGAACCCGATCAAGAGCGTGTTGACGCCCGAGGAATCGACGTCGGTGAGTTCGGTGAGGTTGCCGACCCCCATCATCATCTCGGCATCTGGAAATCGGCGACGCACGTCGAGATACCGTCCGAGGCTCGCCGCAAACCCGAAGCCGATCGGCTCGAGCACCGGATCAAGCCGCATCTTCACGCCGTCGCGATCGAGTCGCGCGATCGTGTCAGAAAAGCCTTCGAGCGTGGCGGGCACATCGGGCACCACAACCACCTCGCAGCCCCAGTCGGCCGCGGCTGCGACGTTGGTGGAGTTGACCGAGAGCACGAGGCTCGCGCCGGCCTGCACGGCGGCTGTGGTCTCTCTTGGCGCAAAGCTGTCGATCGAAACCCGAAATCCCTCGGCGACGAGCATCCGCACCGCGTCGGCGACACCGGCCCACTCGCTGCCGGGATCGCAGCCGAGATCGATCCGATCGGCACCGGCGGCCCGGAGTCGGCGGGACTCGTCGAGGAGCGTCGCCAGCGGCAGCCGCGGCGCATGGTTGATCTCGGCGAGAATCTCGATGTCGGAGGTCCCGTAGCCGGCGAGATCCCGTGACTGCTGGCCGAAGTATTCATCGAGCCGCCGCAGGTCTTCGGGGCCCCGCTCGACAGGGAGTGCGGTCACGTCTTGAAAGGCGTCGAGCGAGCCACGGCAGCCACCCGGAATGACGATCCGCGTGGTGCCTGCGGGAACCACGAGCCGGCGGGCGATCCACTCGGTGGTCATCAGCGCGGCGACGGTGATGTGGAGCACCTGCACCGTGGGCTCGAAGCCCACCCGCGGCGCAAGGCGTTCAAGCACCTGCCGGAGCGAGTGCTCGGCGAGCCTGCCGGTGACGAAATGGATTTTTTCCGGTGATGGAGACATTGCCCCATCTATCGTACTCGCTGTCGGCCCGTAGACTGTTTCGCATGATTCTCGAAGGACTTGTCACCACCACCGACCCTACCGGGGCCGTGCATCTGGCGGCCATGGGCCCACAGGTGGAGGATTCCCCGCCGGCCGGTGCCGCGGCTACCGCGATCGAGCACTTGCTGCTGCGGCCCTTCGCCTCGAGCCAGACCGGGGGGAATCTCCTCAGGCTTCCAGAGGGGGTGTTTCATGTCACCGACGACGCCCTGCTGCTGGCCCGCGTGGTGACGGGCACGCTTGCCGCGCCGCCGGCGAGCCGGCCCGCGACGGCCGTGCGGGGCTGGGTGCTCGACGAGGCCTGCCGCGCCTACGAGTTCAAGGTGTTCGCGGCCGACACCACGCAGGAGCGTTTGCGGCTCGAGGCCCGCGTGGTGGCGTTGCACGAAGGGCGGCCGTTCATCGGATTCAACCGGGCCAGGCATGCCGTCGTGGAGGGGGCGATCCTCGTGACAAGGCTGCATCTGCTCGGCGTTGAGGAAGTGAGCCGGCAGCTCCGCGAGTTGGCGGTGCTTGTCGAGAAGACGGGCGGGCCCCGCGAGCGTGAGGCGTTTCGCCTGTTGGAGGAAAAGGTCGCAGCGGGATGATGCCGTGGCGGGACGTTTTCATCGTGCCCGTGTACACGATGGAATCCTGTCCCCGCTGCCGTTCCGGAGCACCAGTCGCTTGTTCCTAGTCGTCGGCCGCAGTCTACTTTTCGCATGTCGCTCAACGCTTTCTCACCAGACCATCTGGCACGCACCGTCGACGTGAAAACGCCGGGGCGGCTGCACCTCGGCATGCTGTCGTTCGGAGTGCCCGGCATCCGTGCGTATGGCGGCGTCGGCGTGATGATCGACCGGCCCGGTGTACACGTCCGCATGACACGCGGGCAGCCAGTGCCCGGTGATCGCTTCCACGCCACGGGGCCGCTGGCGGAGCGGGCGGCGGCGTTTGCCCGCTCGTGCGCGGAAGCCTGGCGGCTTAGCGATGCCGCCGCCTGCACGATCGAAGTGCTGCAAGTGCCGCCGAGCCATGCGGGGCTCGGAAGCGGCACGCAACTGGGGCTGGCCGTCGCGGCCGGCATGCGGCAATTGTTTCGATCGCCGGCGACGCTTTCGACTCCTGGAGCTGTCGTGCGGTTCGACACGAGCGATGCCGTGGAGCTGGCCCGCAGTGTGGGCCGTGGCCGCCGGTCGTGCGTCGGTATCTATGGCTTCGGTGGTGGCGGGCTGATCGTCGAGGGAGGCAGACTCGTGCCGGCCGATCGCTCCTGCGACAACGACGCCACCCGATCGTTCTCGCCGTTGCTGGCCCGCGTGCCGCTGCCAGCGGCATGGCGGTGTGTCGTGTTCGGAATGCGGGATACGGTGGGCCTGCACGGCGACGCGGAGAAGCAGGCGTTTGCCCGCCTGCCGCCTGTGCCTCGCGAGATCTCGGCGGAGCTGTCGCGGATCGCGCTGATGGAACTGTTGCCCGCGGCTGTCGATGGACAGTTTGCGGAGTTCTCCGATGCGCTGTTGCGATACGGACTCCTCGCGGGCAAACCGTTCGAACAGGCGTCGGCGTGTCTCCCCTACGCGGAGAGCACGGCCCGTCTCATCGAAAGCCTGCAGGCGTGGGGCGCGCGTGGCTGCGCCCAGAGCAGCTGGGGACCGACCGTGATGGCCTGCTGTGAATCGGATGAGGCAGCCGACCTGCTCGTCTCGCGGTGTGCGTCGACCGATCTCGCGCAGCACTACAACACGCTGATCGCCCGCTTCGATTCGCAGGGCGGCGAACTCCGCGAGATCGCTTCCGATCAGGATTTCGTGACGGCCAGGCCGTAGTCGGCGAGCACCTGCCGCAGTTTGGCGGCCAGCGGGGCCTCCAGGCTGATCAGCGGCAGTCGGACGTCGCCCGTGTCACGGCCGACCATCG
>Ga0114967_10005262_pt1 | contig 10280 bp, 7 predicted proteins | sample M_130628_MF_Meta_FD_92639 | JGI IMG/M metagenome (GOLD analysis project Ga0114967, IMG submission 92639) | Freshwater microbial communities from Lake Montjoie, Canada to study carbon cycling - M_130628_MF_MetaG | ecosystem: Environmental > Aquatic > Freshwater > Lake | place: Lake Montjoie... | reverse complement strand
GACGTCGGCACGCATGCGTCGGCCGATGCGCCGCTCGTGGTCTCCGTGACGGTGCTTGCCGAACCGGGGCCAACGGGAAGGGTGGTGACCCGCAGCGGCGCGCGCCCGGGCGACATGCTCTGCGTTACCGGAACGCTGGGCGGCGGCTGGAATGCAGACGGCAGCGGTCGCCATCTCTCGTTCACGCCGCGGGTGGCCGAGGCGCTTGCCTTGGCCGAGCTGCTGGGCGACCGCCTCCACGCCATGATCGACATCTCCGACGGCCTCGGTCGCGACGCCGGGCATCTTTCCGCGGAATCGGGCGTGAGCGCCGAGATCGACGCCGAGCGGCTGCCGCTTGCTGCCGGGGTGGACTGGCGCGCCGGCATCGGCGGTGGCGAGGACTACGAGCTGGCGTTCGCCTGCGAAGGCGCGCCGCCGAGTGCAGTCTGCGGGACTTCCGTCACGGTGATCGGCCGTTTCGTCTCGGGCGTCGCGGGGAGGGTGCTCGTCCGCTCGGCGGGTGCCGAGCACGACGCTTCGAGCCTCGGCTGGGAGCATGGATCATGAGGGGCACGCCATGACCGTTGAGATCCGCCAGAGCGCAACTCCCGAGGAGACCGAACGCATCGCATCCGCGCTTGCCATGCGCGTGGCGCCCGGCACCGTGATCACGCTCGAGGGCGACCTGGGCGCGGGCAAGACCTGCTTCGTGCGCGGCCTGGCGCGCGGCCTGGGCGCGGACCCCACGGCCGTCTCAAGCCCGACCTTCGTCATCGAGCATCGCCACGCGTGCGACGCCGGAACGCTCGTCCACATCGACGCGTACCGGATCCGCTCCGCGGAGGACCTGGCGTCCATCGGCTGGCAGGAGCTGCTCGCCGACGGCGAGGCGGTCGTGGCGGTCGAGTGGCCGTCCCGGATCGAGGCGGCGCTGCCGGCCGTCCGCATCGACGTGCGCATCCGCCACGTCGGCGAGGACGCGCGCGAGATCGAGATCGAATGGACGCGCCCCGGCGAACAGGCCGTCGCGTGCCGCGCCTGCGGCGCAGCGCTCGGCGGTGCGGGATCCGACGCGCGGTTCTGCTCGCCGCGCTGCCGCATGGCCGACCTCCAGCGCTGGTTCCGCGGCGACTACGCCATCGGTCGGCCGATCGAGGAGGACGACCTCGGCTCGGACATCCGCCGCAGCCCGCCGGAGGCCGGCCGTTGACCGACGACCGGACGATCCTCCCGGGCGATGGCGGGGCCGACCGGACCGTCGTGTCGTTCGGCGGCGCCGCCGTGAACGCGCCGTCGCTCGCGGTGGGCGCGGAGGTGGGGCCGTTCCGCATCACGCGCGTGCTGGGCGAGGGTGGCTTCGGCGTCGTGTACGAGGCCGAGCAGCAGAAGCCCGTGCGGCGTTCGGTGGCGCTCAAGCTCCTGAAGCCGGGAATGAACAGCGGCGAGGTGCTCGCCCGCTTCGAGGGAGAACGCGAGGCGCTCGCGAGGATGGAGCACCCCTGCATCGCGAAGGTGCTCGACGCAGGCATCGCGGGCGATGGACGCCCCTACGTGGCGATGGAGCTCGTGCGGGGCGAGCCGCTCCTGCGGTTCGCCGACCAGGAACGTCTCACCGTGCCGCAGCGGATCGAGCTGATGATCCGCGTCTGCGAGGCCATCCAGCACGCGCATGCCAAGGGCGTGGTGCACCGGGACCTCAAGCCTGCCAACATCCTCTGCGTACGCACGGAGAGCGGGCTGTTCCCGAAGGTCATCGACTTCGGCATCGCCAAGGCCACGGTGGACCGCCTGGCCGACAGCACCATGATGACGATGGGCGGCGCGCTGATGGGAACTCCGGACTACATGAGCCCGGAACAGGCCGACGGCACGGACGTGGACACCCGCGCGGACGTGTACTCGCTGGGCGTCACGCTCTATGAACTCCTGTCCGGCCTTCTTCCGTTCGACCCGGATGCTCTGCGTGGACGTGGCATCAACGCCATGCGGCAGATGATCCTCTCGCAGGAGCCTCCGCGTCCGTCGGCGCGGCTTCACGCAGCGGCCTCCTCGGATCCGTCGCTCGGCGCCCGCATTGCATCGGCGCGAGATACCGGCATCGATTCGCTGGTGCGCGCCCTCCGCGAGGACATCGACTGGATCTGCCTGCGATGCCTCGAGAAGGACCGGGACCGCCGGTACGGATCGCCCGGGGACATTGCCGCGGACCTACGTCGGCACCTTCGGCGGCTTCCCGTCCTTGCAGGACCGCCGTCCAACGTCTACGTGGCGCGGCGCTTTGTCTCCCGGCATCGGTTCGGCGTGGGCGCGGCCGCCGTGCTCGTCGCGTTGCTTGCCGGCGGTCTCGTGACCTTCGCCCAGCTCTACCGGGAGGCCGAGACGCAGCGTCGGGCGGCGTCCGAGACGCTGCAGGCGTTCCAGGATGCGATCGCGGCGGTCGATCCATCCACGGGCCGCGCCACCGCCTCGATGGGGGCGCTCGATTTCCTCTTCCTCGTGGAGGAGGAACTCGGCGATCGGCTCGTCGACCAGCCGGACGCGCTTGCGTCGATCCGTTCCGCGCTGGGACTCGCCCGCCTGAGCTTCAAGGATGGCGAGGGTTCACGGCGGCTCTTCGACCAGGCCGTGGCGACGCGTCGCGCGGCCGCGGTCGCGCACCCCGGTTCCCGGTCGGACGAGGACCTCGCGGAGTCGCTCCACAACCTGGCGCGGGCCCACTACTACGCCAAGGACATGACGGGCGCGCGCGAGCTCTACAGGGAGGCGCTGGCGCTGCGGCGCGGCGTGCACGGCACGACGGATGACGCGGGTGTTGCCATGACGCTCCAGCACCTGGCGGCCACGGAGCGCCAGCTCGGCAACGCGGAGGCTGCGATCCAGCTCATCGACGAATCCGTCTCGATGTGGACACGCCTCGCACCCGACTCACGCGAGCGCTACCAGGCGATCAACAACCGTGGCACGGTGCTCGAGCAGCAAGGCCGCCTCGAGGACGCGGAGCGCGACTACCAGTTGGCGATCGAGATGTGCAGGCGGGCAAGGCGGCCGGACGACCCGCTCCTGGCGCGCATGTTCATGAATCTCGGGCGAGTGCGGGCCCGGGCCGGGCGCGCCGAGGATGCGCGTCCGGCGCTGGAGGAGGCGCTGCGGATCTACCGGCTCAAGTTCGGGAACGATCACCCGGACACGCAGGCGGCGGTTGCGGCACTTTCCGGCCTCGACGTCACTGGCACGTCCCCCACGCGTTGAGGACGCTGCCGAGGTCCCCGCCATTCACCAAGCCGTCGCCGTTGATGTCGGCCGGGCAGGGGTTCGTGGGCGCGCTGCTGCATCCCGTGCAGTTCTCGTAGGCGATCTGCGCGCAGTTGCTGTCCCAGGTCGCCGAGCAGCAGTATGCGTCGATCCCGCACACGATCTCGCAGCACTGTGCGTCGTTGCAGCCCCGTGGGCTGTGCGGCTCGTAGCAGCTGCCGGAAAACACGCCTCCGCAGCCGGCGGTGCCCGCCCCCTGCGAGATCAGCGTCGTTCCGGTGAAGGAGATCCGGTACGACCCGGCGAGCGCCTGCGTGCCGTTCCACGAGCGAAGCGGCAGGTTCGTGCCGATCGTCGTCGGCAGCATCAGTCCCGTGGTCGCGGTGGTGAACATGTCCTGCGGCACGCGGTTCCCGTTCGCGCTCGTGGAGTACGTGTACGGCCGCACCCCGGAGACGGTGACGCCGAGTGCGTAGACGCCGGGTGCGTACTGGGTCGATCCGACCGGGAAGGTGACCTTCGAGAGCGGCACGCCGGCCGCCATGTTGTCGTTTCCGGCAACGGCGTACGCGCCGGTCGGTACGCCGTTCGCATCCAAGGTCACCTGGAAGAGGAACAGCTGGGTGTCCAGGTTCGAGGGTGCCGTCGTCGCGACCGTCGCCGAGAACAGCGATGGGTTCGGGACGTAGACCAGGAAGAGGTCCACCGGGTCTCCCGTGAGGAGGCCCAGCGAGAGCGCGCCGCTTGCGGACGACACGGTCCCGTCTCCCTTGCAGACCTTCGCGGTCTTGGTGGTGCTGCCGGCATCGTTGCGAACGCTCGTGTTCTCGTCGACGTCCGGGCCGGCGGTGGCCATGGCAGCCAATGCCGCCGCCGCGAGGGGGCCAAGGAGTGCGGGGATTCGGTGCATGGAACAAAGTGTGACAGCAGTCGGCAGGCGATGCAAGGAATTTCCGGGGCAGACGCGAGCCGCGGCGGTCAACGGGCTCGGTCCGGCCCCAGGCACTCGATGATCAGGACATGGCGATCCTGCGCAAGGCCAGCTGCATCGCAGATCGCCGCGGCCACGCGTTCCAGCTGCCGGTCATGAAGCGTGGTCCGGGTGCCATCGGGCAGGCGGAGTTCGACGTTCGCCGGCGGCCGACCGTGGATGGACTCATATCGGACGCAATCGCGTGCGTCCGGCCGCTCAGCCAGGATTCCGGCGTCCACGAGCAGCTTCAGGGTTCGGTAGACGGTGGCCTTGGAGACCCGCACGCCGCGGGAGGCCAGCTGCCCAAGCAGGCGCTCGACCTCGAAGGGCTGGTCGAAGCCCGTCGCCACCTCGAGGATGTCCGCGCGCTCGGTCGTGTACTTCAAGCCCACGCGCTTCAGGTGCCGACGAAAGACCGAGCACGGCGGAGCAACCACCGCCGGACGCGCCGAGGCTGCGGAGTTGGCCCGGCCAGCGGGCATCAGGCGGCCGCCTCGGTGGTCTGGATGGCGGCAGGGGCCAAAACCCCCGTTTCCCCTAAAAGTCCTATAATGCGTGTTATGTTAAATGAGAGGGTCTGAAACCCAAACCCTCCTCGGGGCTTGGCTTGTGGCGCGTTCCGGTGGCCTTTCGGTCGGGACGTTGGCGCCAACTGCCACGTCACCGCCGCCCCCGTCCCGTCGACTGCATGTCGGCGGTCACGCCATCGCCCGCTGCCAGTCCGAACGCGTCGTGCACCAGCTGCAGTCCCCGCTCGCCGTGGCTGCGGTCCACGATGCAGCTGATCTTGATCTCGCTGGTGGTGATGTTGTGGATGGGGATTCCTGCCTCTGCCAGCGCCCGGAACATCCGGCTGGCCACGCCGGTGTGGCTCTTCATGCCGGTACCCACGGCGCTGATCATGGACAGCCCGATCTCGACGTCGATCTCCCCCCGGCCCAGGCGCTCGATCAGCCCCTGGCACGTGCCATTGACGTCGGCAATGTCGCCGTGCTCCACCGTGAACGCGATGGTCGTGGTGGCGCCGGACTCGGTCTGGACGATGTCATCGACGCTGACGTTTGCAAGCGCGATCGGCTCGAAGATCTGCGCCTGGATGCCGGCCGTCCTGGGGAGCCCCTTGAGGCTGATGCGACCCAGGTCCGGCTTGAGCGCGCAACCGACAACGACGATGTCTTCCATGATCTGTTCCTCGGGCACGATCAGCGTGCCGACGTCAGGCTTCTGGCTGTGGCGAACGTGAATCGGGACGCCGAACTTCTCGCCGAACAGCACGGCGCGCGGGTGCATCACCGCGGCACCCACGGACGCGAGTTCGAGCATCTCCTCGTAACTGATGTGGCGGAGCTTGGACGCGGTCGGCACCAGGCGCGGGTCCGCCGTGTACACGCCGTCCACGTCCGTGAAGATCTCGCAGGTTCCGCCGTCGGAAGCCACATCAAGTGCGGCGGCCAATGCCACCGCCGTGGTGTCGCTGCCGCCGCGGCCGAGCGTGGTGATGTCGCCATCCGGGCTGAGCCCCTGGAATCCGCACACCACGGGCACGGCGCCGGCACCAAGGACACGCTCGAGGCGCGCGTTGTCGATGCGCGCGATGCGCGCCTTGCGGTATGCGTTGTCCGTGTCGATCCCGGCCTGTGCGCCGGTCATGCTCACCGCGTCGCAGCCAAGCGAATGAAGCGCCATGGCCATGAGCGCCACCGACACCTGTTCGCCGGTCGACATCAGCATGTCCATCTCGCGCGGGCTCGGCGCGCCGGAGACCTTGGACGCGAGCGTGATGAGTTCGTCGGTCGTGTGGCCCATGGCGCTCACAACCACCACCACGCGATTGCCTGCCTTGCGTGCCTCCACCACGCGTGACGCACATCGCATGATCCGCTCGGGATCCGCGACGCTGGTACCGCCGAATTTCTGGACGATGGTGGGCATCCTGCCGCTGCGCTCCTGTGGCCGTTTCCGGGGCCGATGGATCGAGTTTAACAGAACATGGCGCGTGGACGGACGTTGGTTGTGCGCGGCGCGGTGTTCCCGTCGTGCTCCTCGCCGTTCCCGTGACGCCCGCGTACTGGCCCCGTCGCCTTGCGGGGCGGGCGGCATGGCGCCGCCACTGCCCCTCCGGCGAGGGGGCCAGGCACCGGGTGTGCCAATGGCGTCGGTTCGGCAATGGCCTCGCCGCCGCTGGTGGTCAGGGAGCTGCGCCGATGGATGAGCGCCACCAGGCCAGCAGTGCGGCGCGGGCCGCGCCGGTTGGGACGCCGTACGCGTCGCACATTGCTTCTGCGAACTTCTCGCGGGCCGCGGCGTGCTGTGTGCGTTGCCAATGGGCCAGCAACGTCGCGCCGCGCTTCCATGCGCGTGCATCGCCCGGAGCAGGCAGATCCCTGAGCTGCGATGCGGATACGCGGATGGCCGTGACCGAGAGTCCCGCTCCCGCATGGCGCCACCAGGCTTCGGCAGCGACAGGGGGCGCCAGCAGCGCCGCGCCCACCTTCCACAGGTCCCCTGCCTTCCTCGGCGTCACCGTGATGGCAGGGGTGGACGGCAGGGATGTGCCCTGCTCGTCGGTCCACGCCTCGATCGCCCGTGTCTGGGTGGCCACGAGCACCTTCGGCCCGCGGCGCGCGGTCAGCCATGGGCCAAGGACGCGGTCCGAACGGATGGCACTGGTATCCACCGTGGGGGCACGGAAGACCGTGCCGTGGATTCGCACCGGACGTGTGCCCCAATCGAGCCGCGCCGCGGCGATGGCGCCCACGGTCACGATGGCCGGCCTCCGGCTGCTTGGCTTCTCCCCCCGCGATTCGATGATCCGGCCCTTCAGTCCGTAGTAGTGCTGGCGGAAGTCGGCCGTGGCGCGCATCCATGCATCCAGGGTGCCGGCGGACTGCCGGATGTGCGGATCGGGAACACCGCGTGCGGCGGCAAGTGCCGCGCCCCATGCGCCGTGGCGTGTACGACTGCGCGCCACACGATGCTCGTGTCCCTCGGCATCTACCACGCGAACATCGCGCGCAGCGCGCGCCGACAGCACGGGCACGGAGGTATGGACGGCCGCGCCGAAGCTCCGCGCCGGCGGCAGCAGCACCGCCACCAAGGCCAGCCGTGCTTCGCACGCGCGACGAACGCCCAGCGCATCGGAAGCGGAAAGCGTCGACATCGGCTGCAGCAATGCCACCGTCCCGCGCGGCGCGAGTTCGGCACCCAGCAGCAGGAATGCCGCCGCGATGTCGGCATAGCGAGTCACCGCGCCCTCGAAGCGCGCCTCGAGCGTCGCGCGCTCCGAAGCGCTGCGCGTCGATCCAGCCTCCAGCTGCCCGAGGAACGGCGGGTTTCCCGCAACCAGCGCGAAGCGGCGACCGTCCCACGAATCCGCCGCGAGCGAATCACCGCATCGAATGGCCGCGCGCCACGCCGCCGCGGTGCCGCCGACCTCCTGCCGCAGGCGCACGCGGGCAATGGCCACGGCCATGGGATCGAGGTCCATCCCTTCCAATGACTTTGCAATTCGCGCAGCGCTCCATCCAGCTCCGCCCAATCGAGCAGCAATGGCCGACAGGAAATTCCCGGTGCCGCACGACGGGTCGCACGCACGGAATCCCGCCGCCGGCCGTGCAGGCATCGACGCATCGAGCACCGATGCCACCACCGTCGCCGGCGTGTACCAGGTGCCCGCGCGCTTGGCCGTGCCGGCCGATTCCGCGGCGCGCTTCGCCGCTTCGTAGTTGTCGGCGACCCGCGCAATCCACTCGCCGCGCCTCGAAGGCGCAAGCGCCGTGCAGGACTCCTCGACGATGTCCGTCAGGAGATCCGCATGGCGTGGGTCCATGGCACGCTCGTGGTCGGTTCGGTGCGTCTGCAGTCGCGCCGTGCGTCAGTCGGCCATCGCGGTTTCGCGATCGCGCGCCGAACGCTCCGAGCGGCGACGCTCGGCTTCCTTCAGGATGCGCTTGCGCATGCGGACCGCGGTGGGGGTGATCTCCACCAGCTCGTCCTCCTCGATGTACTCGAGGGCCATTTCCAGGCTCATGAGGCGCGGGCTCTTGAGGACGACCGTGGCTTCCTTGTTGTCGCGCACGTTGGAGAACGGCTTCAGGCGCACTGCATTGACCACCAGGTCGTTGTCGCGCGCATTCTCGCCGACGATCATGCCCTCGTACACCGGGTCGCTGGGCTGCACGAACATCACGCCGCGCTCGCAGAGCTGCAGCAGTGCGTAGGTGGTGGCGGTGCCGACCTCGTTGCCGATCATCACGCCGTTCTGGCGCTTCTTGACGCTGCCGGAGGCCGGGCGGTAACCGATGAACGAGTGGTGCATCACGGCCTCGCCGGCGGTGACGTTGAGGAGGCGGGTGCGGAAGCCGATGAGGCCGCGCGCCGGGATGTCCGCCTCGATGTGCATGCGCTGGCCGCGCTGGTCGACCTTGAGGATCTCGCCGCCGCGGCTGCCGAGGAGCTCGAGGGCCGAACCCATGGTGCTCGAATCGGTGTCGATGCTGACGCGCTCGTACGGCTCGCTGCGCACGCCGTCGATCTCGCGCTCGATGACCTCGGGCTTGCCGACGGTGAGCTCGTAGCCCTCGCGGCGCATGTTCTCGAGCAGCACGCCCAGGTGCAGGAGGCCACGGCCGGAGACGCGGAACTCCTCTGCCGTGTCTCCCGGGCTGACGCGGAGCGCCACGTTGCCGCGGAGCTCGCGGTCGAGGCGCTCGGAGATCTGCCGGGTGGTGACGAACTTGCCTTCCTTGCCGACCATCGGGCCGTCGTTGATGCGGAAGACCATGTGGAGCGTGGGCTCGTCGACCTTCACGCGCGCCATCGGCACCTGGTTGTCCGGGTCCATGATGGTGTCGCCGATCTCGATCTCGGCCAGGCCCTCGATGGCGCACAGGTCGCCGGCGCGGATCTCGGAAACCTCGCGGCGTCCCAGGCCTTCGAAGCGGTTCACCTTGAGGACGCGCGCCTTCTTGACGGTGCCGTCGGACTTGCTGAGGGTGACCTGCTGGCCGGCCTTCAGGATGCCCTTGTAGACGCGGCCAATGGCGATGCGTCCCACGTACTCGCTGTAGTCGAGGTTGGTGACGAGCGCCTGCAGCGGCGCGTCCACGTCCTCGAGCGGCGCGGGCACGTGCTCCGCGATCACGCGGAACAGGTCATGCACGCCGTTGTCGCGCACGTCGATGTTGCGGTTCGCCCAGCCGCTGCGGCCGGAGGCGTAGACCACCGGGAAGTCGAGGGCCAGGTCGTCCGCGCCGAGGTCCACGAGGAGGTCGAACACCTCGTCGATGACCGCGCTCGCGCGGCCGTCCGGACGATCGCACTTGTTGATCACGACGATCGGCCGCAGGCCGAGCTCGAGCGCCTTGCCCAGCACGAAGCGCGTCTGCGGCATCGGGCCTTCGAGGGCATCCACCAGGAGCAGGCAGCCGTCGGCCATGCGCAGCACGCGCTCGACCTCTCCGCCGAAGTCGGCGTGGCCCGGCGTGTCCAGGATGTTGATGCGGAACTCCTGCCCGGCCACCGCACCGGCCTCGGGGCCGAACACGTAGTTCACGGCGCAGTTCTTCGCCAGGATCGTGATGCCGCGCTCGCGCTCGAGCGGGTTCGAGTCCATGACGCATTCCTGGCCGGGGCTCGACGCCTTGAACGCGCCCGCCTGCTTGAGGAGGGCATCGACCAGGGTGGTCTTGCCATGGTCGACGTGGGCGATGATTGCGACGTTGCGGAGCGGCATGCGGGGTTCCGTTCGGAGGTTCTGCGACCCATCCCTGGGGCGCTCGGGGGAATTCCGCAGTGTACCGAAGCCGCGTTGGTATCCCAACAAGGAATCTGCTTCCTGCTCGCAATGCGTGAAATACGGACCGTGGCCGCCCGCTGGGGCTGCCCTGCCCCCATGCAAACACGCCCGCGGGCCGCCAGTGCGGTACCGCGGGCGCATTCGACGCGTCAACCGTCCGTCAGGGCGTTCCGAGGTCCTCCGCGAAGAAGACGTTGCGCTGCAGGCCCACGACCCCCGAGTTTCGCATCAGGATGTCGGAGAGCCTGGTCCCCTCGATTTCCGCCAGCTGCCGCT
>Ga0114967_10005259_pt1 | contig 10284 bp, 5 predicted proteins | sample M_130628_MF_Meta_FD_92639 | JGI IMG/M metagenome (GOLD analysis project Ga0114967, IMG submission 92639) | Freshwater microbial communities from Lake Montjoie, Canada to study carbon cycling - M_130628_MF_MetaG | ecosystem: Environmental > Aquatic > Freshwater > Lake | place: Lake Montjoie... | reverse complement strand
CACCCGGTCGTCGGTCAGCCGGCCCCACGCCGCCACGGGATCGCCGCCCGCGGCGCATCGCTTCCAGATGGCGATCGCCGTACCGAGCGCGGAGTCGATCCCGGACTGCACCTCGGCCTTCGGCTCGCCTTCGCCGATCTGCTTCGCAAGCTCCGCGGCACGATCGGGCGAACTGCCCACGACGGCGCCGATGGCCTCGGAGCGGATCGCCTTCAGCTCGTCATCCTCGCCGATGGTCCAGCCCTCCGGCAGGCCGAGTTCCGGGCCGAACGCGCCGGCAACCTGCACGAAGAAGCCATCGATGGTGGAGATGCTCACGCGATGCAGCGCGCGCACGAATTCGCGCAGCACCGCGGCATACTCATCCGCTCCGAACGCGCCGATCTGCCCCGGCTTCGCGAATTCCTCGCGCTTGGCCTCGAGCGTGGCGCCCTCGGCCAGGTGCCGGAGGACGCGTGCCACGATCTCGCCCGCGGCCTTGCGGGTGAACGTGATCGCCAGGATCCGATCCGGCTCCGGACGGCCCGTGCGCTTCTGCTGTTCCAGCATCCAGCGCGCCAGGCGATTGGCGAGCAGGTACGTCTTGCCGCTGCCGGCGTTGGCGACGACGACGCTCCGATCGCTCATGGCGCACCTCCCGGCCCCGCTGCCGCAGCGGAACGGGGCACGGCGCGCAGGCCTCTCATTCCCACGCCCCACACCAGCGCGAACGCATCGGCGCGGTCGGGCTTCCAGTCCGGGTTGTGGCCCCACGCCGGGTCGGGGGAGAAATCACCGGCAGCAACACGTCCTGCGATGGTCTCCGCGCAGCTCACCGCATCGGCCACCAGCCCGGCGTCCCACCCATCGGTCCGCCGGATGCACGATCCATCGGGGTTCGACGGCAGCGCGAAATATCCCAGCTGCGAAGGCGATGGCTCGATGCCGATCGAACGCAGCAGCACCGCGTAGAGCGGCAGCTGCAGGTCCTTCCACCGCCCGCTCCGCGACATCCGATGCTCCGCGGCCGGGTCCTTCGCCTCTGCGCTGGTCTTGTAGTCGAGTGCCGCGTACCCGAGCTGCGGATGGAAATCCACCCGATCGATCCGGCCGGTGAGCAGGATCCCCGAAGTTCCGAGCGGCGGCGCCGGCAGTGCGCCGGACCCCTCCTTCGGCTCCGGCGTGAACGTGAGCTCGACGTGGATCGGCTGCCATCCATCCTCCGCGCGTTCCGCCTGCACCCGCGCGAACGCCGCGAGCCGCTCGCGCACGAGCGCGAACTGCACCTCGTACGCACCGCGTACCTGCGGCATGCCCTTGGTCTGCCGCAACCGGTCGAACACCCGCAGGACGTCCGACTCGATCTCCTCTCGCTCGATGGTGGGCGGATCGCCGGCAGCGATGCGCGCGATCTCGCCGCGGCCCCACTCCTCCAGCACCGCATGCACCAGGTTGCCGAAGCCCATCGAGTCGAGCTCGCCTCCCACGTCCTGCCCCTCGCGCAGGCGAAGGCGCGGGTCCTGGCGAAGGCGCAGCAGCGCCGGCGACCGGAACCAGTCGCGGAACGCGGTCACGGAGAGGGATCGGATCGGCGCGTCGCCCTGCGGCACGGGCACGGGCCGGAAGCCGCCCTCGCGCGGCAGCGCCCTCGCCCAGCGGGATGCGGAAGAACGCGGCGAGTGCTCGTCGACCATGCGAAGGACGCGCCCGGCAAGCTCGGGACCCCGTGCTCCCAGGAGGAGCCGCGAGGGCCGAAGCGGTTCACCCAACGCAGTCACCCGGCCGGTGACCAGGCGGATCGCCTTCTTCCTTCCGAGCAGGAAGTGGAGGATCCACGCGTCGCGGGCCTGTCGCCGCAGCGCGCTCGGCATGCCGAGCTGCGCACGGACCGAATCCGGAAGCCAGGGGTCGACCACCATGCCCTCGGGCACGATGCCGTCGTTCATGCCGGTGACCACCAGGTACGGCGCGTCGTCCACGCCCGCCTCGAGCCATCCCATCAGCTCGATGCCGTCGTCCGTGCCGTCCGAAGGCAGCGTGCGCGCCCGCATCGAGTCGCGCAGAAGCCGCAGCGCGCCCGCGCCCTCGAGCGTGCCGCCGAGTTCCGCATGCAGCGATTCCAGTTCCTCCACCCCGGCGAGCAGCGCACGGCGCGCATCCCGGGAGGCCGGCGATCCATCATCGAGCACGCAGGCGTCGAGCACCGCACGCACCGCCGCAGCAGCCGCGCCTGCGCCGCGCGCATGCAGGATCGGGCGGACGAGCTCGTCGACCTGCCCGACGATGGAGGAGATCGGCGCCATCGAAGGCGGAAAGCCCGAATGCGGCAGGCGATCGCAACCGGTGGCGGCGGCGAAGGCACGCACGCGCACGGGGGCGTCCGGCATGCCGGAGGCCGCAAGCAGTCGGTCGATGTCCGGATGCAGGCAGAGCGCCGCAAGGCCCTCGCAGCGGCGATCCTCGATCCATGCGCGCATGGCGTCAAGCAGCAGGCCAAGCGACGAGTCCGAAGCCAGCCTGCCTGGCGGCGCCACCACCCGCACGCCCCACGCGGGCAGCTGGCTCACCACTTCCGCGGCCACCTGCGGATCCGGCACCGCGATCGCCACGTCATCGCTGCGGATCGCCTCCTTGGACTCGTCGGCGAACGCCGCGAGGGCGTCCATCACTGCGGCGGCCTGGTCCACCGGCGCGTCCGCCAGGAACACCTGCGCATCGTCGACGGCAATGTCCACCCCTGCCCACTCGGCGTGCACGGGGAATCCCTCCCCATCGACCGGCGCCGGCATTGCACCACCGAGCCCATGCACCATGACCCGCACGTCGACGCCCGCCGCGGAGAGCGTGCGCAGTACCTCGCGCTGGAGCGGCTCGGGATCCGCGAGCAGGATCACCACCGTCTCGATGCTCCCCGCAGAAACCACCCCCCGCCCGCGCACGGCGTCGAGCACCTCGCGCAGCGGATCGCATGCGCCCGCGTCCGCGAGCAGCTGATCGCGCACCGATTCGAGATCGGCGAGCGCATCCCAGCGCGCAAGATCCATGTCATCCATGTCCGGCATCTTTCCGCGCAGGTGAACGGCGACCTCCGCGAATCCACGGCAACCGCTGGCAACCTCCACGAACAGGTCACCCACACGCTTCGCCATCGCATCCCGCGATGCACGGTCGGGCAAGCCATCGTCCGAGCCCGCAAGCGCACGAAGCACCGCTTCGCTGGCCCGCCCGATCGCCTCACGCCAGGATTGGCGCACGGCCAGGGGGCCGAGCACCGTGCTGCACGGCACGACGAACCGCTGAGCGAACCGACCCGGGGTCGCGACGTGCGGCGCGACCGCCGCAATGCCGCGCTCGCGCGCGAGCGCGGCCCAGTGCGCCTCGAAGGAACGCGTCGCACGCGATGCCGGCACCAGCACCAGGACACGCGAGGCGTCCGCGATCCCGTCGGTCACCGGCAACGAATCGAGCAACCACTGCGCGAGCGCGCGCATCGGCGACGGACCGTCGGGGAGCCGTGTCGGGCGGAAAGGCATCGAGCGTCCATCATCCCACGGCACGTTGAAGCATGTGCTTCACCGCTCCGCAATCGTCGGCGCACGGCCCGCAGCGGCCCCATCGAGCGCCCGCGCCACCAGCTCCGCCAGCACCCGGACCTGCGCATCGCGCACGCGGGCGTCCGGCGCGCAGACGTTCACGTGCGCCAGCTTGCGCCCCGGACGCGCGGACTTGCCGTATTCGTGGAGCTTCGCACCCGGCACCGCCAGCAGGTCGGCCCGGTCCGGCATGGTGCCGATGATGTTCACCATCCCGCTCGGCCCGCGCAGGTCGGTGGAACCGAGCGGCTCGTCGCAGACGGCACGCACGTGGTTCTCGAACTGGCTCGTCACGGCGCCGTCCTGCGTCCAGTGCCCGGAGTTGTGGACGCGCGGCGCCATCTCGTTGGCCACCAGCCCCTCCGGCGTCACGAAGAACTCGATCGTGAGCACGCCCACGTGCCCGAGCGCCTCCATCGCGGACCGGACGGCATGCTCCGCCTCGGCGTGCAGCCCGGGCGCGATGCCCGGTGCCGGCGCCAGCGTCGTGCGCAGGATCCCGCCGCGATGCTCGTTCATGTTGAGCGCCCACGAACGCACGTCGCCGTCGCGCGAGCGCACCGCGATCACGCTCACCTCGGCGGTGAAGTCGACGAACGCCTCGTAGATGCACGGCACGCCGCCCACGGCGCGCCACGCCTCGGGCACGTCGCGTGCGGAGCGCACCACGAACTGCCCCTTGCCGTCGTATCCCATGCGCCGCGTCTTGACGACCGCCGGCACCCCGATGCGCCCGCACGCGGCCGCCAGCTCCGACTCGCTCGAAACCGCCTCGAATCGCTGCACGCGGATGCCGCAGGAACGGAAGAACTCCTTCTCGGCGATGCGGTCCTGCGACGTGGCCAGGCTGCGCGGCCCCGGTGCAGTCGGCACGCGCTCCGCGATCGCGGCGATCGTGGACGCAGGCACGTTCTCGAACTCGTACGTGGCCGCGTCGAGGCCATCGACGAATCGAAGCACCGCGGACGGATCGTCATAGGCACCCACCACCATCTCGCCGAGCGACGATGCCGGGCACGAGGGATCGGGATCAAGGAACCGGAACGAATGCCCGAGCGGAATGCCTGCGAGCGCAAGCATCCTGCCGAGCTGCCCGCCGCCGACCACGCCCACCAGCATCAGCCGTGCGCTCCCGGCATGAGGCCGACACGGGGATCGGGCTGCGCAAGCACCTTGGCGGTCTGCGCCGCGCGGAACGCATCAAGCCGCGCGCGCACCGCGGCATCGTCCGCCGCAAGCAATGCCGCGGCGAACAGCGCCGCATTGGTGGCACCCGCTTGCCCGATGGCAAACGTCGCCACCGGCACGCCCGCTGGCATCTGCGCGATCGAGAGCAGGCTGTCGAGCCCGTTCAGGGTCTTGCTCTGCACGGGAACGCCGAGCACCGGCACCGGCGTCTTGCTCGCGCACATGCCGGGCAGGTGCGCCGCCCCGCCGGCGCCGGCGATGATGGCACGCAGCCCACGGCCACGGGCGGCTTCCGCGTATTCGAAGAGGAGGTCCGGCGTCCGGTGCGCGCTCACCACGCGGCACTCGTGCGGGATGCCCATGTCCGCCAGGACACGCGCCGCGTTCCGCATGGTGTCCCAATCGGACTGCGAGCCCATGATGACCCCCACCAAGGGGGCTCCCGGGGGGGATTGAATGTCGCCAACGGGGTCCATCGCCGGATCCTACGGGGGTGCCCCGAACGGGCTTCCTGCGGCGATTCGGTCCCGCCCAGGGTCTCGGAAAACGCACGATCCCTGGCGCAGTAACCCATTAATCCGATTGGACTTACGTCATTTCCCGCGACGCGGCAACTTTGCCAATCAGGGGCGGTAATTCTCTTCCGATTGCTTGCCCCGACAACTTTCGGAGCCATCTTTGCACCAACTTGTGTCCAAGGCAACGTTGTTGCTTTGGGGTCCGTAGGTATCAGAGGGTGACAATCCGGAACACGCGGCAAGTCCCTTGCCGCGGCTCGTCCACGCCTCGAGGTGACCCATCGGACACGTGATGGTTTCACCGAAACTCGGGGCGGAGAGTCGGAAGCGCTTCGGCGCCACCGACACAGAGTTCAGAAAAGGGACGGGCGCTCGACCTCGGAAATCGACGCCCATCCGCTGCGGCCTCCGCAGCGGCGAATCTCGGGGATGCGGCCTCAGGCGTGGGAGCCGCGTCCCCGAGTTCATTTTTACCCGTGCATTCCGCATTCCGGAGGGGTTCGCCGTGACGAGCGTGCACGAACGCGACGTGCCCCAAAACGCCGAACGCGGCACCGACACTTCGGAAGGCACCGCGTTACGAACGAATTGTTGCGTTGGACCGGGCCCCGCGGCCCGAGGACGTCAGCTCGCTTCCGCGCGCGGATGCGCCTTGTCGTAGCCGTCGCGCAGGCGCCCGCTGGTGAGGTGGGTGTAGACCTGCGTTGAGCTGAGCGACTGGTGGCCAAGCAGCTCCTGCACGGCGCGGAGGTCCGCACCGTTGTCGAGGAGGTGCGTGGCGAAGCTGTGCCGGATGGTGTGCGGCGAGATGTCCGGATCGAGGTTGGCCTCGACCAGGTACTTGGCCACCTTGCGGCGCACGGAGCGGCTCGAGAGACGGCCACCGTTCTTGTTGACGAACAGCGAATCGTCGGGGTTCATGCGCTTGCCGCGCGACTGCAGGTCGGCATCGACCATGGCCAGGTAGTGGCGCAGCGCCTTCAGTGCGTGGCTTCCCAGCGGGACGCGGCGCTCGCGCCGGCCCTTTCCGCGGATGATGATTTCCTCGCCGGTGTCGTTGAGGTCGCCGCGGTTGATGGCCACCACCTCGGAGACGCGGATGCCCGTCGAATAGAGCGTTTCCAGGATCGCGCGGTCTCGCGCACCCAGGATCTCGGTGTCGTCCGGCGCCGACAGGAGGCGCTCGATCTGCTCGACGGAAATGGCCTTGGGGAGCCGCTTCGCCTGCTTGGGCGTGCGGATCAGGACCATCGGGTTGGTCGGGGTCAGGCCCTTGCGCTCCATCCACTTGTGGAAGCTGCGCAGGGTGGCGATCTTGCGGGCCATGGTGGCGGCCGAGTACTTCTGCTCGCCGAGCTTGCCCAGGAACTCGCGGATCAGCTCCACGTCGCACTTCAGGATCCGGCCGGTGATGGTGTCCGGGCCGGTGCTCTTGGCGTCGTACGCCTTGCGCTCCTTGTCCATGTCCACCTTCGTGCCGGCCTTGGACTCGATGAAGTCCATGAACTGGCGAAGGTCAAGACCGTAGCAGCGGCCCGTGTAGGGGCTGAAGTGCCGCTCGTCGGTCAGGTAGTTGAGGAACTGCTGAATGAGGGGAAGTGTCGCAGTGTCGTTCATGGCCCTTGGCCTCCAGTTGGTCGCGTCGTGCGCGCGTTGCTGCCTGATGGTTCTCTCGGAAACGGTGCCCGGGTTCCTTATCGGAGACACGCTGCCCTGTTCTGAAGCCGAACCCCACTCGAAGGGTGAGGATTTCGGACACTGGTCCCCCACACTGTCAGATTCCGGGAACTTCGTGTCCAGCATCGTTACGCAGCACTTGGCCCTGCGGTGCGCCAGAAGGGGGTAGTCGGCAAAAATGGCCGATTGGACACGTCCGGACAAATGGTTATTGGCCACAATTAATCCCCTCATCGGCCTTGGACGAACTTTCCTACAATCGCTCCCCCACCTCGCACGCGCACCTCGAACCCCCGACCGACCCCGCCGACGATTGCGTAGCTCAGCCGGTAGAGCAAGCGGCTTTTAACCGCTAGGTCCTGGGTTCGAATCCCAGCGCAATCACTGAACTGCCGCCCCCACGCCTCGCGTCCGCACCACGGTGCGGCGCATCGGACCACGATGTTCGTACTCCACCTGAATTGGTCTCACGGATCGTTGCGAGTCTGGGGCGAGAACGCCAACCGCCTCACCCCCGCACAGCAGGCCCCCATCGCGCCGGGCACGCATCCGTTCGCGGCCACCGCGGCGGAGGTTCGCACGGCCATTGCGCCGGCCATCGAGCATGCGCGCGCAAGCGCCGGAGGCGACGAGCGCATCGGCGCCGAGGGCACGATCACCGACTCAAGCATCTCGCTCCTCCTTCCGTACGTCGAGACGCCGAACGGCCAGCTGCCGCTTCCGAGCGATCGCCTGGCGGCATGCGACGAGGCCGCGGGATTCATGGCCGAGCCCGAAGAGGCGCTCGTGGCCGTGGAAGTCCCCGCCGTCAGCCTGGACGCGCGCACCGCGTTCGCCCTGCTGCGCGCCCTGGAAACCGAGGCATCGAGCGGCGAGGTGGCGTGGGGCCATGACGCGCGCTGGTGGAACGCCGTCTCGCAGTTCACGCAGCACCTCATCAACGACCAGCGCGTGATCCCCACGGTGGTGCAGGAACGCAGCGGCGCCATGTTCGCCGCGTGGCGCCCGTGGCTGCACGATGCGCCCAACCACGCACGGTTCTCCGCACTGGCCCGCAGCGTCCCCGCGGTGGTGCGCGCTGCCGAAGGTTCCGGCGCGGCAACGGCGCTCCTCGAGCAATCGATGGGCGCGTTCGTCGATTGCAGCATCCGCGACGTGCTGGAAGCCGAGAGCTACGTGGAGGCGATCGACGGGCGCGACCCGGACCGCGATCCGCACGTGGCGTGGCTTGCCGGACTGCTCGGCGCGCAGGGCGCGGTGAAGCAGCCCGCGGCCGTCGAGTCGAGCATCGTGCGCACCGCGCGCCAGTGGATCGCCAACCTCGAGGACATCGGCGAAGGCCGCGAGATGCGCCTCCTGCTCCAGCTCCTGGAGCCGCCGGCGGAACTCCTAGCAAGCCCGGACGGGCACGAGGACGATCACCCGTGGCGCCTCTCGTTCAGCCTGGTCTCCAACGACAGCCCGCCGATCGTGGTGGACGCGGAGGCCCTGTGGAACCGCGCTTCCGGCGGTCGCGCCGGCCGCGGCAGCTCGCCGCAGGAAACACAGCAGCTCTGCGACATGCTCCTCCAGGAGCTCGGTCGCGCCAGCCGCCTGTACCCGAAGATCGAGGAAGCCCTCGATGAAGGCGCACCCACGGGGCTCGAGCTCAAGACCACCGAGGCCTACCAGTTCCTCCGCGACTTCAAGCCCGTGCTCGCGGAAGCGGGCTTCGAGGTCCTGGTGCCGGATTGGTGGGGACAGACCGCCAACCGCGTCGGCGCACGCCTCCTCATCGAGAGCGACCCAGCGTCCGGCGAGGGTGGCGACGGCGGCCGCTCCGGCGGCGGCGTCGGCCTGCACAGCCTGGTGAACTACAGCTGGCAGATCGCACTCGGCGACATGCCGCTCACGCTCGAGGCATTCCAGGCACTGGCCAAGAAGGGCGTGCCGCTGGTGCGCATCAACGGCCAGTGGGTGGAGATCCGCCCCGAGGACCTGGAGCGCGGCGTCAAGTTCCTGAAGCAGAATGCGGGCGGACAGGTCACGCTGGTCGAGGCCCTGCGCCTTGCCCACAGCGATGCCGCCGACGGCGCGCTGCCGGTGGTGGGCCTCGACACCAAGGGCTGGGTCTCGGAGATCTTCGGCCCGGATGGCTCCGTGGAGAAGATCGCCATGCTCGAGCAGCCCGAGCGGTTCCAGGGCACCCTGCGCCCCTACCAGCGCGCAGGCGTGAGCTGGCTCTCGTTCCTCGAGCGCTTCGGCATGGGCGCGTGCCTGGCCGACGACATGGGCCTCGGCAAGACCATCCAGCTGATCGCCCTGCTGCAGTCGGAGCGCCAGAACGTCCCGGAGGGCGCCACAGAGGCGGAGCGCATCGGGCCGACGCTCCTGGTGGCGCCGATGAGCGTGCTGGGCAACTGGCACCGCGAGCTCACGCGCTTTGCGCCGGAGCTCACCGTGCACCTCCACCACGGACTGGAGCGCCCGCAGGGCGACCGCTTCGTGCACATCGCCTCGCGCGCCGACGTGGTGGTGAGCACCTACGCGCTGGTGACCCGCGACAAGGACCTCCTCAACCAGGTGGAATGGCGCCGCGTGGTGCTCGACGAGGCGCAGCACATCAAGAACCCGCCCACCAAGCAGACCGCGGCGATCCGCGCGCTGCGCACCAAGTTCCGCATCGCGCTCACCGGCACGCCGGTGGAAAACCGCCTGAGCGAGCTCTGGTCGATCATGGAATTCTGCTGCCCGGGCTACCTGGGCACGCAGGGCGACTTCCGCAAGCGCTTCGCGCTGCCGGTGGAACGCCACCGCGACAAGCGCCAGGCCGAGCGCCTGCGGCAGCTGGTGCGGCCGTTCATCCTCCGCCGCCTGAAGACCGACCCGAACGTCATCAGCGACCTGCCGCCGCTCGTCGAGACGCGCCAGCAGATCCCGCTGACGCCGGAGCAGGCATCGCTCTACGAGCAGGTGGTCAACGACATGCTCAAGCGTGTCGACCAGGCGGAAGGCATCCGTCGTCGCGGCCTGGTGCTCAGCGCGCTGGTCAAGCTCAAGCAGATCTGCAACCACCCCGCGCACTTCCTGCGCGAGGGCATGCCGTCCAACGCCCCCGTGGTGGACGAGGATGCCGAGGGAGCCGAGGGCGCCGAGCCCGCGGAGAAGGAGAAGAAGATCGTGGTGCCGGCCAACGTGGTGCGCGCCGGGCGCCTGAGCGGACGCAGCGGCAAGAGCATCCGCGTCATGGAGATGCTCGAGGAGCTCACCGCCGCGGGCGACCGCGCGCTGATCTTCACGCAGTACCGGCAGATGGGCCACCTCCTGGTGCAGATGATCCGCCAGGAACT
>Ga0114967_10005258_pt1 | contig 10285 bp, 8 predicted proteins | sample M_130628_MF_Meta_FD_92639 | JGI IMG/M metagenome (GOLD analysis project Ga0114967, IMG submission 92639) | Freshwater microbial communities from Lake Montjoie, Canada to study carbon cycling - M_130628_MF_MetaG | ecosystem: Environmental > Aquatic > Freshwater > Lake | place: Lake Montjoie... | reverse complement strand
TGCCATCCCTGCTATAGGCAGCATCGCGCACCCGCTGTAAACCGCTCCCCACCTGCAGCAAGCGGAGCAGACCGCTGCCTGAGTGCATCGCGAGGAGAGCCGCTGTGCCTGCCGGTTGGGGCATGAACAACACCCATTCGTCGCGGGGGCTGAGCGTGAAGGCTGCGGGGCGCTCTGCGAGCCCACGCGGACAGCGGCGCTCGGTGAATCCACCGAGGCGTGATCCGGCAATGGAACAGCGCACAAGCGGCGGCATGGGGGCCGGCAACCCAACCACGGCCAGCCAGTCCCGCGCCGGACTCACCGCCACCTCCACGCCAGTGATCCCGGTGATCTCTGCCGTCGCCTTGCCGAGATTGACCGTCTGCACGGCGTCGTCGCCCGGGGCGGGCTCGCCAGGGCCGGCCACTCGGTGTACCCGCACCGACCAGACCTGATCGGTGCAGCAGACCAGCGCCAGCGTGCTGGAATCGAGGCAGGCGATCGCCACTGTCCGCCGCCCGCTCCCTGCCGGGGCTGGCGGAATCGCCCCCCACCGCTTCGACGGCTCAAACGGCTGCAGGGCAGTGACGGCGCCATCCTGCTGATGGAGAACGTAGAGCGTCTGTCCGGAGGGAGAGGTGGCCAGCCTGCCACCTCCCGCCACCCCCTCCAGCAGCACCAGCGGTTCGGCAAGCGGTGCGGCCGGCAACAGCCTGCCTGTCAGCAACGTCTGGCAGAACACTGCCACAAGAAGCCAGCTGGTAGCGCCGCTTAAAAATGCCCTAGAGCACTCTTTCCACCCGCGGTGAGCCACAGGCATTGGCTTCATGGCTGCTGCGCAGCCACGGGAGGCAGGCCGTGAGCCGTTTCCCAGGCAGTGATTGAGTCGACATGGTCCAGCGTGAGGGCGATGTTATCGAGTCCCTGCAGCAGGCAGGTGCGTCGGAAGGCATCGACCTGGAATGGCTTGGAGAATCCCGCGGAGTCTGCCACGGTGCAGGTGTTGAGATCGACCCGCAGCGTGTAGGGGCTACCGCCGCTGGCTGTGGCATCCGCCGTGCGGCGAAACAGTTCTTCCACATCCTGTTCGTCGAGCCGGATCGGCAGCATGCCGTTCTGGAAGCAGTTGGAGTAGAAGATGTCGGCGAAGGTGGGGGCGATGACGACCCGAAAGCCGTAATCGGCCAGCGCCCATGGGGCGTGCTCCCGGCTCGAACCGCAGCCGAAATTGCGGCGCGACAGCAGAATACTCGCCCCGGCAGCCTCAGGCCGATTCAGTTCGAACTCCGGCTCCGGCGACCCATCGGGGCGGAAACGCCAGTCGAAAAACAAAAACTGCCCAAAGCCGGTGCGCTCAATCCGCTTGAGAAACTGCTTGGGGATGATCTGGTCGGTATCGACGTTGGCCCGGTCGAGGGCAGCCACGACACCGGTGTGAGTGACAAAGGGTTTCATGAGAGGTACCGCCATTCTCGGATATCGGTGAAATGTCCTGCTACGGCCGCTGCCGCCGCCATGGCGGGCGAGACGAGGTGCGTGCGGCCCCCCTTCCCCTGACGGCCCTCAAAATTACGGTTGCTGGTGGAGGCACAGCGCTGGCCCGGAGAGAGCGTGTCGGGGTTCATCCCCAGACACATGCTGCAGCCCGCCTCCCGCCACTCAAACCCCGCTGCGGTAAACACCTTGTCGAGCCCCTCCAACTCCGCCTGCCGCTTCACGCGGCCACTCCCCGGCACCACCATGGCGTGGATATTCGGGGCAATCGAATACCCCTGCACCACCTTGGCGGCGGCCCGCAGATCCTCGATTCGGCTGTTGGTGCAGGAGCCGATGAAGACCCTGTCGAGCGTGATGTCGCTGATGCGCGTACCGCTGGTGAGGCCCATGTATTCCAGCGCCCGGCTGCTCGAATCCCGCTCGCTGGCATCGGCAATCGCGGCCGGATCGGGCACGGTCGCATCGACCCCCACCACCTGCGCCGGATTGGTGCCCCAGGTAACCTGCGGCACCACATCTCCACCCTGGTAGATCGCGGTGCGGTCAAACCGGGCGCCGGGATCGGAAGGAAGCTTCTTCCAGGCTGCCACGGCTGCTTCAAAATCGCGTGGGGCGTAATCGCGGCCCCGCAGGTAATCAAACGTGATTTGATCGGGGGCGATCATCCCCGCCCGTGCCCCAGCCTCGATCGACATGTTGCAGACGGTCATCCGCTCTTCCATGCCGAGGGCGCGGATGCAGGGACCGGTGTACTCGATCACATAGCCGGTGCCCCCTTCGGTGGAGAGTTGGCCGATGATGTAGAGCACCAGATCCTTGGCGGTGATACCGGGATGGAGGGAGCCCTCAACCCGCACCTCAAACGATTTTGGCTTCGACTGCCGCAGCGTCTGGGTTGCCAGCACATGCTCCACTTCGCTGGTGCCGATGCCGAAGGCCAAGGCCCCCAGCGCCCCGTGCGTGGCGGTGTGGCTGTCGCCGCAGACGATCGTCATGCCCGGCTGCGTGATCCCCAGTTCGGGGCCGATCACGTGCACGATCCCCTGATCGGCATCCCCGAGGTCAAACAGCCGCACACCAAACTCGCGGCAGTTGTTGCGGAGCGTGTCGATCTGCTGGCGGGAGATAACGTCGGCGATCGGCAGCCGCCGGTCGGTGGTGGGAATATTGTGATCGGGGGTGGCGAACGTCGCCTCGGGACGGCGGACCCGGCGACCAGCCAGCCGCAGACCCTCAAAGGCTTGGGCGCTGGTCACTTCATGAACCAGATGGCGGTCGATGTAGATCAGCGGCTGTTCGCCCTCCGGTGCGCACACCAGATGGGCATCCCAGATTTTTTCCAGCAGCGTGCGAGGGGTGGAGGACATGGTTGGAGTGCGCAATCCCTAAGGGTGATCCGGGAAATGGAAGCGTGAGCCGGGAAATGGAAGCGTGAGCCGGGAACAAAAAAGAGAGCCGCGGCGGAACGATCGAGCCGGACGAACCGCTCAACGGCCGCCTCACAAAACCCCAATGTAGCTGCCGCGGGGCCGGTCTTCCACCGGGGAAAAATGGCCCCGGTGATGGCCCCGCCGAGGACCATAGGGGGGCCAGCTTTTGCTCAGGCAGCCCGGCGCTTGAGCGTGCTGGCCGCGAGGGCGTCGAGCTGACTCTTCTCCAGCGTCTGCCAGAGGGAGGTACCGCCGCGGTTTTTTGCGGCGGTTTCGACGAGGATGGTGGTCTGAGAGTTGACGACCCGCTGGATGAAAAACCAGCTCCGCTCGAGATGCTGCGGTTCGTTGTCAGCCGAAACGAGCACCAGATCAAAGAGCCCCAGATGGTTGCACAGCCGCGACAGCGAGGTGTCGGCGCTGCCGGGCCACAGCTGCACGCGGGCCAGTGGCCGCAGCCGCTGATGCGCCTGCTTGAGCGTCACGCCGGGAGGATCTTCGGGCAACCGCCCCTCAAAGCGATCGAGGCCAACATACTGCACCTCCTCTTGGGGCGCTAGCGACTGCAGCAGCGAGAGCAGGCGCTCAGTGCGAACGAGCGTTCCCAAGCCGATTTCCAGCACGCGGCGGGGAATAGTGGCCTGCACCTGACGGTAGATTGAGCGGTCGGCTGCCGGCTGAGAAAACCGGCTCAACCAGAACTTCCCCCACCAGCCGAGCTTCGCCATGGCCACAATCCCCTGCGCGGTTGCCTGAACGACGGCAGCGGCGTCATGCCCTGCGCCGCTGATCTCAGTTCTCCATCGGCCGGCGGCGGCGGCAGAATGGAGCAGGCGACGGCCATCCCGCAGAGCTTGCCGCGCCCCTGCCCACGGCAGGATCGGCACTCCATTTCCCCCGCTGCGGAGGCGAGGTAGGCTGGGGTTGGTGGCGGGCCGGCAGAAACAGGCCCGCAACAGCGCATTTTTTTCTTTCCCTGCGAGGTTTTCCATGCGTTCGCTTCTCTACGGCATGATCGGGTTAGCGCTCCTCGCCGGGGCTCTGGGAGATCGCAACGCAGGTGCTGCCGAAGCGCAGCCGTGGATCCCCCTCTTCGACGGCACCTCGCTGGCCGGCTGGCACGTCAGCGCCAAAACCGGCCACAGTGGGCCCAGCAAGAACACCTCCGGCGGCCGCTGGGTCGTCGAAGACGGAGCCATCGTCGGCTCACAGGATCAGCCGGGCAACGGTGGGATCATCCTCACCGACCGGGAATTCGGCGATTTCGAGGTGGTTGTGGAGATGAAAAACGACTTCGGCCCCGACAGCGGCCTGTTCCTCCGCAGCACCGAGGAGGGGGCCGCCTATCAGGCGATGATCGACTACCACGCCGACGGCAATCTGATGGGAATCTATGGTGAGGGGCTCGGTGGCCGGCCCCACATCCGCAACTACAGCTTCAAAGATGCTGTCACCGTCGTCGAACCACAGTCGCTCGGCGATCCGCAGGTGCCGTTTCCGATTCTGCCCGAGGCGTGGCCCTCGTTCTGGCGGCATGGCCAGTGGAACGAACTGCGGGCCAGGATCGTCGGTGGGCAAACTCCCACAATCACAACCTGGATCAACGGCGTGAAGATTTCCCAGTGGACCGAAACCGAGGCCCGCCATCCGGCCCGGGGCCGCATCGCCCTGCAGATCCACGGCGGCGGTGCCCCCAAGGATTACGACGGCAAGTTCGTGCGCTACCGCGGTGTGCGGGTGAGAGAACTCGACGCCGCACAATAGGCAACGGCTGCCCAATCGCAGGCTCGGCTTACGGCCGGGGCAGTGGGGCTAATTTCACAGCGTCGACGTCGAGCGTGCCGGTGGCGCCGAGCATGCCGATGTGCACGATCGCCTCGCGAGCCCATGCCGGCACAGTGAGCGTGCCCTCGATCGTTTTCCAGGGCGATGTGCCCAGCCATGGCCCCAGAAAAGTGCGCACCGAGCGACTCCGCCGCTCGTCGAAAAACTGGATCGCCAGCCCCGGAGCCTCCTCCGGCGAAAGCCCCTCCTGAATGCCACTGGCCCGAACCTCCAGCGTCACCCGCAAGCGCCCCACCACCCGGCCGTCGACAGGAAACCCCTGCCAGAGCTGCGCCGGCCGACCAGCCTGAGCATTTTCCAGCCGGAGATATCCCCTGCCCTGCGGCGCATCGGCCCCCTGCTCAACCCGCATCTGCCGCCCGTAATACCAGGCCCTCGGCACGGTGGACTCGGGGAGAACTTCCTCGAAGCTGCCATTTTCAAGTGCAGGCCGGCTGCCATCGGGCTGCACGCGCCGGGCCTCCTCGGCCGCCCCGGTCATCGGTACAAAAAAACTCGGCACCAGCGCCTCCCGCACCATCTCTCCTTCGCGCTTCGTCAGCCGCACGAGCGTTTGATCGTAGCGCTCGCCGACGGGGATGATCATCTTTCCCCCCTCGGCCAACTGCTCCACCAGCGGCGCGGGAATCTCCTCCGGAGAGCAGGTGACGATGATTTTGTCGAAGGGAGCATGCTCAGGCCATCCCTGAAAGCCATCGCCGATCCGGGTGACCACATTTTCATAGCCCAGCCGCTCCAGCGTGCGGGCCGCCCGCTCCCCCAGCACCCGGCTGATCTCGATCGAATAGACCGTCTCCACCAGCGGCGCCAGTACCGCCGCCTGATAGCCGCTGCCGGTGCCGATCTCCAGCACCCGATCGGTCGGCTCAAGGGCGAGTTGCTCAGTCATGTAGGCCACCACGAACGGCCCCGAGATCGTCTGCTTCTCGCCGATCGCCAGCGCCATGTCGAAATAGGCCAAGCCCCGCTGGGGCACCGGCACAAATTCATGCCGCAGCGTGGCTCGCATGCTCGCAATCACCCGAGGATCGCTGATACCGCCACCGGCGATGTCGTCGCGCACCATGCGCTGGCGGGCGGCCACAAACCGATCGGCTTGCCCGCGATCGGCTTGGCCACGCTCAGCCGCAGCCGGGGAAGCAGCCTCCGGCTCATCTACCGGCGGCGCGGCACCGGCCGGCGAGGGGGCCAGAAGGCCCCCCAGCCAGACCACCATTGCCACCAAGCAAAAGCGCGGGTTCATCATGAAGAGCCTCTCTGGCAGCCGCCCGCCCCACCAACCCCCTCCGGCCGATGCGCGCCCTTGGCGATCACGGTTGCGGCACGATCTTGACCAGTTCGATCTCAAATACCAGCACCTCGTTCGGCTCGATCACCGGCGGGGATCCCTCCTCGCCGTAACCAAGCACCGGCGGCACAAAGAGACGCCATTTCGATCCCACCGGCATCAGCGGCAGCGCCTCCTGCCAGCCGGGCACCACGCCGCGCACCGGAAACGTGGCCGGCTCCCCCTTGGGGTCGGTGGCGTCAAACTCCTTGCCGTCGAGATGGGTGCCGCGGTAGTGCGTCGAGACGGTGTCGGTCGGCTTGGGCCGCGGACCCGTCCCCGGCTTGAGAACTTCATACTGCAGGCCGCTGGGGAGGGTCACAATCCCCTTCTTGGCGCCATTGGCCTGGAGAAATTCCGTCGCTTTGGCCTGATTCACCTTGGCCACCTCAACCATCCGTTTGGCAAACTCCTGCTCCTGCGCCCGGAGCCGGGTTTCAAACACCTCCAGAGCCTGCCGGCATTGCTCATCGCTTAAGCGGGGATTCACGCCGCGCACCGCATCGGCCAGCCCCTGCGCCAGCGCCAAGGGATCGATGGGGGCCTGCTGGGCTTTGAAGTCGGCGGCAATCCGACTGCCGATCCGCTGGCCGAGGGCATAGCCGAGCACGCTCTCTGGCGCGGCAGAAACCGGGCCGTCAAAGGGCGCTGGAGCACGAAGGCCGGGGGCCGCGCCAGGCGGCTGAGCAACCCCTTCTCCCCCCAGGAAACAGCTGAGCATCACCGCCAGCAGCGGAGAGCGGCCCGTCGCAGCGCCACGCCATCCCCGTTCTGTTCCACTCCACATCCGCAATCCCATCGTTTGTGTCTCCTCCTACCAGGGCTGCCTGGGGGACAGCCCTCCATGGCATAGCTAAAGTGTATCGTGAAAGGCTCTGAAGCTGGTCCCTTCCGCCTCCGCGAGTACGCACCATGGCTCCCCTGCCCCCATCCCGCTCCGAGCGAACGCTCGATACAATTCTCTCCAATGCCTCCGAGGGAGCGCGGGAATCGCTCCGCCTGCTGGCGGAGATTCTGGGCAACGAGCCCTCCTCGGCCCTCTCCCCAACCGCATTTGCCATCCAACACCTCGGCGGAGGCGTGCTGGAATTGGCTAGCTCCCGCGTGGCCACGCAGGGCACGTCGCTGGCGCTGCTGGGCAATCTGCTGCGCATCGAGATGGAGCGGCATGCCGCGGCTGTAGTCGTCGGCTCGCCCGGCGAGGGCCTGCCCCCCACCTGGTCGCCACTAACCGTGGGACCCGACGAGCGGGTTTCGGTGCCGGGCCGGCTGATTGTGTTCTTCCCGGCCGGCACGCTGGCGGCGATCCCGCTGTGCGTGCATGTCGATGATCGCCATTGGACGCGGGAGTTTGCCGTGCTCTCCACACTCGCCCAGAAGCCTGCCGCAGAGGAGGTGGTGCGGGCGTTTACAGCCCGGCTGAAGACGGCCGAAAACCCGCTGCGTGGCCGGGTGCTCGAGGCGAGCTGCGCGGACAACGCTCTCCAGCTGGGGGTTACCTCAACGCCGGCGAGTCGGCGGGAGAGCCTGATCCTCCCCGCCCCTCTGTGGGCGGAGATCGACATCTTTCTCGCCTCGGCCACCAGCCGTCGCGACCTCATGCGGCGGCTCGGCCTGGGCACCAACCGGGGTCTGCTCATCGCCGGCCCGCCGGGGGTGGGCAAAACGCACTTGGTAAGGGTCATTGCTGCGGAACTCAGTGGCCACTTCACCACGATCCTCGCCGACGCCCATGCCATGCGGCACCAGATTGCCGAACTCTACAGCGAGGCCGAAACCTTCGGGCCGACGCTGGTGGTGCTCGACGACATCGATCTGGTGCTGGGCCACCGCGATGCCAATGGCGACAACGGGGCGCTGGCCGATTTTCTGGCCACGCTCGACGGCGTGCTGGAGCGGAAAGACATTCTCACGATCGCCACCACGAACGATCCCAAATCGCTCGATCCGGCAGCGCAGCGGGCCTCCCGGTTTGATGTGGTGATCACGCTCCCGCTGCCCGATGAGGATTCCCGCGAGCGGATCCTGAAAGGGTATCTGGCCCCGCTTGACCTCCCCTTCGATTTTCCCGCCGTGGCTCAGGCGCTGGAGGGGGCCACCGGCTCCGATGTGCTGGAGGTGGTGCGCCGCACGGTGCTCGAACATGGCGAAACATTCACGCAGGCACAACTGCTCGATGTCGCCGCCACCGGCCGCTGGCAGGCCACGGTCAACCGGCGGCGTTATCTGTAGCTGGGCACGGGCCTGATGTTCTGCTTCAGGCCGGAGGAGCAGGATTGGGAGCGGAATTGGCGACGGCCTTGGGCCTGCCGAGTGAGCCTTTGGTGATCTCGAGGAAGGCGGTTTCCAGATTGACCTCCGATTCCCGCATCGAGATCAGCTGGTGGCCGGCGGAGATCAGGCGTGCCGCCAGCGCCGATGGATCGGGCACTCCCTCGGCCAGCGTGGCGAGCACCTCTCCATCGCGCACCGCCAGTTGCGAAATCTCCGGACAGCCCTCCAGCGTTTTGGCGGCGGGCTCCGGCGGACCGGCCACCCGCAGCCGGATGACCGGCCGGCCGCGCACCTGCGCCAGCAGTTCCTGCACATCGCCGCAGGCGAGCAGGCGGCCATATTCGATGATGCCGACGCGGTTGCAGATATCGGCGAGCTCGGGAAGGATGTGGCTCGAAACGAGGATCGTCTTCCCCAGCCCCTGCAGCCGGCGGAGGAGATTGCGCATCTCAATGCGGGCCCGGGGATCGAGGCCGCTGGCCGGCTCGTCGAGCAGCAGCACCTGCGGATCGTGCAGCAGCACTCTCGCCAGCCCCAGCCGCTGCGTCATGCCGCGGGAAAGACTCGTCACCAGCTCATCACGCTTCACCGTCAGATCGACCAGCTCCAGCGAGCGATCAGCCACCCGCTTCCGCTCGGCCCCCTCGATCCGATAGGCGGCGGCAAAGAATTCCAGATATTCAATCACCCGCATGTCGTCGTAGACGCCAAAGATATCGGGCATGTAGCCGATGGCCCGGCGGATCTCGCGCGGGTGGGTGTAGATCGAGTGCCCGCAGACGTAGGCCTCGCCCCAGGTCGGCGCCAGGAGCGTGGAGAGGATGCGGATCGTGGTGGTCTTGCCGGCGCCGTTGGGGCCGATGAAGCCAAACAGATCCCCCTTCTCCAGCTTCAGGTCGAGCGATTCAAGCGCCGTGAAATCGGCATATTTCTTGGTGAGATCGATTGTTTCAATCATGGTCTTCGCGTCTTAAGAGGAATGACTATCCGCCACAGCCCACTCCCTGCTTCCATAGCGCCGCCCGAGGGCATCGCCACAGCCTCCGGGCCGGCCGTTGTCTGCCGCCACGCGGTGCTGCGCGGCCCCCGGCCCACCAGCACCGCCCGGTCGACATTCAACAGCGGGGAGAGATCGAACCGGCCAAGTCGGCCGGGATCGCTGGAGGTGTACGCACTGCCTCCCGCAGCAGCGTGGAAGCCGGCCACTTCGAGAATCCGCAGGGGATCGAGTTCGGCGGGGTCCCACCGCGTGGCCACGATGCGTTCGGCGTTGGCGGCATTTCTTGTCAGGGCCCCGGCCAGCGAACGCGGTCCCTTGCCACCATGCGTGGAATAACTCCCGCCCGGTTCCAACCGGCCGATGTCGTAGAGCCAGCCGGAGTGCACCAACCGGCAGTCTTCCAAGGGAAAATCGAGCCGGCTCACCACCTCCCCACGCAGCGTTCCCTGAGCCTCGCGGGTGAGGCTCGCCTCCAGAGGAAGCCGGGAGCAGGCGGCAATCCACTCCACCTCCAACAGCCGGCTGGAGGCAGCGGCCAGCGGGATGCCGCGAAGCGTGGCCAGCGATGGTCCGTAGGCGTAATCGGCACTCGCCAACGAGGGATGGGCCGTCGGCGAGTCGGTCGCTCCCAGCCCCCGACCGACAGCGCCAAACCACGATACTGCGATGTCCGCCGGCGGAACGGCGAGCCCCTCCCGCGGCACCGCCGCGGTGTCGAGCGTGGCATTGGCAGGCGACCAGATGCCGGCAAACGAAACCCCCCGCGCCAGCAACCCCGCCATGTCGATATCGACCAGATCGGCCTGCGATTCCTGCCCTGCCCCGCTCTTCCACTGCCGTGCGGTGGAGCCGGCGAGCGCCACAAACCCAGCCACCACCAGCGGCAGCGATAGCCAGGCCAACCAAGAGCGCCCCTTGCCGCGTGATACC